>Ga0207686_10000228_pt1 | contig 42635 bp, 59 predicted proteins | sample KBSM24metaG_FD_184396 | JGI IMG/M metagenome (GOLD analysis project Ga0207686, IMG submission 184396) | Miscanthus rhizosphere microbial communities from Kellogg Biological Station, Michigan, USA - KBS M2-4 metaG (SPAdes) (version 2) | ecosystem: Host-associated > Plants > Roots > Rhizosphere >...
TGATCGGCAAGCCCGGTCTGCCCGTCGTGTTCGAGACAATCGGGGTGGCGGCTCCGTTTGCCACATTCAACGGCACTCCATCGACGGCATTTATAACACTGTCGAACGGCAATCTTACGGTGACTAAAAATAGTACCCCTAATGTCGGAGAGGTGATTAGTTTATCGGTACGTTCCAGTGGAAAATACTATTTTGAGATAATCAATACGTTAAAATCCGGCGGTACATCGCACACACTAGGGGTAAAGCGGTCGGCGGCTCCTGACCTGAGTACGGGGTTTGTAGTCGTGCCGGGCGGAGCCACTATTATCTATAACAATGGCACAGACACCGGAAAAGACCTTGGTGTCGGTGCTAGTGGTAACCGTTATGACTTTGCAATTGATCTCACCAATCGGCTTGGGTGGATAAGGAGAGCAGGTGGTAACTGGAACGCCGACCCGACAGCTAATCCCGCAACCGGCGTCGGAGGCCTGACCATTGTGGCCGGTAGCTTTGCTCCCGGCGTTTATCTCAGTAATGGTGGCGGCGCGGAGAGTGTGACGGCAAACTTCGGCGCATCGGCCTTCGTCGGCGCGGTTCCTGCCGGTTTCACGTCGGGATGGCCCGCATGACACAGGGAAGCCCGCCCATTGAGTTGATCGAGGTCGAGCCGGGACGGTGGCGGGTTGCACGTGAAACATCACCCGTGGCGCGCTCTGCGCTGCCCAGGCCCTACGTGATCTCGGACGAGATGCCGCCGACCGAACAGTGCGACGGGGTTTTTTACACCTCGAAAGCCAAGTTCCGCGCGGTCGGGCGCGCTCTGGGCCTCACCGAGGTGGGAGATCAAAAGCCGCCGCAGACCACGCGCTCGACCAACAAGCGCGCGGTGAAGGAAGCGCGGCAGAAAGCGATCCACACCGCAGTGGAGAAATACAAGGCCGGTCACCGGCCTGGAAGAAAAGCCGTAAGGTAAATGCAAAAACGGTCAGCCTGACCGCAAATACGGTCAAGCAGACCGCACTCGACCCCCGCCGGGTTACCCGGCCGAAGGAGTGGTTCCATGTCTGATGTCGGTGTTGCACCTGCCCCTGCGCCCGCCGCGGCGCAATCTGAAGTTCCGATCAATCCAGATCCGGTAAACACGCCGGCCCCCATCACCAATCAGCCACCGGAAAAACAGCCGGTGGACATGAAAGATGCCGACCCGCGGCGGGAGAGCATCCGCAAGGCGATCGAGCGGGCCAAGGCGCGCGACCCCAACGACAAGGGCGAGCCGCGCAAGGCGAAGATGGGCGACAACCAGCCGCCCGAGGAAACCAAGGCCGAGCGTGAGAAGCCCGATAAGGTCGACCTGAAGAAGCGGCCGGACGACCAACCGCGCGATCGCGGGCGGTTTGCGCCGAAAGAGCGGCCGGAAGGCGCGGAGGGTACGACCGAGCGCCAGGCGCAGCCGAGCCAGCCAGACCCTTCCCGGCAAGCCAGGCAGGCAGCTCCGCTGCCCGACACCGCGCCCTACAGCAAGCCGCTGCAGCGCATGACCGACCACGCCAAGAACGCCTGGGCGGCGACGCCCGAGCCGGTGCGCGCCGATGTGCACCGCATGCACAAGGAGTTCGGTGAGGCGTTCAACCGCTACCAGGCCGACCACAAGACCATGAGCAGCATCCGCCACTACGAGAAGATGGCGCAGGATCACGGCACCACGCTCGGCGAGGCACTGGACCGCTACACCGGGATGGAAAAGCTGCTGCGAGCCGAGCCGTTCCGGGCGTTCGATACCATCACCAACAACCTCAACCTGCGCTCGCCGGACGGGCAGAAGCTGACTTTCCGCGACCTGGCCTGGGCCTACCTCAACCAGACGCCGGAGCAGCACAGGATGGCGCAGGGCGAGAACGCCCAGACCGCGCAGAGCCACCAGATCGGGCAGTTGCATTCGATGGTGAACACCCTTGCGCAGGGCATCCAAGAGATGCAGTATGAGCGCAAGTTCACGAACACCCGCAGTGCGGTTGATCAGTACGCTGACACACACCCGCGGTTCGATGAACTCGGCGACCTGATACACCAGGAACTGAAGCTTGGTTTCGACATCGACACGGCGTACCGGCGCGCCCAGTTACTAAGACCGGCCACAGCGGCTCAGACCCGCACTTCCACGACGGCTCAGACCCGTACCGATCCCGACCGCAGCATCCATGGCGCGCCTGCGACCGTTCCGGCGAACGGAGCACAGCGGCGCAACGGCAAGCCGGTCGGCCGCCGCGATGCCATTGCCAACGCGATCAAGCGCGTCAACGGCTCGCTCTGACAACATTTAGTCGTGGAGGCATACCGTGCCGAACGTCACTACTGCAGCCGCATACCAGCAGATCCTCAGCATGGCACTGGAGGACCGCTCGAGCGGCTACGAGGATCTCGTATCCAACAACAATGCCCTCCTCGCGGTCATGCGCCGTAAGGGGCTGTGGCAGACCTACTCGGGGCCACGCATTCGCCAGACCCTGCAGATCGGTAAGCAAGTCGCACAATGGTACAGCGGCTATGATCAATTGCTTAATCCCGCGATCGATCTGTTCAACGATGCCTTTTTCGAGCCAAAGATGGTCGTGGTGCCGATCGTGCTGAGCATGCAGGAGATCCTCAACAACGAGGGCGACAGCCAGTTGATGGACGTGCTCGACAGCTACATGGAGGCTGCCGAGAAGGCGCTCGAGGACACCATGGACGCCGGCATCTATTCGGACGGCTCGGCCAACGGCGGCAAGCAGATCACCGGCCTGGCGACCGCAGTACCGATCGTGACGACGTCGGGCACCTACGGCGGCATCGACCGCAACCTGTCGACCATCTGGCAGACCAAGACCTACGACGCCCACACCTACTCGGCGGCGATCGGCACCCAGGTCAACTCGACCACGGTGCGACCGCTGCTCAACGCCGTGATGACCAAGCAAAGCCGCGGGCGCGATTACGCCGACCTGCTGATCATGTCGCCCGAGCATTACGCGGCCTACGACGCCGCCACCATCGCGATCCAGCGGCAGACCAACGAGACGAGCATGGGCAAGTTGGGCTTTTCGGCGCTCGAGTATATCGGCGGTGGAAAACGGGCCGAGATAGTATTGGACGGAGGCATCGGAAGTAATATGCCAGCCAATACAACCTTCGGGTTGAACACGGATACTTTCCGGCTCAGGTATCACCCCAATCGTAACTTCGACAAGCTGTTCGAAGGCGATGGGCAGATGCCCATTGACAAGGATGCCGTCGCGCAGTTCATCGGCTGGATGGGCGAACTTACGATGACCAACCCGCTGTTCAACTGGAGACTGTACGACTCCGTACCGGCTTCTTGATCGTTTCGGGCGCGGGTAACTCCCCAGCCAACCGTGTCCGATACCCCCGGAGCCGCCTGTCCTGCACTTGGACAAGCCCAGGGCCGACGACTCCGGGACCAACCACAGCCGCTCAGACCGGCGCAGAGAAAGGCGTAGCTATGGCTATCGATCCGCGCGACCCCGACGCAGCGCTCGTTGTTTTGTTCCGCCTGCATTCCGAGAAGAACGAGGCGCGCAGCGCGGCCGAAGGCCGGCCAATCCACGAGGACATGGAAGTGTGCGACATCCGCGCACCGGGCTCGCGCAATTTCACCACGCAGCCGGCGCACACGCTCTGGCCGCACTGGCTCGTCAACGGATACACTGGCGAGCAGCATCAGATCACCTACGCCCAGCGGTTCCGGCATCAGTACGAGCAGTTCAAGGCGCATGCCGCGCAAACCAAGTCGGGCACGCCGCTCGATTACGCGCCGTTCCTCACGCCGGGCCGTCGCGCCGAACTGCGCGCGCAGAACGTCTACACCGTCGAGCAGCTCGCCATCGTCGACGGCCAGGAGTTAAAGAACCTTGGCCCCGGCGGGCGCGACCTGAAGAACCAGGCGGTCGAGTTCCTCGCCGACAGCAAGAGCAACTCGCACAACACCGTGCTCGCCGCCGAGCTCGAGGCAATGCGCGCGAAGAACATGGCGCTCGAGCAGGATCTTGAGGCGGCGCGCAAGGCCGCCGAGGCCGCCGGCGAGCAGTTCGACGAGATGACCAGCGAGCAGTTGCGCGAGTACATCAAGGTCAACACCGGGCACGAGCCGCAGGGCAATCCCAACCGCAAGACGCTGACGCGGATGGCGCTCGAGGCGAGGCCCAGCAAGGCGGCATGACATGGATCGGCGCGACGAAATTGTTCGGATGCTGCTGCAGCAACGTGAGACATATCGTCCGCCGGCGAATGTTGCGCCAGATGACTTGTTGCAACGCGGACCTTATCGCCCGCCTCCGATGAACGTTGACCCGCGTGAACTAGAACAGCGTCTGCCCTACACGCCGCCGGCGAACATCAACCCGCAAGACATGGTGCAATCGCTACCGTTCAATCCGCGTGATCTGCAGCAACTAGGACGCTATCGATGACGCTGCTCACGGTGGTGCAGGATGTTTGCGCGCGGGTCGGCGTGGCGGCCCCGATCGCGCTCATTCCGACGATAAACTCCAACCGCACCGCACGCGAACTGCTCGCCTGCGCCAACGAAATGGCGCAGCGCATCGCCTATGATACGCGCGAATGGCAGGCGATGAAAAAGTCGGTCACCTACACCGGCGACGGCGTCACGACCGCGTTCAACCTGCCGGCCGATTTCAAGCGCATGCTGCTGACCACCAGTGTCTGGCGCTCGACCTCGACCATGCAGCCGATGCGTTATACCGCCGACACCGACGAATGGATGCAGCGGCGCGCCGCCAACTGGTCCGACGCCTGGGGCGAGTGGACCTTGCTCGGCAATCAAATCCTGATCTGGCCGGCGATGGGCGCGGGCACCACGGCGCGGTTTTCCTACCTCGACAAGAATTGCATCGCGCTCAACGCCGGCGGCGTCGGCGACACGTTCCTGAACGATGCCGACGTATTCCGGCTCGACGAACGCATTCTCAAGCTTGGCATGATCTTCGACTGGAAGCAGGCCAAGGGCTCGCCCTACGCCGAGGACATGGGCACCTGGTCCGACGCTATGGCGCTGGCGATGGGCGCCGACAAGCCGATGCCGATCATGATCGATCGTGCGCCGATCTCGGCGCATGCGCGCGGGATCGCTTATCCCTTCGCACTGCCGACGCCATGAGCAGGCACGTCGCATTCCGCCGCCAGCCGGTGGATCAGCCGTATGCGCAGGCGCTGCGCGCCACGACCTTGCCGGCGCCGACGCGCGGCATCAACCAGATGGAAAACGAGGCGTTCATGCAGCCGGGGAGCTGCATCATCTCGGACAACTGGGTGCCGACGCTGCGCGGCGTGAAACTGCGTGGGGGCTGTACGCGCTGGTGCGTGCTGCCCGAGACAACGCCGATCATCTCGGCGTTCGAGTACCAGAGCGGCAACGTCCAGAAGATGTTCGCCGCCAACACGACCAAGGTCTACGACGTGACGACCAGTACGCCGGTATTGGTCAAGAGTGGACAGGCGAGCGGCAATTACGTCGGTTCGCAATTGGCGAACGCTTCAGGCGATTACTTGCTCGCGCTTAACGATGCCGGCGATTTTCCGCTGCGCTTCAACGGCACCTCATGGGTCACGCTCAACGCCACTATGACAGTGTGGGCAAACAGTACCGCTTATGCGCTCAACGCCACTGCCTACGATGCGAGCGACAACACCCATTGGCGAGCGACATCCGCGCACACCAGCGCAGGGGCCGGAACGTTCGCGGCGGCGCGTACTGCCAGTCCCGGGCTGTGGGTCAGTAGCGCAACCGATGGTTCATCGTTCATTTACGGCCCGGCTGGACGCCTAGTCGTAGACGGCAAGAACCTGACCTACGTCTGGAAGTACCGCAACAGGTGGTTTTTCATCGAGGCCAACTCGATGAGCGCCTGGTACCTGCCGCTTAATGCGGTGGGTGGGCTGCTGTCGGAAATTCCGCTGTCGGGCGCCGCCACCAAGGGCGGCAAGCTGCTGTGGGGCGCGACCTGGTCGATCGACGCCGGCGACGGCATCGACGATAAGTGTGTTTTTTGCACCGACCAGGGCGAACTGCTGATTTTTACCGGCTCGGACCCGTCGAACATCAACTCCTGGCGCCAGGAAGGGCGCTACCAGGTCGCGCCGCCGATGGGCATGAACGCCCATACGCTGATCGGCGGTGACCTGATCATCCTCACGGTCGACGGCATGGTGCCGATCAGCCTGGCGATCCAGAAGGACGCCGGGCAGATGGAGCTTGCCACGCTCACCCGCATGATCAAGCCGCTGTGGCGCGAGAACGTCGAAAGCCCCAAGCGCGCCAATCCGTGGACGATCAAGAAGTGGGACGAGTACGGCGCGTTTTTTGTCGCCCTCCCGGGCGGCACGCCGGGCCAGCGCTATTGCCTGGCGTCGAACAACACGACCGGCGCCTGGTGCCGGTTCATGGGGTGGGACGCCACGTGCTTCATTCGCATGCGCGCGGATATGTTCTTCGGAACGCAGGGTGGCATCGTGATGCAGGCCAACCGCACCGGCTATGATGACGGTGCGCCCTACGTCGCCACTCTGGTCGGCGGTTGGGAGATGTTCAAGGCGCCGTCGCAGCAGATCACGCTGCATCAGATGCGTGCGATCTTCACCTCGCGGGCGAACGAGCCGTTTCAGCCGCAACTATCGGCCACGGTGGATTTTCAAGTGATTATTCCGCCGCCGCCCGAGATTGGCCTGGACCCCGGCATCACCGATGTTTGGGATGAGGGGCTGTGGGGGCCGCCCGGGTCCGGCAACATCGTGCCGGTTCCACCGGCGGATAAGGCTGCATATGCGCAGTGGGACCAGCCCGGGCTTGGTCGCCCGCCGCATCGCAACACGCTGTGGGTTTCAATCGGCATGACCGGCTTCGCGCATGCGCCGATCGTGCAGGTTTATGTCGGCCAGCAGGCAAGGCCAGACGTCGAGTTGGTGGCGCTTGGCGCGACCTACGAGCTCGCCGGCGTGAACGTCTAGGGGCAGGGCCATGGCAAAGCGCAAGCTGACGCTGGCGGACTTCACTGGTCCCAACAACATCAATACGCCCGACCCGTCCAATTCATACGGCATTGCCGATCGCGATGCACTGCAGGCGTTTGCCTGGAACCAGGAATACGACGTCGACGCGCGGCGCAACGCGATCGCGGCGGCACTGCTGTCGCGTGCGGTGGCGCAGGCGCCTGCCGTGGCAGCGCCTGGTTTCGATCAGTTGACCGCCATGCCGGGCGATCCGCGGCTCGGCGGGTCGGGCGATTACGGCATGGGTTCGGGTAACAGCCCCGCGGCAACCGGACAGACGCCGAGCAGTGTGACGCAGCAAGGCTTTTTCGAAAACGCCCAGCCCGCCAGGAGTTTCGACGCCGACAAGCCGCCGCCCGGCCAGCCACCTGATGTTCCGGTAGCGCCACCGGGCGCTCCGCCGGATGTTCCGGTGACGCCCGAAGACGGTGGGCGCGGCCGCGTTACAGTCACACCAACGCCGCAGTCCATGCGGGAATTTCAGCCTGGCTGGGAGAACCAAGAGGATCTTCCGATCGGCGAAGACAAGTACGCCGACCCGGCCGACCCCGACAAGGAAGGGACGGACGACGCTGGCAAGGAAGGCGGGGCAGTCACGGCACCCGGAGGAGGGACACCAGGAGCGGCGGGCTTCCCTGGCGGTGCGACTGGCATGCCAAGCGGCGGCTCGTTTGCCAGTGCGGGGCAGGGCCAAATCAGTGCCACGACGGGCAATATTCTCGGCGGAATGAACCAGGGCACTTTCGGCATGCCTGGGGGGATGCCAAGCGGAACCGGCTATACCACGTCTCCGACGGGCGACCCCATAGGCTCCAAGTCAGTCTCGACAACGAGCATTACGGATCCGACCGCTCCAACCGGCGCCAAAAGCGCGACCGGCAAGGGCGACGATACCGATACCGATACCGTGTCGGAGTCGGACGTCGACCAGGCGCTGGCGGATCTTGACGCAAGCATGCAGGCCATGAATGCAGTAGCCCAGGCTATGCCGGGCGCGCCAACTCCCGATCCATCGGACTTTGATGTTGGGAGAGGCCCCTTCGATCCTGGCGGGCCTGGGTACAGCCCCGCAACGTCGCAGGCAATGGCAGCACAAACGGCTACCGCCGCGCCTGCTGGAGGGAAGAGCGGTTTTACTGGTGTAGGTCTGCCGGGCATGGTTGCCGACATGACCTCCCAGGGCATGCCTTCGCCAGGCGGCTCGTTCTCCTCTGGGTGGGGATCTACCGATGTCGATCTCGGCGACCTCGGAGCGCCAGGCGCAGTGGATACCGCCGGGCTGACCGACACCGGGCCGATGGGCGGCGGCGGCGTCGATTTCAGCGGCTCGGCAACCGGCGCGGTCGGCGGCCCTGGGTCAGGCATGAGCGAAGGCGCGGCGGCGGCGGCATCCGAGGCTGCTGCCGGTGCTGCTGCCGGCGGCAGCGGCGGGTTCGGCGGCATGGGTGCCGGTGGCGGCGTTGGCCCCGGCGGCATGAGCACGGGCGGCACCGGCGAGATTGGCTCCGTCTCGGAAGGCGCCGGCGGGATCGGTGGCGCCGGCATGGGCGGCGGCGTCGGCAGTCCCGGCAGCGGTGGGTTTGACACGAGTTCTGGCGATACCACCGGTACCTCGGACACTTCCGGCGGTGGTCAAGGCGATCTTGGCAGCGGTGACGGTGGACCGGGGACGATCTGATGCTGCGTTACGTCTACGATCAGCCCGAGACGGTCGCGACCGCGGTCGCGAAGATGATCCCGCACATGCACGGCCGGCCGTTCGGCAAGTGCCAGGCGCTCGGCATCATCGACGAGCAGGGCCGGATGATCGCGGGCATCGTCTACCACAACTGGATGCCGGAAGCCGGCGTAGTCGACGTCAGCGTGGCGGCGCTGCCGGGCACCGGATGGTTTTCACGTGAAACGGTGTGGCGGATGTACGCCTGGCCGTTCATCGACATGGAAGCGCAGATGGTTTCGCATCTCGTCCCGGCCGACGCGCTGCACACGCAGCGCCAGCTCGCGACGCTCGGCTGCCTGCTGATCGAGATCCCGCGCATTCTCGGGCGCGGGCGCGATGGTGTGCTCGGACTACTGACGCGCGAGACGTGGGAAAGCAGCAAGTTTCATCAGCGCTGCGCGCGCTCACGAAATATTTCAATGGAGGAGGCTGCATAATGGGCGGAATGTATGGCGGCGGGATGCCGCAACAGCCGACCGGCGCCCTGCCGCAGAACGTCATGCAGCAAAGCCCGGGCGACATCTCGGGCCAGCGCGACCGCATCACGCAGGCGCTGATGGACGTGCAGAACCCCCCGCCGGTAACGCCGATGGCGCAACAGCAGGGCATGCCGGCAGCAACCGGCGCGCCGCCGATGGCGGGCGCCATGCCGGGCGCGGCAACGCCGCAGGCGATGGGTGGCATGCCGGGACAGATGCCGGTGGGCGGCGGGATGCCGGGGCAGGCGCCGCTGGTCGGCCAGGGCGGCGCGATGCCGGGCCTGATGCAGCAGCCGGGAATGTCGGGGATGACGCAGCCAGGCGCGCCGTCGCCATTGCAGCAGCCGCAGACCCCCGCGGGCGGACCCGCGTACTGAGGACAGGCCATGTCATTTCTCAAGCCAGATCCTCCTACCCCGCCCGATCCGATCCGCACGGCGGCGGGCGCGACCGCGACCAATGTCGGCACGGCGGTCGCCAACCAGCAGATGAACAACATCAACCAGATCACGCCGCAGGGGGCGCTGACCTATAGCCAGACCGGCACCTACACCTACAACGACCCGACCACTGGGCAGAGTTATCAGATCCCGCTGAGCACAGCGACGCAGTCGCTCTCGCCGGGCCAGCAGAACCTGCAAGACATCGGGATGCAGTCGCAGACCAACCTTGCCAACCTGGCGGCGCAGCAGAGCGGATCACTGCAGAACCTGCTGGCATCGCCAATGAACATCAATGGTGCCCCAGGCATGGCTGGCGTCGATTGGCTGGCGGGCGTACCGCAGGCACAATATGACTATGCCAATGTCGGCGGGCAGCAGCGCAGCCTCGGCAATTATGGCTCGCAGCAATACGGCTTCGGCGACGCCGGCGACATTACCCGAACCTACGGTCCGGCCGACAATTTCAGCGCCGATCGGCAGCGGGTCGAGGAGAGCCTCTACGGCCGGATCGATCCGCAGTTGCAGCGCGACCGCCAGGCGCTCGAGACGCGGCTGCAGGACCAGGGCATTCGCTACGGCTCGACTGCCTACAACCAGGCGATGGACGACTGGAACCGGCAGTCGACCGACGCGCGCCTCGCGGTGACTGCGGCGGGCGGGCAGGAACAGCAGCGCATGATGGAAATGGCGGCGCAGCGCGCCGGCTTCCAGAACGCCGCGCAGCAGCAGGCTTACACCCAGGCACTCGGTCGCGGCACGTTCGCCAATCAGGCGCAGGCGCAGCAGTTTCAAGAGATGCTCAACGCCGGGACGTTCGCCAATCAGGCCCAGTCGCAGGAATACCAACAGGCTGCGCTACGTGGGCAGTTTTATAATGCTGCTACAGCGCAAAATCTTGCACGGCAAACGCAGGGTATTGGTCTGCAAAACCAGAACCGGGCCCAATCTCTTGCCGAGCAGTACGCCCAGCGCAACCAGCCGATCAACGAGATCAGCGCGCTGATGAGCGGGTCGCAGGTGAAAGACCCGTCGTTCGTCAATACGGGAAATAACCAAATCGCGACCACGGACTACGCCGGGCTGGTTAACAACCGTTTCAACCAGGACATGCAGAATTATCAGACACAGAGCAACAACGCCAACCAGTTGATCGGCGGGTTGTTCGGTGCGATCGCCGGGGCGGGACGTGGCGGGGCATTCACTTCCGATCGACGCGTCAAGGAGGATGTCGTCAAGGTCGGTTCGGTCTTCGCAGCCGGGCCCGACGATACGGGAGATCTGCCGATCTACGAGTACAAGTACAAGGGCAAGCTCGACGACGGCCAGCGCCACATTGGTCCGATGGCGCAGGACGTCGAGAAGATCGACAAGGAAGCAGTGGTTACGAAAAAGGGCGTGAAGCAGATCAAGCGAACCAAGCTCGGTTCAATCCTGAAGGTGGCGTGACATGGTAGAGCCAACTTATCGTCCTGGGGTGCTTTCCGAGAGTGGACTATTGCCGATAGCGATGGGCGACACCACCGCATCGCTCGAGGAGATCAAGCGCCGGCGGGCAATTGCGGCGGCACTCGCTACACGGTCGCGGCCGTTCCCCAAGACAATCGGCGAGGGATTGACCTCGCTTGGGGAGGCGTTCGGCGACGTGATGGCCGACCAGCATCTGAGCGCGCAGGAGCGGGCTTACGCCGGCGGGAGGGCAGCAGATCCTCTGTTCCGCCCGCCCGGCAGTAATCCGGCCGCCGGTGCTGTTGCCGCGCCGCGGCCGGTATCGGCTATCCCGGCAGTAGAGCCGAACGCTGACCCCCGCGCCAGGATCGCAGCCATAGCCAACCCGAACGATCCTGCCTTGCGCCCCCCGGGGGTGGCGTCGCCGGACCCTACGCAGGCGGGGGCAACCGAGCCCCCGCAGACTTCCCTGGCATTCTCCAACGCTTCACCGGCGGATACGGGTACTGACGACCCAATCTGGGCCGCGCGCCAGGGCGCGATCGGCGGCATCGAGAGCCGCGGCCAACCCGACCCCTACCAGGCGGTCGGGGCGCCAACCAAGTACGGCCGCGGGCTCGGGCGCTACCAGGTCGTTGAGGCCAACATCGGGCCGTGGACAGAAGCGGCGCTCGGCCAGGCGCTAACGCCGCAGCAGTACCTCGCCAGTCCGCAGGCGCAGGACGCCGTGTTCAAGCATCGGTTCGGGCAATATGTTGACCAGTTCGGCGAGGAGGGCGCCGCACGCGCCTGGTTTGGCGGGCCGGGCAACGTCAACAAGGGTGACCTGACCGACGCGCACAAGCGGCTGTCGATCGCCGACTACGGCAAGAGCTACATGGCCGGGCTGCAGGCGGGCACCGACCCGACGCGGCTGGCCTATGCGTCGACCGGCTCAGTGACCGACGCACCCTCGCCCGCGGCAAGGGGCGGCGGAGCAATCCCGCCGCTGACCGAAGAGAACCCGGTTACCCCGAGCGACATCACGCCGGCGCCGACCATGGTGGCGCAACTTGGTGGCGGTGCGGTACGTCCGATCCCGACGCCGTTTGACAAGCCAACCCCGGAGCCGGCCACGCCGCCGGTTACTACAGCGCCTGTCCTGGCGGGAACGAGAAAGCCGTTGGGCCTTCCTCCAGCACCGGATCGGGCGGGCGAGCCGTTGTCCGACGAGGAGCTGCGCGGTATCTCCATCATGCGCAAGTATCCCGGCGACGAGCAGGCTGAGAAGCAGGCGAAGCTCCTCATGGAGTACGGCAAGGCGCGGCGCGACGAGGCGTATGCACGGCGGGTCGAGGAGTACAAGAGCCGCGTTGACCTGGAAAAGTCGCGGACACTTGCGGAGGAAGAATTTGCCCGCAAACTGCCCGGCGAAACAGAAACGCGCCAGCGGGCAGCGGAGAAGGACGCGCACGAGAAGCGCATGCGCGAGTTGTTCCCGGATGGCGTCGACAAGGCGTACAGCCGCGCCCAGGCGAGCGCCGAGAAGGTGGCCGCGCTGCCGGCCGCGCAGCAGGCTATCGCGGGCGTGCGCCAGGTCATGAACAGCAAGGCCGGGATGTTCACCGGCGCCGACGCCGGCATCGATCTGGGCCTGTCCAAGATCGCGGCGGCGTTTGGCGTGCCGGTCGACCCGCGGACGTCGAACACCGAAATTTTCCGCGGCCTCATCCCGCCAATTCTGGCCTCGCTGCGTCCGGCGATCGTCGGGGCGGGAGCGCAGTCGCTACCCGAATTCAACCTGTTGCAGGAGGCCGCGGCGGGCAAGATCACGCTCGAGCGACGCTCGATCGAGGAGATCCTCAACTCGATCGAGAAGCTGAACGCCTTCGCGGCGGTGCAGCACCACAAGGTGCTGAAAGCCAATTCGCGCGGCGATCCGAACGTCGAGGCGACGATGTACGGCAGCTATGAACTGCCGATCGACAAGTTCGTGCCGCCGGGCAAGGTCCAGTTGCTGCGCGACGAGGTGATGCGCAATCCCGACAAGGCGCAGGCCGAGATGGACGAATTCGACAAGGCATATTTCACACCCGGCCTGGCACGCAGAATTTTAGGGAAATAGCGCATGGGCAAGTATGACCTTGACGCGCCCGACCCGGAACCGACGACTGCCGGCGTGCCACGCATCCTGGTGACGCCGGCGACCGGCAACAAGTACGAGATCGAGCCGCCGCGGTCAGGCGTCCCGGCAGAGCCGCCGAAAGATCCGTGGGCGAACTTCAACAAGCCGTTCGGCGAGCTGAAGCCCGCTGATCTGTCACCGAGCGAGCAGGCACGCTGGAATGTTCTTGGCGGCGCGTCCGCGATCGGCATGTCGCCAGCCAACGCGCAGCATGCGGCGGATGCCGTCATGGGCGTCGGCACCACGTTGACGCCGATGGGTTCGGTGTTGTCGGCGGCGGACACTACCTACCACGCGCCGAAGATGTTTTCCGGCGACCGCAAGCTCGCCAACGCGGGCAATACGGTGCTTGACGTGCTCGGTACGATCCCGGGGTTCAACTACGCGAGACAGGGTTATCGTGCATTGCGCAGTGCGCCAGGCCATGTCGGCGGCGTGCCCGAGGTGATCCCGGCGCATACGGCGCCGTTCCGCGAGACGGCGCGCGCGGAACCGGAGATCGGCGGCTTCGTGACGCCGTTGCCGTCCGAGGCGAAAACAGCAGCGCGCGAGGGTTACCGCGCGATCGAGCAGGCGCCGATCGTGTATCACCCGAACAGCATGGCGGATATGTCCGACTGGGCGCGCAATGCGCTGCCCAACCGGAACTTTGGTCCGGTATTCACCCCGGAAACGGCGCCAAATACGTTCGCTATGCTCGAGCGTTATTCCGGTGCCTTTCCGCGCGGCGGGCCGCGCCCGGTCAATGCGTATGACTTCGACGGGCTGCGCCAGCAACTGTTGTCGCAGAAGGGCGTCGAGGCCGCCGCCGGGCGGCAGGCCGCCGACATTCTCGATACCTACATGCTCAATCCGCCTAAGGGCGGTGTACTGCAGGGCGAAGGCCTGCTGCCTGCGCTGCGCCAGACCTACGCCGACACGCGCGGCAACTGGCGCGGATACAAGACCGGCGACGCCGTGGTCGATGCGATCGACGCCGCGCGCATCGGGGCGGCCGGCGAGCATTCCGGCAAGAACCTGGGCAACCGCACGCGCCAGTCGTTCCAGAAATATGTCAAGACGCCGGAAGGCGAGGAGCGGCTGTTCGGCGCGACACCGGCGCAACTCGACAAGATAGAGGACGTGACGGCAGGCGATGCGTGGACCAATGCGCTACGCTCCGGCAGCAACCGGCTCGGCGGCGGCGGCGGCATCGGACAGACCGGCGTGGCCGGCATTGGCGCGGGCGCCGGTGGGGGCCTGGCGGCGCTGATGGGTTTTGGCCCGTATGGCATTGCCACGGGGTCAGCGCTCGGCGCTGCGGTTCCGGCAACACTGGGAGGCGCCATGCGCCAAGCCGCCAATACGCGCACGGCAGCTGCGGCGCAGGGAGTTACCGAGGACATCATGCGCTCGACGCCGCTCTACCGGCAGAACGCCGCGCAGCCGATGAACGCGCCGATCGCCGATCCGCGCATCCGGGCGCGCGACGCCGTCACCATGGCGTTGATGCCGGGCGTGCGCGACACCGGCCAGGATTGGATCGACAATGTCTACACGCCATACGACTATCGCTAGGAGGGGCTAATGCCACGCAATCCAGGGACGGGGGTGTACACCAAGCCCTCGCCCGACGTGATCACCGGCACGACGATCGAGAGCACGGTCTACAACACGTTCGTCGGCGACGTCGAAACCGACCTAAACCTACCGCGCCCGGTCAGTTCAGGCGGGACTGGCGCGACCAGCGCAGACGGCGTGCTGGTGAATGTGTCGGGCGAGAAGGCGGCGCAACTCGTCGCCGACTACAACACACACGTCTGGTTCCCCGGCTCGTTTCGGTCGGCTGCGGCTGCGGCTGGCGCGCCGAATGCCACCAGCAGCTTCGTCGGGACCGCCTACATCAACGAGGCACTCGCCAATCCGCCGACCAACCAGAACGTGGTGCTCGAGGCGCGCGACCAGAACGACACCGGCTTTGTGCCGGGGCGCACCTACGTGCGCGAGAAGAAGGCCGGCGTGTGGAGTGCGTGGACCGGCGGCATCTATGCCGCCCCGCTCGATGCGTTGGCGTATAATGGGATGCAGGTGAACGGAACGGGTCAAGTAAGTCAAGAAAAGGGAACGGGTACGACCTCAGCCAATGTAGGCTATATTTGTGACGGATGGAAATTGTATTGGGCCGGAACGATGGTCCTTTCAGCAGGAATGTCAGTTACGTCTCTCGTTCCGGGGATACCGGCTCATATCTATGTAAATGTTACGACAGCGCAAGCCTCACTTGGCGCCAGCGATACCTCTTTCATTGCGCACCATATCGAAGGATACCGAGTGGCGCGGTTGGCATGGGGCACGGCAAGTGCCCGGCCAATTACTATTGGTTTCTGGTCGGGACATTTCCGCACGGGTCTTTACAGCGTCTCTGTTCGCAACTCTGGCACCAACAGGTCTTATGCCACGAGCTACACGCAAAATGCGTCCAACGTGATGCAATTTAATACCATCACCATCCCAGGTGACACGACGGGGACTTGGTTAAGCGATAACTCGACAGGATTGTTCGTTTCTTTCGCACTTGCCAGTGGTACTACCGACACAACAGCATCACCGAATACATGGCAGGCGGAGAGCAAGGCATCTGCCCCCGGACAGGTTAACGGCGTTGGCGCGACCTCCGATGTGTTTCGTATCACTGGCGTTGTCGTTATTCCCGGCACACTAACTATCATTGCAGCGCAATCGCCGCTCATCATGCGCCCGTATGATCAGGAGTTGGTGTTGTGTCAGAGGTACTATAATCAAATAGTGGGCGCAAGCCCGGCACCGTTTGTTGCCAGTGGAGTATGTTACAACACCATAACGGCTTTGGTTGGACTGACTTTCCCTCAAATGAGAACCAAACCAACGTTCACTTCGAGCACACCATCTACTACATTTAATATATTCGCAGGAAACACCACTTCTGCTGTTTCAACTCTAACAGCTTCGACCAGTCAAAATGCAGCACGATTAGATTGTGCTGTGACTGGCATGACTATTGGACATGGGGCTGCTTTGAGTGCTGGTCCCGGTGCTTTTCTCGCTTTTGATGCGAGGTTGTGATGGCTGACTATCAACTCACCAACACAGAAGTCGTCATCCGTGTTGCTGACATGGCATCAATACCGAACGATCCAGCCAATCGCGACCGCATCGAATACGAAGCATGGCTCGCCGTTCCTAACACGCCCGACCCGTATGTGCCCCCGCCCGATGTGCCGCCGGAACCCGCGCCGGAAACCACCGTGCTGTACGACCACGAGAACCGGCTGCGCGCCATCGAGGGCGAGCCGCCGCTGTCATTGGTGGACTTCATCGCCAAGGCAGTCCAGACGAAACCGCCATGATGGTCGAGGCTCGATCATGGTTCAAGGAGAACTCCGTGCTGGTCTCCTTCCTGATCGGGCAGGCGATCCTGGCGGGAGGAGCGATCGCGAGCATCATTGCCTACGCGGCGCGACTTGAGAGCAGGGTCTACACGCTGGAGGTTCGCGGCTCGCCGCACCTGGAGCGGATCGACAACCGGCTGACTGCGCTGGAAGGCCGCACCAAGGAAAACAGTGATCGGCTCGAACGGATCGTAGACGTGCTCACGCGCGAAAAGGGAAGATGACCATGATCGGGACACTCGTTGGTATCATCTTTGCTCTTATCATTCTGGGCGTGCTTTGGTGGGCTGTGCAGCGGCTCATGGCACTCGTTCCGATCGCAGAGCCGTTCCGCACGATTATCTATGTGCTGTGCGTCGTGATCATGGTGGTGATCGTGCTGTGGATCATCTCGGTGCTGTTGGGCATGGCGGGCATTCACGTCCCGCGGTTCGGCTCGTTGGGTTTTCCGATGGGGGCGTGAGTGAGCCCGTCACCACGCCGCCGGCGGAATACTTTCGCGTGCCTGATATCTGTCGGGGTTGTAGCGACTAGCTGCCAGCCATACGGGCGCTGGATCTACCAGGAAACCCCCGTGGTCAACCCTTGCCCCGGCGGGCTGATCAAACAGACAAAGCGCACCACGGAAACGAACCGCGAGAGGGTGCGCCAGACCGTGGTCAATACCGACAGCTGCCTGGAGTAAGCCATGGACCCCGACGAACCAGTACCGAAGCCACCGCGCCCGCCGGCGGTATGCATCGCCATCGAGGTGCGCGAGGACATGGCCCGCGATGTGGTGATCACCATCAACGGCGTGCAGGTGATCGGCGGCGGGGTTGACGAGGAGCCATAGGCGCGGCTAGGGTCGCGGCGCTCTGTTAGTGTGGTTTCGAGTAGCAACGCCCTGGAGGCTGCGTAGCGCCTGCCAGGGCGTTGTTATGTGTGACGATCACACGGACCGGCGTCTACGCCACCGGCCAAGTCCAACCAACCCCAGACAACCGGCGAGCACGCCGGGGATGCCGGCGCCGACGATCGGCCCGGGGACGGCACGCGTGGTGATGTCGCCGCCATAGCCGGCGGTGCCGCCGCCGGTGCCGTTAAGCTCGAGATAGTAGCTACCGGTATTGAGCAGAGCCGTTCCGGCGAGCACCTGGCAGCCAGTGCCGCACGACACTGCGGCGACCGCCGCGTTCTGTGCGACGTCGTCGCCGCCGCCCGGCACGCCGACCTGCAGGAACAGTTGGCCAGTGAAGCCGGTGATCAGATCTTCTGGCCCGGTGAAGTCGTTGGTTGCCGACGCGAACGTCAGGAACTGCGGCCCGCCAGTGAGATTGAACGTGATGTAGTCGGTGAAGGGGCCACCGCCCACCGCATCGCTGAAGTGCCCGGTAGCGGACGTCGGGTTGTTCCCGACATCAATGGTGGCGGCGTTGACGGGTGAGGCAAGGACTGCCGCGACGGCCGTCGCCGTCACAAGCGCAGCAAGATACTTTTTCATGACATGGTTCCTTTGTGTTGCGGCTGCAGCCGCAAATGGCAGTGTTGACGATGTGGTAACCCGTTCCTATCGCTGTTTTTTAGATGACGGTTTTAACGCGTGATGTACATCGCGGCCAGCACGATCATCAGCACCATGAAACTTTCGCCCAGAATAATCTTGTTCAGCGGGTTCTTCATGGTTCCACCTTGCGACATTCATGGGCCACCAATTGCGCGATTTCTTTTGCCCGCTGCCGGATGACTTCATCGCGCAGCCGGCGGATTTCATCGGCCGCCTGCCGCAGCAGTTCCTGGTCGGCGTCGAACCTGCTCTTGCTGGCGGCGCGGCGGCAGAGCCGCTCGAGGATGTCGCTCATCGGCGGATCTCCGCGAGCAGGCAGAAGTGCGCGAAGGTGAACAGCCCGCCGACCGCGGCGCCCCACAGCAGGGCGGTCAACTCGAAGTCGGTCATGCTGCGTCCTCTGGCTCAAGCTCGTAGACGTCCGTGACGTGCGCGGCCTGCTTGCGACAGGTTTCGTTGATCGCCTCGACCAGCGCATCGGCGAGCGTCTGGTTGCCGATGAACAGTGTGAGGGTCGAGCCGCGCGACTGCAGGTCAAGCAGCTCGAGGCTGAGTGGCGCGCCCATCGTGCGGTTGGAGTAGGCGCGGATGTAGCGGATGTCGTGGATCGTGGTCGTGGTGTGAAGGCCCATGTCGGTGCTCCGTTCGTGTGTGCGAGTAGGATAAGCCGATTTGCAGTGGCTTTGCAATGGCCCGTTGACAACAAAAATGGGATATGAGACATTTATGGTATGCAAGAGCTTACCAAGGTCGATGGCAGAGCAAAGCCAGTTGCATCATTGAAACGCGCTCACCGTGCGGAGCATGCCGCTTGGTCCGCCATGATGCAGCGATGCTATAACGCCAACTCAACGAGTTACGAGCATTATGGGGGCAGAGGCATTGTTGTATGCCCCCGATGGAAGGATAGCTTTGGCTTGTTTCTTGAGGACATGGGGTTGCGCCCATCCCCGGCTCATTCAATCAATAGACGTAACAACGACGGTAACTACGAGCCTGATAACTGCCACTGGGCGACAAGAGTTGTGCAGAACTCCAACCGGCGCGGGTGGAAGGGCAATCCGCGTAAGCGGTCAAAAATGATGAAACGACACCCCGAGATCGACAAGCTGCTCAACGAGATCGCCGCCTACCGGCTGAAGACCAATCTCGGGCGCACCCAGTTCGGCCTGATCGTCGCCAACGACGGACACTTCATCAAGCGGCTGGAAACCGGACGTATGCCGCGTATCCCGACGATCGAGCGCGTGCGCGAGATCATGGCGCGGAAAGCGGTCAAGGCCAAATGAGCCCGCGCAACGAGTGGTCCGAGGAAACGATCGCGCTGTTCCGCCGGCTGTGCGAGAACGAGGCCTCAAGCTACAGCGACATTGCCGCCGCCATGTCGGCGGAGCTCGGCATCCAGTTCACCAAGAACGCCTGTATCGGCAAGGCACGGAGGCTGGACATGCCCATGCGCAAGGCGCCGGAAAAGCCGCGCAAGAACGCCCCCGAGCCGATGTTTCACCCGAAACCTCTAGTCTGGGCATTGGCAGGTAACCGGCCGCAGACGAAACGGGAGAATGGGCAGGTGACGCTGATGGAGCTGAACCGCACGACCTGCCGCTATCCGTTTGGCGACCGGCCGCCGTACTGGTTTTGCGGCCAGGTGGTACGCGAAACACAGTCGTACTGCGCGCACCATTGCGGCATCGTGTATGGCCGTACCTGGGGCGTTCGATGACACAGGCAGGCGACGACGCCAGCGAACTCGGGCGGCTGCGCGAGATTATCGGCAATCTGCTGAAGATCGGGCCACGGCCGTGGATGGATGGCGGTGTGTCTTGGGCCGATTGGGACGCAGCGATGTCTGCCGCCGAAGCGGTCGCCGAGGAGGGAAAGACAGATGACCGATGACCTGTCGTGGATTGACCATCCGGCAAACCTCCGCGCTAACGCCGTTCTGCTGCGCGCTGTCGCAGATCAGTCATTGTTGCACGCCGACGAGATCGAGCGGCTGAAGGCTGAGAATGCAGGGCTTCAGCAGGCATGGAATAAGCTTGCACGCGAACACGATGATCTGCTCTTGCAGATAAAGGCTGATGGAGAGCGCAATGACTGACCTCGCAGAGCGGCTGCGCAATGTGCAAACCTTCATCGGTGTAGCAGAACTGAGGATTGAGGCCGCCGACGAAATCGAGCGGCTGCGGGCCTCAAATGAAGAGGCAAAAATTAACATAGCCGATTGGCAGGCATCATCTGAGGCATACCGGATGGATGCCGAGCGGCTGCGAGCGGCGCTGCGTGACATCCACGAGCACGCGATCATGGGACATGATGATGCGGCGGATGGCTTCATCAAGCTCGCAGGCATGGCGCGCGATGTGCTGCTGCGAGGTGAGACATGACCGACAACGTGGCGAAGAACGCGACCCCTCGCACAGAATTAGAGAAGCAGATTATGGACCCCAACATTCCCAAGAATGAGCGGGAATGGTGGGCCGCCGGCGAGATCGAGCGGCTGGAAGCCCGCATTGAGGAATGGAAGCAACGATACGAGACTGCGAGGCTGGCTCATGAAGAAGGCCGTGCTGAGATCGAGCGGCTGCGGACCGACAAGGATCAATTGATTGCTATTGCGGCTGACGAGATGAGAATGCGCGATGCCGAGATCCAGCGGCTGCGCGCTGCGTTGGGAGAAAAGCCGTGACCGACCTGACCGACCGCATGCGGACCTGCGCGGCGCATTGTGTCGCGCTCTCGTTGCATGGGCGTGACGATGAGGAGGGGCTGGTGATGCGCGACGCCGCCGATCTGCTGATCGCGGCGGCGCACGAGATCGACATCCTGACCGGCCCGATCGACTTGGGCGAGCCGATGGAGGTCATCCCGCCGGTCGTGGCGCAGACCAGCCCGATGTGGGTCGCGCCCGGTGGACAAATTCCATTGGAGTGGGCTCGCCATCGATCAAAGACTGCCTGCCCGAAGTGTGACAGCCGCACGCAGAAAAAGGTCTACCGAACCATCGACCGTACCGCCATGCTGGTGTGTCCGGTCTGTGCGCATGAATGGCAGTATCACCGATGACCATCACTCTGCTCACGGGCGATTGCCGCGAAGTCCTCCAGACACTTGAGCCGGAAAGCGTGCATTGCGTGGTGACCAGCCCGCCGTATTTCGGATTGCGGGACTATGGTGTTGCCGGGCAGATCGGACTTGAGCCGACGCCGGAAGCGTTCACGGCCGAACTGGTGCGGGTGTTCGCCGAGGTACGACGGGTGCTGCGCAAGGACGGGACGGCATGGCTGAACCTTGGGGATAGCTATGCCAACGCAAACCCTGGAAGTGGCGGCAAATGCGTATTGGCAGGCGCTGGCCGTGCAATGACCGATGCGCGCTATCATGCCAACAAACGAGACATCTCAGGGTTCAAGCCGAAGGACCTTCTCGGCATCCCGTGGCGCGTCGCCTTCGCACTCCAGGCCGATGGCTGGTATCTGCGCCAGGACATCATCTGGTCGAAGCCGAACCCGATGCCCGAGAGCGTCACCGACCGCTGTACCAAGGCGCACGAATACCTATTCCTGTTGAGCAAGAGCGAGCGGTATCATTACGATGCGGAAGCGATTGCCGAGCCCTCTATATACGCTCCAGGGAAATCTACCGAAGTAGAGCGAGCGAAGGGATACTACGATGGGAAATGGTCTGCCCCGAGCGATGGATCGAGAAACGACGGGTCGTTCAAGGCTATCCGCGAAACCCGCAACAAGCGTTCAGTCTGGGAAATAGCCACCAACGCTTACTCGGAAGCCCATTTCGCCACGTTTCCGCCCGCGTTGATCGAGCCGTGCATTCTCGCCGGGTGTCCCAAAGGGGGCACCGTGCTTGATCCATTTGGTGGCGCCGGCACGACCGGGCTGGTCGCTGACCGGCTCGGCCGTAACTCAATCCTGATCGAACTCAATCCGGCCTATGCTGTCATGGCCGAGCGTCGCATTCGCAACGACGCTGGCATGTTCGCCGAAGTGACCGTCCGATGAAAGCCGCCGACTACCGCAAGCGCGCGACCAGCGAGCATCGGCTGCAGGCGCTGGTACTCGAAGCGCTGCAATTCCGCGCAGTGAAGGATGCATTTTGGTTCGCCGTGCCGAACGCCGGCAAGCGGTCGTTCGCGGTGGCAACGCGGATGCGCAAGGAAGGCATGCAGGCCGGCGTGGCGGATCTGTGCGTGATGTTGTCGGGCGGGCGGACGATTTGGCTCGAGCTAAAGACCCCCAAGGGGCGGCAATCACCGGCGCAGAAGAACTTCCAGAACATCTGCAATCGGCTCAGTCACGTCTACATCCTGGCGCGTTCGTTCGATGAGGCGATCGACAGCCTGCAGGCATTTGGCGCAATGAAATGAAAAAGGATAATAAATGATCGCCGGTTACGAACGCCATTCGCCGTCGAAGCTGAACCTGTTTGCCGAATGTCCGTCAATGTGGGTCGTCGAGTATCTGATCGGCGAGCGCCAGCCGGTCGGTGCGCCGGCGCATCGCGGTAGTGCAGTAGAGGACGGCGTGTCGCACGGATTGAGCGACTTGAGCGCGCCGCTGCGCGACTGCATCGAGGTGGCACAGATCAAGTATGACAGCCTGATGGCGTTGTCGGGCGATCCGCGGCGCGAGAAATATCGTGAGACGGTGTCGGACATGGTGACGGCGGCGTTGGCGGAACTGCGCGAGTATGGCAAGCCGGACGGCATGCAGGGGATGGTGGACTGGAAGCCGGAAGGGTTGCGGCTGCCGATCGTCGGCTACTATGACTACCAGTGGACACGGCATGGCATTGTTGCCGATTTAAAGACCACGGAACGCATGCCGTCGGAAATCAAGCTCGGGCACGCGCGCCAGGTCAGCCTGTATGTCGGGGGCGGCAACATGGCGGGACACTTGATCTATTGCACGCCGAGGAAGCTCGAGGCGTACAAGCTGGAAAACGCACAACAGCATCGCGAGCAGTTGAGAAAAATTGCCGTGATCGTGGAAAACCTGCTTAACGACTCGGACGATCCGTATTACTATCTGACGAAATTCGCCCCGGCACTCGATAGTTTTTACTTCAATACGCCGCAAGCGCGGGCCATGGCCTACCGTCTATGGGGCATATAGTGCAGGAGACATACCAGATACTGTAATTCCCGGCAGCAAGCGGGATTGGCAACGCCGCCGGCCTGATGGCGGCACTGGAGTGGTGCAATGAGTATTTTCGGGTTTTCCACACAATCTTCGGCCGGCGGCGACTTTCTGCCGATCGTAAAGTACGACGCCCGCGCCGGGTTGTGGTTCCGCATTGACCGGGTCGATACCGGACAGGGATTTGTTTCCGAGCCGGTCGACATTACCCGCGGCTTCAAGGCGATCTTCGATCTGGAGAACATGCAAACCGGCTGGATCAGTTTTCCGTCCGGTTCCGCGCCGTTGTCGTCCTTTGTCATGATGAAGGACTTGCGGGCCCAGCAGGTGCGCCTGCCGGCGCAACCCGGCGAGAGCTTCAATAATGGGTTGCGGTTCATGATCAAGCTGGCGAAGGACATTGGCGGGGACAAGCCGGTCCGCGAGGTGATGAGCACGGCCGGTTCGTTCATGAACGGGATCGAGGCGCTGTACCTCGACTATGAAGAAGCAGCGCCGGCCAATGTCGGCAAGTTGCCGGTCGTGACCATGGACGGCATTACGCTGATCAAGTCGGGGTCGGGCAACCGGACGTCATCGAACTACCGGCCGAACCTGAAAATCATTGGCTGGGCGCCGCGCGGTGACTTGGAGTGGAAGCCGCGGGCCAATATCGATGCGCCCGCGAGCCAGACTGTGGCGACCAATGGTGCAACTCCTGCCGGTCGTCCGGCCACGGGCGCGACCCGTGCGGCGCCGCCAGCACAGCCTGCGGCGTTCGACGCATCCGATTTCGGCTAGGACAAGAAGCCGGGCCAGGGAGGGGTCGCATCCTCCCTGGCCCTAACCTGCATGGCTCTGGTCCAAAACAGGTGTTCCCATGACTATAACAAACCGGGCGGATGGCGCCAACGGTTTCGACCCTGACTTTGCCGGCCCGGCGCAGTGGGCCGCGATGTACCGGGCGGCCCGGTTTCAGCCGGTACCGGCTTGGTCGCCGGCCGAGCACAAGCAATGGAAGCGGCCGAAACTCCCCGAGTGGCGCAAGATCCAGAACGAGATATTGCCGCAGAGTGAATTTGACCGGCTGTACGGACCGGGCGGACAGTATGTTACCCGAAAAAACATGGGGGTTGTGACCGGGGAGTGCTCCGACAACCTGCTGGTGGTCGACCTCGACACACAGAAGACTGCGGCCGCGGCGGACTGGTGGAACGGACTGCTCGCCGTCCACAACAGCAATCTACCGATCGAGACTGTGGAACAGCGTACCGGCGGGGGCGGACGGCAGTTGCTGTTCCGCGCGCCGGCCGGACGGGTGGTGCCGACCTGCAAGACCCCCATCGGCGTCGACATTCGCGGCCATGGCGGGTTCGCCATGCTGCCGCCTTCGATGCACGAAAGCGGCCACGAATACGTCTGGCTGCCCGGCCAGGAGCCGTGGGAGATGGACGTGGCGACTGCGCCGGATTGGCTGCTCGACGCCATCGACGCCCTGGTCAAGCAGCATGGGGGTACCTCGCAGCGTCCGCATGCGGATCGTGCGGACAATCCGGAGGCGCAGTACGACGGCTTCGGCCACCGCGACGACGGGCGCGAGAGCTACATGCGCGACCTGGTCTGGGCCGCCATGGTGGGGTTGTGGATAGAGAACCCGATCGGGCCTCCATCCCCAAGCGCCATGGAAGTTGTCTGGCAGGACTATGCGCGCAACACGATTGCCAAGGAGCCTGTTGCCGGCGAGACGAACGAGCAGGGGCTCGAGCGGGAGGGGCGCGGGCGCAGTCTGTTCGAGCAGAAATGGGCGTATGCGGCGGCGCAGTGGGACGTGGAGGTGGCAGCAGCTGCCGCCGAGCGGCGTGCCAGGGAGCCCGGCAGGGCGAGTGAACCGCCAAATCGTACAAATAGAGAGGGGAAAGACGGTTCTAATTGTACGATTTCGCCTATCCCGCTGGTGTCGGCGTTCCCGATCGACAAGCGCAAACTGCCGGTGCGCGACTGGATCACGCCGGGATTGCTGCTGCGGCGGCATCTGACGGTGCTGGTGGCGCCGCCATCGGCGGGCAAGAGCCTGTTGACCCTGCAATGGTCGATCACGCTCGGCGCCGGGATATCGTGGGGCGGCTGGTCGCCGCGCAAGCCGGAAAAGGTGCTGGTGATCAATGCCGAGGATGATGCCGATGAAATGCGCCGCCGTTTGGTGGCTGCTGCCGAGGATATGGGGGTTTCACAGGAACAGCTAGTGGATCGTGTCCTGCTGGCGGAAACGCCGGAAAGCATTGTCATTGCCAGAATGGACGCTCGCACCAAGGCGGTCATTCGCATGCCGCTGATCGAAGTGCTGGTTGAAACCATCAAGTCGAATGGCATTGGCGTGGTGGTGGTCGACCCGTTTGCCGAGACGTTCGAGGGCGACGAGAATTCCAATAGCGAGCTCAAATGGGCGGCGGTGCTGTGGCGCGAGGTGGCGCGGCGCACCGGCACGGCGGTTCTGGTGGTGCATCACACCCGCAAGTACGCCGGCGACATGGCCGGCGTGGCGGACGCGAGCCGCGGTGGTGGCGCGCTGATCGGGACGGCGCGCATCCTGGTGACGCTGTTCGGCATGACCGAGGACGAGGCCGCGGCGGTTAACATTCCGGTCGAAGACCGTAGCGAGTACGTCCGGTTCGACGACGCCAAGACCAACTATGCCAAGATCGAGCGGGCACGCTGGTTTCGTAAAAAGTCGGTGTCGCTCGACAACGGTAACGGGTTTGTTCCGGCCGACGAGGTCGGCGTGTTCGAGCCATGGTCACCGCCGGGGGCGCTCGACGGGGTGTCGATGCATGACTTGGGGCGAGTGCTCGATACGATCGACCGGGGCATCATGAACGAGAACGGCCCGACCGGGCAATTCTATAGCGCCAGCGGCACGGCAGACGAGAAAAGCCGCTGGGCCGGGCGGGTGATGATGGACCTGCTGGGGTGCTCCTCTGTGGTCGCCAGGAGCCTGATCAAGGACTGGCTGAAGAATGAAGTTCTGGAGACATTCGACTACCTCGACCCGGCTCAACGCCGGTCGAGGAAGGGGGTCAAATCTGTGCCGAAAAACAGGCCGGATGCTGCACCGCAATATGAGCGTATGTGAGGTTCCAAATGCTCTGCGTCAGACCAAAACACAGTGACGCACTAGTGACGCAAATTTTTGCGTCACACCCCATGTCGCCCACCCCCTTCGGGGGTGGGTGCGACAGCGACGCAAGAAAGCGCGTCGCTCCGCTGTCTGGTGACGCGGAGCAAGCTGTCGCACCCACCCCCGCAGGGGGTCAGCTGGGCGACTTCCGCGGCGACGCTAAAAATTGTGCGGTGCGGTAATGGCGCAACTTTCCTTCTTCGCCGCACAGGCGACACCCGAGGCTCGGGATCGCCTGCGCGATGAACTGGACCGTCTGGCGAATATCGCCAAGGAACTGGCGATCGAAATCGACGACTTCGATAAGCGGCTGGTTCCGTTCTGGCGCGAGAAGGCACGGCTCGAGCAGGCAATCCGTGAAACCCACGGACAGCCGGGCGGCGTGCTCGTCCACTCATGGAGTAAGGCGGAAGAACGCAAGCCGCTCTACGAGGGGCTGCTGCAGCTCAGTCTCGAATATGGCGGCGTCAAGAAACAGCGCCTCGACGCCATCGCCATGCGCAACGGCTACGCCCGTGACTACGCCAGGATCGAAAAGGAAATGGACATGCTGAACAAGCGAAAGGATCGTAAACGTGGCAAAGCCTGAGCCCAAACCCATTGGCATGCGCTGGGACCGCAGCCACGGCGAATACATCGTCGGGCGCTCTTTCCTCGACGGCGTCGATGCTCTCGCCGTCGCCATGGAGGCCAAATGGGGCAACGGCCGCCTGCGTCTGCTGGTCGGGCAGGAACTGCGCGAGAAGTTCGATCGCCAGCGCTACCTGCTCAACCAAGCCATCACGGCGGGAACCCTGGAGATGATCCGCCATGAAGCGCCGCGCATGGTCAATGCCTGGAAGGCACTCGACCAGGCGGCGGAACAGGCCGGCGCCAACCAACTGCCGCTTGGCGTGCTCGAGGTCACCCTCGAGGACGGCAGCGTCGTGGCAATCGCCCAGGACTACGACAGCCGCCTGGCGAAAGGGCGCGCCGTTGCCGTCTACACCCTCGACGAGATCGGCCACATTCTGTCGAGCTACCAGGCCACCACCAAAGCCAAACTCACCTGGCCCGGCGCTACCGTGGTGCAGATCCGCAAATCTATTCCTGACCCGCTCGACAGCCTGCGCGAAGCCACCAACCTCGACGACCCCCTCGACGACCTATGGAGCCAATCATGAAACATGCAATCTGGCTGGCGATGATACCCCTGGCGTTGATGGGCACGCTCACGCCCGAGCCGCGCTCACCCTGGACTGGACCAAGCCAATCCCCGATCGCCGCCCAGGCCCAGGAGGTGAACACCTTCGAGGAACGCTGGTGGCCGGGCGATGGCTCGTTCGCGCCGAACCCCCTCACATTCGAGCAGAGATGGGAGCCGGTCGAGCAGGCGTGGGGCAGGCGGGTGAAGACCATCACGATCACCAAACCGCCTCCAGAGCCTCCCCAGGATGCCGTGGTGGCTATCAATAACGCGGTACCGCTGCCGCAGGCGCGGCCGCGGGGTGAGACCCCCCCTGCGGCGGAAGGGGGTTCTCACCCCAAAGTCAAGCCGCGGCCGATCCACGTCGCCGACATCTGCGCTAAGCACGGCATGGTCAAGCAGGTAACCAACAACGGCAGGAGCTGGAAATGCAGGAAGTGACCAACGGCGGGCTGACCGACGACCGGCTCGAGCGCGTACGCGAGGGGATCCGCCTCACGCAGGAACTCGAGCACGACCGCGACATGCTGAAACGGCGCCTGGACGACACGCTGCAGCGCTGTGCAGCATTGCAAGCGGAACTGGGCGCCGTCCAAGTGGCGCAGGCAAGACTGCAAACGGAACTGGAGGACTACCGCCGCGAACGGGATGCTGCGGTTGGAGGGCAGGCCGAAATGGCGGCTGTGCTCGCGGCGGCGGCGACGATCCTCACCCAGCAGGTCGACAAAAGCAAGGCGAAGGAGGAGGGCGCATGATAATGGTTCATTCTCTGTACTACGGGAATTCAAAAAAAGCGCTGGCCCAGGTGAAGCCGGATGAACGGTATTCGACTATGTGGCGTATCCATTGGCCGGATGGCGAAGTGTCCGATATGGTGAACCTGACACGGGCAAGGGATGCCGCCAGGGTTCTTAGCCGTAGCAAGCACCCACGGTTGCCTCATGATGACTTGCTTAGTTGGAAGCAGCATGCCGGCCAGAGCGGGCAGGAGGGCGGATAGAGACGTTTTTCTGGCCGGGGGATGTCTGGTACTCCCGGCCACAAAACTCGCTGTACGGTCAAGCGGCGACGTTCTTTCCGCTGCGGGCGGTAACACGCAAGGTCCGAACAGGTGTGGAATGTGAGTGCGCCGCGATGAACTGGCGCGACAGGTGCTCGCGCACCGCCTTCATGTCGAGCGTCTCGCGCTCGCTTTCGCTCACCGACAGGCGGAACAGGTCGCCTTCATAGGCGCCGGGCGTCAGGTCGGCGAGCGCCTGCTTGAGCGCCTTTTCCTGCGTCTCCAGGTCGGCAATGCGCGCCTTCAGGGCGCCGAGGTCGTCAATGATCTTGGAAAGATTGGTCATGGTCGTGGGCTCCGTTAGGGTGTGGCTCAACGCGCGAAGTGCGCGTTGAGGGTGGCGTCGAGCAGTTCCGGGCCGGGGATGGAGACGGCGACCACTTCCGCAAAAGCGAGATCACCACGTTTGTGCATCCAGCCGCATTGTCCTTCCATGGTTTTGGTCGCCAACTCGCGGCTGCTGGAGAAGCCAGAACGGGTGTGAACGCGGCCATTTGCGTCTGTGCCGGTCCAGAGGAAGGCAAAACGATAGTCGTGGTTAGACTTGCGGCTGATGATGACGCCGTTTGAGAAGGTGGCGGTGTAGGTGGTCATGGCTAACTCCGTTGGTGTGCTTCAGTGATTGCGACCTTACCGGCCATTTTGGCCGGTGTCAACAGGGGTCAACAACTATTTTGACAAATTGGCCGATTTATTTTACAAGCGGATATGACTGAAACACAGATCGATCACAACGAAAGCTGGCAATGGGACCGCTCTATGTCGCCGGCCACATATTGCCGCATTATCAGGTCGTTCAACATGAACCGGGTTGCCGCGGCGCGCTACTTCGGCGTCTCAACCCGCACCGAGCGCCGCTTCGCCAACGGCGAGGCCGACATCCCCCCGCCCATCGTCCTCCTGCTGCGCGCCCTGGTCCACTACGGTGGACGCCCCGTCGTCCCCCTCGCGCCGCGCTACGCTCGCGAAGCCCCTACAGCGCAACCCTGACTTGACGCAGCGACCGTAATCGGTGCAGGAATATGCAGGTTGGGGGGCCAGGGTGCCCCCCTCTGTCTTTTGCGCGAGGGCTCATGGCATCCATGAAAATCGTCTCGCTGCTCGACAGCGAAATCAAAACCGCACGCCAGGTCATGATCCGCGACTTCGAAACGTCGCTGCAGGAAGTGCGCAGCAATATCAACGAGTTACAGCGCGCAGCTCACCAACTGCGCGTCGATGTCGATGCATTAATGCAGGTGGGAGATACCTGCGAGCTAAGTTCCTGAAAGTGCTGGGGTAATCGTGCCGAAAAAAGTTCCAGCCGATGTTGGATCGCTCGCGCGAGCGTATACGAAAAGCGCAATATCGACGCTCGGCACGCTGTCTGTGAACGCGGAAAATGAAGGCGTGCGCCAGTCGGCCGCCGTTGCGCTTCTTTCGTTCGGCTGGGGCAAGCCTAAACAAACCCAGGTCGTCACCGGCCCGGACGGCGAGCAACTCGAATTTATCGTCCGACATATTCAGGAGGGGTCGACGCCGCCTAAGAAATAATGAAAATTCCGTTGCCGCATAATGGTTGGACGCCGCGCGTGCATCAAATGCCGCTGTGGAATTATCTGCGCGGCGGCGGCAAGCGCGCAATGGCGGTGTGGCACAGACGAGCCGGCAAGGACGAGATCTGCCTGCACCATACGGCTATCAGCGCCGTCGAGCGCGTCGGCAATTACGCGCATTGCCTGCCCGAGTTCGCCCAGGGCCGCAAGGCGATCTGGACCGCGGTCAATCCGCACACCGGTGTGCGGCGCATCGACGAAGCCTTTCCGTTATCGATGCGATTAAATGTCGATGACCACGCGATGTTTATTCGCTTTAAAACCGGCTCGACGTTTCAGGTGATTGGCAGCGATACTTATAACACATCGCTGGTCGGCTCGAGCTACGCAGGAATAACGTTTTCTGAATTTGCATTATCTAATCCGAGCGTCTGGGCCTACGCGCGACCGATGCTCGAGGAAAATGACGGTTGGGCAATATTTATTACCACGCCGCGCGGCCGTAATCATGCGTTCGAAATGTTTAATTACGCGGCCAAAACCAAGTCGTGGTTTTGCGAACTATTAACCGCCAAAGACACCGATATGCTGTCCGACGAGACGCTCGCCGAGACGCTCGCAGAAATGCAATCGCTGTACGGCGCCGACCAGGGCATGGCGTCCTATCGTCAGGAGCTGTTCTGCGATTGGACCGCCAGCGTGCTCGGAAGCTTCTATGGCGGATTGATGAAGGATGTCAGGGATGAAGGCCGTGTTCTTGAGATAGAGCCACCGCCCGGTGCCCCCGTGAGCCGGGCGTGGGATCTGGGGGTCGGCCATAGCACCAGCATCTGGTTCTTTGCCGTGGTCGGCCTGCAGGTTCACGTCTACGACCACTATGTGGCGTCAGGTGTCGGGTTCGAGCATTACCGCGATCACATCGAGCGCATCTACCAGGAGCGCGGTTGGACGCACGGCACCGATTGGGTGCCGCACGATGCCGCGGTGAAGGAGCTTGGCACCGGACGCACCCGGGTCGAAACCATGAAGCAGCTCGGGCTGAACCCGCAGATGGCGCCGCATGCCTCGGTCGACGACGGCATCAACGCGGTGCGCCGGACGCTGCCGTTGTGCGTGTTTCACCCGCGCTGCGATGAGGGCGATCTGCCCGGCATTGGCGGGCTCGAGCAGTACCGGCGTGAGTGGGACGACGAGAAGAAGACGTTCAAGCGCTCGGCGGTCGAGGATTGGACCACCGACATCGCCGACAGTTTCCGTTATCTGAGCCTGTCCTGGCGCAAGGCGCCGTTGCGCGCGGCGCCGACACCGAAGGTGCAGGGTTGGGTGATCCCGCCGCCATCGGACGAGCGTAGAGGGATACGGCTGTGAGCGGGAAGCGCCGCTATATGACACGCGGTTTGGCGCCCAAGCCAACGCTGGCCGAGTTGGCGGCGTGGGAACGCCCGACAATAGCGACGCCCGAGGATATCCTGATCGAGCGCCAGGACGCCGAACTGCTCTACCGCGCGATGGAACGGTTGCCGGCGAGGTATGAGCGCGTGCTGCGGCTGCACAACGGCATTAACTGCCAGCCGCTGATCAATGCAGAGATCGGCGAGCAGATCGGTTGCTGTGGCGGACGTGTGGCGCAGATCGAACAGACGTCGTGCTGGCGTATGGCTGTGCTGTTGATGTCTAAGTTTCGTGAGCGACCGGGCGCACAGCGCTTGCGGCGTAAGCTGGACGCGGAAGCGCAAGAGGCGGCACGGGTAGCGGCGCTCTGGGCCGAGCGGCAGGCCGAGCTCGAAATGCGTTTCGAGGCCGAGCGCCACAATGCTTTGATAGACGCAGCCGTTCAGCGCGAACAGGACAGGCAGATACGGCAGCGCTGGAACGAAGACAGGGCGTGCGCTGCGCAGCACGAGCAGACAAAGCGCGAGATCCTGCGTCGGGCCGAGTTCATCGAACTGGAATTGGATAATATCCCGCGACCGAAGCGGCAGCACACGGTCAATCCGTTCGGTTTTAGTCGCGAGCGTGCAGCCGAGTATGCCGCGGTGCTGCGCGGAATGGTGAGGGTGTGATGGCAGAGCGTAAGACAGCGTTGACGTTCGAGGAAAAGATCACGGTGGCGTTCATGCACTATGTGCGCGACATCGATCAGCAGGATCTTGCGATGCTGTACGGCGTCAACGCGGGTCGTGTGAACGAAGCATGTCTTGCGGTGAAGCATGCGCTGCAGCCGCGCCCGGTCGTTATCGAGAGGGATGCCAATGGCTGACGCGACTTACGATCCTGAGGCGGTCATACGGTTGGCGCGCGAACGTGAGCATATTGCCATCGCAATGCGACGCAGCGGTATGACTTACGAGAAGATAGGCGAGCGTATGGGCGTCACGCGCGAACGTGCCCGGCAGATCGTCGCCAAGGGTGAGCGGATTGAGCAATTCAAGCGCCAGGGCTTTGTCGGGAAAATCGAAAAACCTAGTGGATTGTGGGTGTGGACGCATGGCTGAAGCAACCGCACCGGCCGGCGACGACATCCGCCATGACGACCTCGAGTACAATCCGGCGCTCGAGCCGAAGAAGGCGACCGCCTGGCTCAACTTGCTCGAGGAGAGCGAGGACGCGTTCGAGGACTGGAACGACCATTGTGACAAGATCGACAAGCTCTATGCCAACCTGACGCGCCTCGCCTCCATGACGCGCGACAAGGAGTTTGCCATGTTCTGGGCGAACATGGAGGTGATCAAGCCGTCGATCTACGCCAAAGCGCCGGTTCCGGTCGTGGTGCCAAAATTTAAGGACAGGAGGCCGGTCTACCAAGCCGCCAGCGAGGTCATGGAGCGCTGCACGACGGTGGCGTTCGACCTCGCGCATATCAACGATCTGATGATGGCGATCCGCGACGACGTGGTGCTGATTGGCCGCGGCGTCGCCTGGTGTCGCTACGAGAGCGGCAAGGGCGACAGCCACTATGACTACGAAAAGGTTTGCATCGACTACAAGGACCGGCGCGACTTCCTGCACAGCATCAGCCGCAATTGGGCCGAGGTGACCTGGGTTGCGGCGGCGAGCTACATGACGCGGGCTGAGGCGCGCGCGCGCTTCAGGAAGTACAGCGGTGATTGCTACCAGGACGCTGACTACACGGTGAACCGCGAGAACAAGGAAGTTGGTGGCGCCGACAACCGCGAGCGCGCCAAGTTCTGGGAGATCTGGGACAAGGACAGCGAACGTTGCGTTTGGGTCGCCAAGGGCTGTGAGGACATTCTTGACGAAGACGACCGCCACCTCGAGCTGCAGGATTGCTTCCCCTGTCCGAAGCCGGCCTACGGCACGCTGCAGCGTGGCAGCCTGGTGCCGGTACCCGACGTCATGCAGTACCGTGACCAGCTCGACGAGTTGAACACGCTCACCGGGCGCATTCACGCGCTGTCAGACGCGCTCGAGGTCAAGGGTTTCTATCCGGCCGGCGGTGCTGAGATTGCCGATGCGGTGCAGACCGCGATATCGATCAAGACGCCGGGTCGGGTGCTGGTACCGATCAGTAATTGGGCGGCGTTCGGCGGCAGCAAGGAAGTGATTATTTGGTTGCCGATCGACATGATCGCGACCACGATCACGGCGCTCGTCGCCATCCGCAAGCAGGTGATCGAGGACATCTACCAGATCACCGGGCTGTCCGACATTATGCGCGGCGCCTCCGATGCGCGCGAGACGCTCGGCGCGCAGCAGCTCAAGAGCCAATTCGGCTCGAGCCGTATTCGCGACAAGCAGTATGAGTTGATCCGCATCGCGCGCGACCTGGTACGCATCAGCGCCGAGATCATCACCGAGAAGTTCGACCCGGTGACGATCATCGAGATGAGCCAGACGCAGTTGCCAACATCGAAGATGGTGCAGCAGCAGGTTTCCCAACTGATGCAGCAGGTCGGCCAGCAGCAGCAGGCGTTGCAGCTGATGCAGCAGCAGATCCAGCAGAACCCGCAGGCGCAGCAGAAGGTCGCCAGCGATCCTGACATTCAGTCGAAGATGCAGCAGCTGATGCAGGTGGTGCAGTCGGGCCAGGACGCGATTAAGAAGATCCAGGAGAAGCCGACGATCGAGCAGGTGCTTTATCTGTTCAAGGACAGCCGCGCCAAGGCGTTCGTGCTCGACATCGAGACTGACTCCACAATTATGGTTGACGAGCAAAAGGAGAAGGAGCAGCGCGGCGAGTTTCTTGGAATGCTGTCGCAGTTGATACCACAGTTGACGGCACTAATTTCGGCCGAGCCGGCCTCAGCAAAGTGGTGTGGAGAGGTGCTGAAGTTTGCGATTGCGCCGTATCGCGCAGGGCGCAGTATGGACGGCGCGAATGATGAATTTGTCCAGTTGATGGAAAGCAAGGCCGAGCAGCCGCGCGGCGATGATCCGATGACGCTGCAGGCGAAGACCGCCAAGGAAATCGAGCAGATGAAAATCGCGCACTTGAAGGAAAAGGATCAGCTCGACGTGCAGGTGAAGCAGGCCGAAATGCAGATGCGCGACCGCCACGAGGCGATGAAGATCCAGTCAAACGAGAAGATCAAGATGGCCGACATCATGGCGAAGAACCGCGATGACCAGGCCAAGACGCAGCGCGAGAACGCCAAGGCGATGATCGACCGCGAGCAGCACCAGATGAGCCTGGTCGAGACGGACGCCAAGATGCGCGCGGACGCGCAGAAGGCGCAGCTGGGCATGCAGGCGCAGCAGGCGAAGATGGCCGACGCCGCGGCGCGGGCGGACGAGCGGCGTGCAATGCAGCAGTTCAAGCCGATCCAGGGGGTGCCGCGATGATCCATCCATTGACCGTCGAGCAGGTGCGCGACGACATCGTTGCGGCAATCGAGATGCTCAATGGCATTCCCGAGGAACAGCGCGATAGGCGGGTGCAGCAGTTGCTCGATGATCTAGAGACTACGATCGTGAACTACGATGCGGCCGAGCCGCATGCCGCAGCATGAGTTGGTATTCGTATAACAGCGAGCATTGGCTGATCTACGGGTTGCTCATGCTGGCTGTCGTGGCGATTACCGTGGTGATTGTGTTGAACTAGGGCAAGCACTGATGAACTGGTTCACCGACAAGATTTACGACCTTGCCGCTTCGCCGCGCGGCGGCGAGGGCGCGTGGAGCGAACTGGCCGCGCAGGATGCGATGTCGCCGGCGACACGCGCGAGCTACTGGGCCGGCTCGGAGATGTCGAAAGATCCACGCAATGCGGCTTGGCGTTCGCAGCCGCGCATGGGTGATTTGGCCGCGGTTGCCGCACCGCTACGTGATCCGACTGCAGGACCGCGAGCGATGTGGCAACAGGGCTATCCGTCTACCGATCGGCCATCATTGGTGCAACGCGGTGTGACTGAGGCGCTGAACATACCGCAACGTTTTGTCGAAAGTGGTCAGGGCTATTTTGATCCTGAAACCTATCCAGGCGAGCAACGGCAACGCGCCCAACGTCAGACTGAGGCGGCGGCCGACGTGAGTACAAACCTGGCAGGGTTGGGGATGACTGGAGCATCCGTTCGTGGTGGTGCCAGTGTTGGTTCTGGTGGCGGGCGATTGCTTCGTGGTCAGCCAGGCGGCCCGTGGGAAGGCGGCATTCGCGCGTATCATTCCAGCCCACACGACTTCGACAGGTTCGACTGGAACAAGCTGCGCACGGGTGAGGGCGCGAACTCGTATGGCGCGGGGTTCTATGCCGCCGAGAACCCGGCGGTGTCAGGACAGGGCGGGCAGTATTGGAGCCAGTTCCTGCACAAGTTCCCGAAAGAGGAAATGCGTTCAGCGGAGTGGTTGAGACAACATGGGTTCGATCGTGAGGCCGCAACCATAGAGTTGCAGAGGCAAATTGGCGACTTGCAGAGCAAGGTTAAAGGTATTGGGTCAGTGTCTGCGGAAGATATGGGATTGAAGTTCCCTACCGCTGAAGATCAACGTGTCTATCGTGATAATCTTCGGCATTATTATAATGATGAGATTGGGAAGTATCAGGAGCGGCTGGGTCGCTTGCAAGGCGGCGGCCCGGTCGGCCCGCGCACCTACGAGGTGAACATCAACGCGCGGCCAGAACTGTTGCTCGATTGGGATAAGCCACTGGCGCAGCAGCCGCAGCGCGAGGCTTTGATTAATATAGCCGGTCGTCGGAAAGACGCTACACCGACTGCTATGGATATGTACCAAGGGCTTGTCGGTGATCCATACTCGCCTGCCGGGTATGGCGTTAATAAATTAAGTGGCGGCGATTTCTATCGTTCGATGCAATTGCATAACCGTGACCCGAGCGTATCAACAAGCTTGGCCGAGGCCGGCATCCCCGGCATCCGCTATCTTGATCAGGGATCACGGCCGAACAGCGGCTTCGGGCTTCAGTCATTGCAAGGTGCTCTGCAGAAAGCCGAAGCGGCGGGCAATGCGGCCGAAGCCGCTGCGCTGCGCGGTGAAATACATTCGCTGCAAAACCCGACCTACAACTACGTCGTGACCGATCCCTCCAAGCTCAACATTCTGGCGAAATACGGCGTGGTCGGCACGGCGGGCGGCGGCATGGCAGCACTTGCCGCGCAGGATCAATATCAACGTTAACCCGAGGAGGCCACAATGGCGCAAAGCGCACTGACCGTGACACCACCGAACCCGACGCCGCCAACCAACATGAGTTGCACCGGGGCAACGCCGCCGAACCCGCCCAATTTCACCAAGCTGACCTACGCGGACTACGCCGACAACAACATCTTCAATACCAACCCGCCGCCCTACTTCGACGACGGCACCGCCGGTGCGCTGCACCTGTTCGCCGCCAATACCGCGGCACTGGCGTCAGGCAGCGGCGCAACCGCGGGCGGCACCGAGGGTAGTTATCCGGGCGCCGCAGCCGGCGCGGTTCCGGCGAGCACCAGCGTGGCGCACGAAGGCGCCGGGACGGAAGTGAGCGTGCTCGCGCCGGGCAACATCATCTACACTTTCCCGGGGCCGGTTACGATGAACACGTCGCAGTCGGTGTCTGATCTCGGCAGTTACACCAACACGCCGAACGCCTCGCATGCTTCGTATCTGACGGCCGCGACGACGCCGACCATCACCGGCTCGCCGGCGCCGAACAACACGGCGTCGGGTACCGGCACGGTGACCATGACGCTTACCGGCACGGGCTACACGCGTGCGTCCGTGGTCTACATCGACGGCGTGGCGCAGACCACGAACTATGTCAGCGCGACGTCGCTGACTGTGACCAATGCGCCCAAGCGTGCAACGGCCGGAACCAGATCTGTCACGGTGGTTAACGGCGTGGGCGGCACACCCAGCGCGCCCTCAACCTGGACGTTTGTGTAAAGGAAACATCATGGCCACGACACCGCGGACCCCGGACGACGGACGCAACGAGCGGCAACGCCAGCGACAGGAACAGGACGCCCGCCGCGAGCGGGAACCCGACGACGGTCGCACCAGGCGACAGCAGATCGAGGCGGAGAAGCAGGATCCCGCGTTTTTCGAGCGCATGGAGGAAGAGCGCAAGCGCCCGGATTTCCTCGAGCGTACGCGGCCGGAAGACCCGAGCGATCACTTCGGCCAGTTGACCCGCGACAACGTCAACCCGGATATCCCGAGCGCGGAGCCGGGCAAGGGCGACATCGTCGATCCCAACACGCTGGGGATGGATCAGAGCCAGCGGGGCACGCAGCCGCCCGCGCCGGCGAACCAGCCCGAGCAATGGCCGAGCCTTGGTCTTGACCATACCAAGGACGCCAACGACCAGGTGCAGGAGGCGGAGAGCCGCCAGCGTCAGCTGCGCCAGAGCGGAGATGCGCCGGGCCAGCAGCACACCGACGAGCAGGAGTTGGCGATGCGCAATCACCTGCCGTCGATCAACGAGCCTCCCGGCTCGAACATCGCCACCGGCGATGCGGGACCGGCCGAGCTGCCGCCACTGGTGCTCAGCGACATCGATCCCGACGCCATGGTGGTCGGCTCTGGCACGTTCCCGCTGACCGTGACCGGGAGCGGCTTCACCCCGGAGAGTGTCGTGGTGTTCGAGGACGCCGACGTGCCGACCGAGTTCATCAGCCCGACTGAACTCAAGGCTGACTGCCCGGTAGCGGATGCAGCGGGCGTGGTCGACGTCGAGGTGCACCGCGGCGATGATATGAGCGACGTGCTGTCGTTCGAGTTCACCGCGGTGATGCGTGAGGGGCGCGAGAAGCGTACCCCCGAGCGCAAGCCGAAGAAGGAAACGCCACGTCATAAGCGTCCGAACAAGAGAAAATAATGGGCCTTGCGGTGGTTACCGTGGCATCAGGCGGGTTGCCGGTGGTAGAAAGTGCCGCCGGCGGCTTGCCGATCACGGAGGCAACCAATGGCCGCGGCATCGCGGTCACCAAGGTCGTCGGCAAGCCGGGCCTTGCTGTCACCGTTACCGTATCCGGCGGCGGAGGCGTGACGAGAAACATCGTCACGGACTACGGTGCCGTGGCAGACGGCGAGTGGGCGACGACGACGCTGAACGTCACGGCAGGCGCCAATGTACTGACGGCGTCGAGCGCGTTGTGGGTGGCTGGTGATGTTGGCAAGAGCATCGTGGTCCCTACACTTGCATTCGGCAGCTCGCATCACACCACGATCACGGCAGTGGGTGGGGGCGGTACCCAAGCCACGCTGGCGGTCAACTGCCCCTACACGCTCACGGCCTACAGCGCGATCGTGGCGTGGGGCACCAACAACGAAACGGCGTTCCAGAATTTCAAGAATGCCTATCAGGGGCAGACGGTGACGCTGACGATCCCGGCGGGGGGATACCTGATCTCGTCGGGCAATTTCGGCGGATTGTTCGACGGCATTCGCAACATCACGGTCAACGCCACCGGGGCCACGCTGTGCGGCGACCTGTGGCAAATACAGGCCTCGGCACAGTACGAGGCGGCCGGGCACTCGGCCCGCACGGCGTCGGTTACTGCGGGGGCGACGTCCGTGACGCTGACCACCCCGTCCCAGGCGTCCCGGTTCATCGTCGGTGACTACGCCATGATGAGCGGGTTCGACATGCAGAACCTTGGCTACCCGACCAATCATGCGCTGTTCGAGTATTTGCGGATCAGCGCGATCAATGCAGGCACCGGGCAGATCACGTTCTCGACGCCGCTGGTCAACTCGTATCTCTCGACGTGGCCGGTCTACAACGCGACCGGAACGGACTTCGGCGGGCCTGCCACGCTCTATGCGATGGACCCCAGGTTCGATCACACCTGTGTCGTGAACGGCCTGACGGTTGCGCAGTTCAATCAGTACGGCGTCTCTGGTTTATCCCTCACGTTCAACAATTGCGTGTTCGAGGGTGTGGGCCAGATCGGGCCGCATCCGACCATGGCAAAGATCGTCACGTTCAACAATTGCACCAGTCTTGGATCAACCCTGGAAGTGGACAAGTTGGTCGAGACGTTCACGATGACCAACTGCGCGTGGAACGGGTTGGCGGTGCAAAGCTCCAGCATCAACGAGATGCTCTTGGACAACACCGACATTACGTTCACGCTCAACGGAACGCCGCGCAAGACGACCATCCGGAACGGAAGCGCGATCGGCACCCTGAACCCTGGCCCGACGACCTACGGTTATGCACGCGAATTGATCGTGCGCGATAGCGTCGTAAGCAATTTCGGCGCGCCGACGTATCATAGTTCCGGGCACGAAATCAGAAGCGGTGACGGCAGCGGCGACGGCGTCCAGGCCGACTTCACGATCGCCTCCGGGGTTATCACCATCCCGTCGAGCATGCGCTTCAACATGGGCGCATCGCAGTGGGCCATCACTGGAGGCAAGGTGTATCTGTTCGACCCGAATGTCGGGACAATCGGACAGTTTACCATTGCCGACGTGGCTGATGGTCCTGGCAGCAGCGTTTTGGTCACGACGAACATGTTGCTGACCGGCTGGCCGAGCCGCAGCTATTCGCCTGCGCTTGGCCTGTGGCTGTACACCCATACGGCCCCGATCTGCACTTTCACCAATGTGACCGGGTGTCCCGAGGTGGTTGACCTGTCGGGTGCGCCAGCGGGAGCGCCGCTCTACTCCTACAGCAAGCGAAGCTTCACCGGATCGGTGGCCGCCAGTCCGTACTGGCAACTGTATGGGCGGGTCAAGAAGATCGTGGTGACCGTGACGACGGCGTATACCGGCGCAACCGGCACAGTCGTAGCCAACCTGTTGCTGGGAAATTCACTGATCAACATGTCCACGTTTGCCGATGCGGCATGGGCGCCGATCATCGACCTGAAGAAGACTGGCACGCGCACGTTCGATGCAACGGCCAACACCTATCCGACGACATGGAGTAGCACGGCAGTTGCCGCAGCCGACACGCTGCCAAGCCAGACTGCTGCGCTGTGGTCGCCCGGCAATTATCGCATGGTCATGACCGACATCAGCGCGCAGGCGTCGGGCACTTGGCCCGCATTCTCGGTCGAGATCATCACGGATCAGGGAGTGTGACGCCATGGGCCTTGCGGTGGTGACGGTGGCGTCTGGCGGTCTGCCGGTGGTTGATGTCACCGGCATTGCCCCACGCAGCGGCACGCCGGTCACCGAGGCGAGCAACGGGCGCGGCGTTGCGGTCACCAAGGTCGTCGGCAAGCCGGGAATGCCGGTCGTGTTCGAGACGATCGGGGTGGCGGCACCCGTGACATATGTGACGTGGGCTAATGATGCTACCGCTCACAACGTCACGCTGTCGGGTGGCAATCTTGTTGCAAAAAGCGCCAGTTCGTCGAATGACTGTGGGGCACGCTCAAGCGTGTTGCGCAACAGTGGCAAGTATTACTACGAAATAACGCCAGTAACTCTAATCGGAGGGACCGCCAACGCCGCTGGGCTTGCGCTTGCGAGTGCGACCTACGCCGATATGGCGGGTGTTTTTACGGGTAGTACTGTCATCGTTTATTTCACGGGCTTTATCAGGGTTGACGGTGCTAGCAGTGGCGTTTCCATTGGGGCGCGGTCGAATGGGGACGTGATTGGAATTGCAATTGACCTTGACCTTCGCAAGATATGGGTTCGTGTGGCTCCGTTAGGCATCTGGAACAATAACGCCACCGCCAATCCTGCGACCAATGTACTCGGTATTACGCCGACTGCAGGTAGCCTAGGGCCAGCTTGTAATTTTGGCGGTACTGGCAGTCAGGCCAACAACATTATCTCAGCTAATTTTGGTTCCTCTCCCTTTGTCGGCGCTGTTCCTGCCGGTTTCACGTCGGGGTGGCCCGCATGATCGAGCTAGTCGAGATCGAGCCGGGGTGGTCGATATGAAGGAAATAAGCATCGCAAGACTACGTGAGTTGCTCACGTATGATCCACAGACCGGCGAGCTTCGCTGGATATCGGCTCGTGGCAACCACATTATTCCCGGTCGTTTAGCTGGTTACATTAGCTACGGGTATCGCATTCTTGAAGTTGATCGTACTCCATTGAAGGCGCATCGGGTCGCATGGGCACTCCATTATGATAAGTGGCCGACTTGTCAATTGGATCACATCAATCGCGATAGGTCCGACAATCGCATCGCCAATCTTCGACAGGCGACATTCAGTCAGAACCATGTCAACAGCCCATCCAAGATCGCCGGACGACCGAAGGGGATTTACAGATACAAGAAAAGTCAACGCTGGTGCGCGCACATAAAACGTGGCGGGAAAATCAAGCATCTAGGCGTGTTTGCATCGGCGGCTGAAGCTGGCGCAGCATTCGAGCGTGTCGCACGTGAAGTCTATGGCGAGTTTGCCTATACAGAGGCAAAGCCATGAAGCTAGTAGAGCTAGTAGAGATTGAGAAAAATCGGTGGCGGGTTGCACGTGAAACATCGCCCGTGGCCCGCTCAAGCCTGCCACGGCCCTACGTGATCTCGGACGAGATGCCGCCGACCGAACAGTGCGACGGGGTTTTTTACACCTCGAAAGCCAAGTTCCGTGCGGTCGGCCGGGCACTGGGCCTCACCGAGGTCGGCAACGAGAAGCCAAAGCCGAAGGTACGCGCGACAGCTAACCCCAAAGTAAAAGAGGCGCGGCGGCAGTCGCTGCGCAAGGCGATAGAGAAATTTCGGTCAGCCTGACCGCAAATACGGTCAAGCAGACCGCACTCGACCCCTGCCGGTTAACCCGGCCGAAGGAGTGGTTCCATGTCTGATGTCGGTGTTGCACCTGCCCCTGCGCCTGCCGCGGCGCAATCTGAAGTTCCGATCAATCCAGATCCGGTGAACACGCCGGCGCCGGTCACCAACCAGCCGCCGGAAAAACAGCCGGTG
>Ga0207686_10000229_pt1 | contig 42633 bp, 41 predicted proteins | sample KBSM24metaG_FD_184396 | JGI IMG/M metagenome (GOLD analysis project Ga0207686, IMG submission 184396) | Miscanthus rhizosphere microbial communities from Kellogg Biological Station, Michigan, USA - KBS M2-4 metaG (SPAdes) (version 2) | ecosystem: Host-associated > Plants > Roots > Rhizosphere >...
GGGCTATGGAAACCGTGGAAAACCAAACTACGTTTTCCCACCGTTCCCACAGCCCCTACTGCGATATCAGGAATTTACAAACTGCCGTTTACACAAAACATTTGACACCACCTTAATATGTCGCCATGGCTGAAACTCCAGTTCAAGTCCGGCCAGCCCGGGTAAACGATATACCGTTTCTGACGAGGTTCGGCTTGGCGCTCGCGCATGTTCACAGGCGTCTTGACGCAGAACGCTTCGTCGTGCCGGACGAAAACACCTTCCGCCGCTTCTTCGAAGCTGAGCTTGCGCGAGAGGACGCGGTGCTATTGATTGCGGAGATCGAGGCAGCGCCGGTCGCGTATGCATTCGTCCGCCTTGAACCGGCAAGCATCGAAGAACTGCGCGCTACGGCGGCGTGGCTGCATGACATTTACATTGTTCCCGAAGCACGCGCGCGCGGTGTTGGCCGGCGACTCGTCCAGGCAGCGTTTGATGCCGCTCGCACGCTCGGCTCGCAGAGCTTGATGCTGGGCGTGTCACCGCAGAACGCGAGTGGTCGAGCTCTGTTCGAACGCATGGGTTTCAGGCCGACGATGATCGAGATGCGCGCGGAGCTGAAGTTGCAGAATAAAGATGACCTGTAGACTGGAGATAGGGCTGCAAAAGTCGGCGAAGCCGACGGATGCCAATAGCCCACCGATTCATCGGTGGATGTAAAGGCCGAGGATTCTAATGAGTCCGTGAAACGGACGACTGACGATAAACCTCACCTCAATGAGCTTTTCAGTCGTCCGCTTCACGGACTTGGTTGTAGTCAGGCCTCGATACCCAGCGCTGAAGCGCTGGGCTATTTCCACTCCGTCCGCTTCGCGGACGAGAGAGGCAAATTCCTTTTGCAGCAAAGCCGGTCAGAGTGGTCGTGGCGGCACCATAATCTATTTCGAAGCTGCCGGCTCGCTCTCTTTCGATTAGGAGTTCGCGACCAAAGGCGTCGACATGTTTGTCGCGACTCCGGAACAATGGGTGCACTTTGCTTACTAAAACTGTCTATCTAAAGCAGCCGGCGCGAAGTGACGCCGGCGAACTGATCGCGCTCAATCGGGCCAGCGTCAAACTACATCGCGGATTCGTATCGCCACCAATCTCTGAGGATCAATTCAAATCGCTGCTCAAACGATCTCGTCAATCCGAGTTTGCATATTTCCTGATTCATCGAGTGGTCGACAAAAAGATCGTCGGGGCAATTAACCTGAGTCAGATTTTTCTCGGTCCGTTTCGCAGCGCCTACCTCGGTTATTACATTGGCGCCGCGCATGCGCGCCAGGGTCACATGACTGAAGGCTTGCAGCTAATGCTGAAGTACGCGTTCGAGCAACTCAAGCTGCACCGGCTCGAGGCGAACGTGCAGCCGCACAACACGAGTTCAATCGCGCTGATTAAACGGGCTGGATTTGTACACGAAGGTTTCTCGCGGCGCTATCTGAAAATCGGGGGGAGATGGCGCGATCACGAGCGCTGGGCAATTCTTTGTGAAGATTGGAAGCCGGCGGGTCTTACCAAGCCGTCGGCCTTCTGACCTACAAGCCTGTTGCATCTGTAAAGCTGGGGCCCGACCCCAAGGATTAATTGCTCTGTAAAAAGACGTCCCATGCCCAACGGCCCAGCTGCGCATCATGCGTATCTTTAACCTTGGCCCGGTAACGGAACTGATTACCATACTGGTCCGTTTTCTTTGACTCTTTGTAGTTAAGATCAATTGATTTGAGCCCAAGTTCGGACAACGTGTGTAGTTCGGAAGACTCAGAAATCCCGTTGTGGTTCGTGTCTTGCCATAGTCGCAGATTGGCGAAAACCGCATCCCTATTGTCAATTACACCATCAGCGTTACCACCTTTTTCAGGTTTGTCATACTCAGCAAGCGCAAGAAATCCGTTTCGCCCATCAGGAGGTGGTTGCGGCTGTGCAGTGTAATTGCCAAACATCTCTCGGCCGCTATCAATAGCTCCATTGCCGTTGCGGTCCAAGACGAGCCAAGCATCGTCGGAGCCCGCTTGCGTCCAAGATACTTGCTCTTTCAACTGGTTCGAATTACCGTCGATATCAAAGTCAACGCCGTTGGCTGCGTCGGTCATTTGAAATCCGTTACCAACGACATCAATCAAAATGGGAGATGGGCCACAACCATGCACATCTATTGGACAATTTGTTTCGGGTAAAATAGCGTCGCAGTCATAAACAGGCGTTGGGTTCTGACAGCATTGACTTGCACTTTCATTGTAAACATATCCAGTCTGGCATCCTGGTGGCTCGCACTGACACGTGACATCATTCCACACAAAATCCCCACAAGACTCTGTTTGCACACACGCACAATAGACAGTTTGGATTGAAGTAATGTCGCAAGAATTCGGAAGACTCCAATTCCATTGAAAGCCGTCTTGCATGATGTCAAGTTGCGGGCTCCCCATACAGGTATATCTGGGTGGGGGCGGATACATTGTCGCCGCGTCAAGTAAACCAAATGTATGACCTACCTCATGTGCGATAACACCGGCAAAATAGGCAACATTTACAGTATTTGTAATGGTTGGTTTGATTTTAACTTTTGCGGCTATGGTGCGAGGCCCTACGATATTTAGTGCACCATTAAAACTAAATTCAGTTTGTGCCGGAGCACCATCATCGGTCGCCTGTCTTCTCACCCACAGGGTGTTATCTGGAGGCATAGCCTCGAGGTCAATATCCGAAAAATTCTTGCTTTCATAACCATAGAAACTTACCCCCGAGCAATCATTTCCACTATTCCAGTTGAACATCTCAAAGGCGTGAATCATGTGACTCCTATCAGAATCAACGTACACGTCGTCTATGAAAACGTGGACGGAAGCGCCAGGCACCCAACTGTACCGGAATGCTTCGTACCACGGTGAGGCAACTGGCGGCGGAACACACATCGGCAGATCAGCTAACGCTGGTGGGGCACTAACTGAATAAATTATTAAGACCAGAAACGCGAGGATAGGAATACGCGCCATTGGAGGTTTCATAACGAGTTACTCCTCGCTTACTGATTGGCCAACGCTTGTTTGACTTTATTAATCAATTCGACTTGGTCAGTGCCGTTCAAAGCTTGAAATTGCGGCGAAAAATCCAGCGACTCAACGGTAACGCCGATTTCGTATCCCGTTATGATTTCAAAAGAGTCCTCAGCCGCTTTTAGGAAAAACAGGTACTTTTTTCCTGTGCCGGGCATGTTCTGACCCGCAATCTCATAAGTCAACGTACGCCCCGAGGGATAGCGGACCTTTCCTCCGAATCTAGAAATACTAACCAAGTTACTTTGCAACAAAGTAGGGGGAATGCCGCCCTTGAGGACCGTGTCAACCTGAATTGTGAATTCTGAATAGACGCCGGTCTTATCATTTGAGAGATGGGCCTCCGAGTTCAATACGTCAGCAGTTAATATGACATCACTCTCAGTAACAGGCAGCGCAGGCAGGGAGTCAAAAACTGCCGAGCGTCTTGCTACGCCTGACCCGGAGTTCGTCGGATTCGACATAACCAAGTGTTTTCCGTCGTAGTGCTTGTTCCTGTTCTTTCGCTTTATTTTCTCTTCTGGATTCGTGGGCTCGGCCGCATCGTATTCAGTCGTAGGAATACGAGCTTCAACATCTTGTTGACGAGGACCTTGGTCTTTCTTTGGTTTAGCTTGGCCTGAGTTATTTTGTTGCGGTGGTTTGTTTAAACGCGAGGCCCCAAGGGAAAAGTACGCCACTCCTAATAAGACAATTAAGGCACATATGGAAATGACGAGTACTCGTCTGTTCGGGTTAGTCATGAGAGAACCTCCAATCGATTGAGCCAGACATCAGTGCGCGCAAGGAAAGAGACGTTAATGGCCGCTGACTGTATGCCCAAAATTACGACGAGTCAACAGTTTCTGTATAAGCGGCGTGAACCCGCTCGTCAATAAACTGCTTAGTCGGATCCGAATTGTGGATCTGACCCGCTACTTCGAGCTGATACTGAGACTGGAAGCCTCGAAGCTAATCAGCCGTTCATGCCCGCTTTGCCCGCGCGTTCGAATGAGATAGGCTAACGGTGATTTTTAAATGACGAACTCGGAGAAAATTTATGATGCGTAAGAATATCAATCTAGTATGCGGTCTGGGTCTGGTGCTGGCTGTGGTGCTGGCGTGCGGCGCGACGACCGCGAACATCAGCAGTCTGAAGATGAGCAGTGACGAGGAAGGAAAGAATGAGACCAAGACCTTCAAGCCCGGCGATAAAGTCTACACGGTCGCGCAGATTGCGAACAACAGCGGCAAAGTTGACGTGAAGTGGCGCATTCTTTATGACGAAGGCGACAAAGCCGGCCAGCCGGTGCCCGGTGCTGAGAAGACGCTCGAGGTCGAAGGCGCTCGTCCCGCAGTATTCTGGATTACGTTGCCGCCCGCCGGCTTCAAAGACGGCCGCTATAAGAGCGAGGTCAGCATGATCTACAGCGGCGAACAGAAAGATCAGAAGACGGCCACGTTCGACGTTAGTGGCTACTAAGAAAATTTTCAGAGTAAAGCGCAAGGCTTCGCGCGGGCAGACGTTTTGCGCAGAACTGTTGACTTAGAGGCGGGGCAGCCCGCCTCTAAACGAGTCGGGTCCGCTCGGCGTGCAATCTCGGAGAAGTCTTCCTCGGCTAATCAAACATCGCATCGTGTCAGAATCCCGATCAATCGGGATTCTGACACAGACTGACGCCCCTCATTCCCAAAGGTTCTATGCTTGATTAGTCAGGTATGTTACCCCTTCATCTCTCCCTCGTCAGAGCTACACAACCACCTCACTTTGAAACCCACACACCCATTTGCGAAACACTGTCATTTTTGACAGTTAAGACTACCGCGGGCGAGAGATAAGCTGGCCGGTACAGTCCGGGAGTGTGTGATCGTTTTACGAGCAGCCTGTCTCCAGACGAAAGCACATCGCCGGAAGAACCAACCCGATGACCGCGATTGTCCAACCGATAGCTGAACCCGAACGCCGCTCGGCTTCGCCTTTATGGGACACACTGGTTCGTGTGGCTTTGATCGGCGGTTTGGCGTGGCTGTGTTTTCAGGTGTTCTCGCCATTCCTGAAGCTGATGGTTTGGTCGATTATTCTGGCGGTCACACTCTATCCGGCTCATCAATGGATTGCGCGCAGGCTCGGCGGCCGGCAGGGGTTGACTTCGATCATCCTGGTGGTGCTGGCGGTGGCGCTCATCGTGGTGCCGACCTGGTTGCTGATGAATTCATTCGCTGATTCCATTCATCGCCTGGTGGGCGCCGTGCAGCACAACGGGGCGCAAATTCCGCCACCGCGTGAGAGCGTAAAGAGCTGGCCGATCGTCGGCAACAAAATCTATGAGAGCTGGTCCAATGCGGCTAACGATCTGCCCGGCTTCGTGCACAGGATGCAGCCAAAGCTCGGCGATTTGGCGCGCCAGGCCGTCTCGATGGTTGCGAGCGTCGGCGTCACCATGTTGCTGTTCTTAGCGTCTTTTGTCGTCGCCACAATTCTGATGGCCAAAGGCGAATCAGCGGCGGGCACCGGCAAGTCTTTCTTTGCCCGCGTCGCCGGCCCAACCAGAGGCGAAGCGCTGGCGAAACTTTCAATCGCCACGATCCGCGCAGTCGCCCTTGGCGTCGTCGGCGTGGCGTCCATTCAAGCCCTGCTCATCGGATTGGCTTTGCTGATTGCCGGCATCCCGATCGCCGGGGTGCTCGCGATCGTTGCACTCGTTTTAGGAATTGCACAGGTGCCGGCGCTGGTCATCACCCTGCCGTGCATCATTTACATTTGGGCCAGCGGCCATTACAGCACCGGCGCCGCGGTGGCGTACACGATCCTCCTGCTGTTGACAGGCATGGCTGATAACGTTCTCAAGCCGATGATGCTGGGCCGCGGCGTGGACGTACCGATGCCGGTGATCCTCTTAGGCGCGCTGGGTGGCATGGCCACCGGCGGAATCCTCGGAATGTTTGTGGGGGCAACGGCGCTGGCGCTCGGCTACGAGATCTTCATGAAATGGATTGTTACCGAACCGGCATCCGATCCCGCATTACCGAACGACGAGCAACTCCATGAACGCGTCACGATCTAGGCGACTCCTCGACGTCACCTCACGCGCATAGTCTACGCGACCAATTACCAGGCAATACTCCAAGCCGGCAAATAAAAAGTGCCATTGGCAGAGAGCTGAGGGGCACGCGACGCTTGATTCTTTCCGCCATGCCTGATTGAATGCGGCAGCGAAAAAATCGACGTCAGGAGAGAACAACATGTCAACGCCAGCCATTAATCCAAACAAGGCGCTCTGGGAAAAGGGCGACTTCACGCGCATCGCCGCGACCATGCGCGAAAGCGGTGCAGACCTGGTTAAGCGAATCGGAATCACGAAGGAACTCAAAGTTCTCGACCTTGGTTGTGGCGACGGCACGACGGCGCTGCCGTCCGCGCAGACGGGCGCGCAGGTTCTGGGTGTCGACATTGCTCGCAACCTCGTCGAGGCTGGAAACCGACGCGCCGCTGAGCACGGCTTAACGAACCTGAAGTTTCAGGAAGGTGACGCGACCAATCTCTCTTCAATTGCGGACGGAGAATTTGACGTCGCCATGAGCATCTTTGGCGCGATGTTCGCTCCCAGGCCATTGGACGTGGCGAAAGAGATGGTGCGCGTGACCAAACCCGGAGGCCGCGTCGTGATGGGAAATTGGATACCCAACGACCCAACCTTGGTGGCGCAGATTCTCAAGATTAGCTCGGCTTACACCCCGCCGCCGCCGGAAGGCTTCATCAGTCCGATGACCTGGGGCGTCGAGGACCATGTCATTGAAAGGTTTGGCGCTGCCGGAATTCCGGCTGAAAACATCTCCTTCGACCGCGACACTTTCATCTTCCGTTTCGATCGCTCGCCCGCGGCTTACGTAAATGAATTCAGGGATTACTATGGGCCAACGATGAACGCGTTCGACGCGGCGGAAAAGAACGGACGCACCGCCGACCTGCAACGTGAACTGGAACAACTGTTCGCCGAAAAGAACACCAGCACCGAAAGGACGACAATTCCCGCCACCTTCTTGCGAGTTACCGTGAACCGCTGAAGCACGTCCCGATGGTAAAAGCAGTCCTTGACCATCGAGGTTGAGGGGATGCTTGCTCGGTGCACCGCCGGGCCAACTGAATCCACGCGATCAATGTCGCAATCATCAATGGAACTTGTTTGGCCGGCAGCTCAATACCTCTCCGGGTACATCGACGCGCTGAAGCAAGGTTGGTCACCCGACAATCGGCGGCCTGAGGCAGCCCAGGAGGAACTGTTGAGAATCGCGGAGGACCCCGCGCGCTTTATCGCCGAACAAATCGATCGCGAGGCAAAAAGTCCGAAGGTGATCCTGCCGGACGGGCGCGCGGTTCCGCGTCTGCCGGGATACACGCAATGGATGTGGGACGGAGAGTTTTGTGGCTTAATCAACTTTCGCTGGCAGCCCGGCACGACCGAACTGCCGCCATACTGTTTGGGTCACATCGGATACTCAGTAGTGCCGTGGAAACGCCGGCGAGGATATGCAACGCTGGCCTTACAGTTAATACTCGCCCAGGCCGACAAAGAGGGACTGCCTTACGTCGAGATTGTGGTGGACGCTGACAACGTCGCTTCGCGCAAAGTAGTTGAAGCAAACGGAGGCGAGGTAATCGCGCATTTCCGGAAACCTGAGGACCACGAGGGCTCAGAGAGTCTGCGCTATCGAGTTTTTCTACGGCTGGATGGGAAGATATAAGAGCGGAGTAACCACATGCCAACGCTGGAACAAGAAGAGATTGCCCAACTGAAAGGACGCGTTAGTCGATTGGAAGCGCGACTGGAGTTTCTTTATGGACATCTGGGCGTCACCTTCATCGAAGATGTGCACGCCGGAGACAATCCGCAAGTGATTGCGGCCTTGAAGGCGAACAACATGCTCACGGCAATCAAAGCCTACCGCATGGTCACTAACGCGAGTCTTGAACAAGCTAAATTTGCGATCGAGGAAATGAGAAGCAGATTGGGAATTTGATTGTCCGTTGCCCGCGCGATTTCTCACGGAACTAATAGCGCTGAATCTCACTTCCTGAAGCCGACGCTTATCCTTTTACGAACTCATAAATAATGTGAAGCGTGATGCCGGAAGGAGTTACTTCCGGGCGGACTTCTTTGGCTCGCAATTGCAACGCGCCTCCGGCCGGTTGAATTTCCAGTCGCGTCGAGAGTTTTTCCAGCGTGAAGACTTCAACCGGATTGTAGCGACGATCGATCGCGGTCTGCACCATCGACAAGAGCGGCCCGTTGAGCATGGCCGGCGCGTTGTTCAAGTGAATCGCGCGCACGTAAAAGCGAGCGAGCACTGCCTGGCGCTTCGCGTCGTATTCGAGGTTCACGTCGGCGTCCGCCGAACCCGTGAATTCGATGCAGCCCATCAGGCTGGCATTGTAGGCGCCCTCGAAAGCGAGGGTGGCGGCAATTTTACCGTTCTCCAGACGCACCGCGGTGCGGGTCCCGTTAACTTCGCGCTTCAGCCGAATCTCACTGGCACAATTCGCCGCCGATTGCGCACCGCCCATTGTCAGCGGCATCGACGGCTCTTTGAGATTGTCGAACATGGCGGTGAGAAACGCGTTCAGGAATTGTTCGTTGATGGTGATCGTGGCTTCGGCAGTCGGGCCATTGGTGGCGGCGCGGCGCTCGCGCGTGGCGTTTGATTCCTGGGCGAAAACTGCCGGCGATAGCACCAGCAGCATTACGATCGCGAGCAACACTTTATCTTTCATGCGTAATTCCTCGAGTAAAAATCTGAGTGCGCCGAGCGAAACTGGCGACGGCACCGAAAATCACAAACCGCTGCGGACGATGTCATGGAGCCTAATCAAACCGACGCAACGGCGGTCATCATCGACGACCGGCAGGACGCTGATCTGCGATGGACGATCTTCCATCAGGCGCAATGCATCGAACGCAAGCATTTCGGGGTTCGTGACGGTGGGATTGTGCGTCATCAAATCGTCACACTTAAGATTTGCGAAACCAAAATCGCGCGCGCCTAACTTTTGTAGTGTCCGCCGCAAGTCACCGTCGGTGATTATGCCGGCCAACCGGCCGTCTTTGTCCAATACGTTCACCGCGCCCAGCCCGTACTGACTGATCGTAGAGACCACTTCCATCCAGGAAGCATTGCCGGTCACTATCGGGTTTTCTGCGCCGCTGTGCATCAAATCAGCGACGCGCAGGGTGAGGCGCTTGCCGAGTTGCCCGGCGGGATGATTGGACGCAAAGTCGCTTTCGGTTAATCCCTTCGCGCGCATGAGCGTCATGGCGAGCGCGTCGCCAAGCGCCAACGCGACAGTCGTGCTGGTCGTCGGCGCCAGGTTCAGCGGGCACGCTTCGTGATCGACTGACGCGTCCAGAACTGCGTCTGCCCGTTTGCCAATGGTCGATTTGAGGTTTCCGACAATGGCGATCAGCGGCACTGCCCGCCGCTTAAGAAAAGGCAGCAGTTCGATCAACTCATTCGTTTCGCCGCTGTTGCTCAACATCATCACCACGTCATCCGGCGTCACAATCCCCAGACCGCCGTGCAGAGCATCTGATGGGTGAAGATAGATGGCGGCGGTGCCGCTGCTGGTCATCGTCGCCGCGATTTTCTGCGCGATGATTCCTGATTTGCCAACGCCCAGCACGACGACTTTGCCTCGGCAACCATTCAGGATCGATAACACTTCGTCGACTTGCGCGGCCTGCAAGCGTTCGGCGGCCTTGGCGATGGCGGCAGACTCGACGCGGAGCAATTCGACGACGTGCGCATGGTCGGTTGAGTCAGTCATTCGGATTCTTGATATACGACTAATGCAGGTAATTGCAAGGCGAGAGTCGTCTTTCGCGGCGTCAAGCTCGGGTGTAGGGGCTAGGGTGTTGGGGTGTAGGTGTGTGTGAATTACGCTAATCAGTGGCGGTTTAATGTCACGCTGCTGTGCGGGGCCGTTACCGGCGCTAACCTAATAATTCGGTGGACACCAGAACTTGACTCCATCGCATCATCAAACAAATCTCGATCAGAATTGGACAGGTGGGAACCTATTCAGATGCGCACCCGCGCCATACGCTTATAACCTCGCCGTATTGGAAACACATTTGGAGCTGAAACGGTTGGGACCTACACCCAACACCCTAAACCCAACACCCTATCGCACTTCGCTCTTTGTAACATGAACTTAAGATCGGCCGCATAGACTTATCCGCGGCCTTCGACTATAGTGCGGGCCTTCGCAGCTTTCACAAACTTCGGCCCATTCGCAGGAGTTAATAATGGCCTTCGGAAAGTTACTGCCGCGCGAGGAACAATATTTCACGCTGTTCGCGCAGATGACTTCTTACATCAATGACGCCGCGCGGACGCTGGTGGAAATGCTGGCGCACCATGACGGCGATTACCAGGAGTACGTGCAACGGATCAAAAGCATCGAACACGCGTGCGACGACCTGACGCACAACGTCTCGACGCGGCTCAATCAATCGTTTATTACGCCGTTCGATCGCGAAGATATCTACATGATGTCCAAGGCGCTGGACGATGTGGTCGACCTGATCGACGGCGCCGCGCGCGCGGTCGTGATGTACGACATTCACGAGGCCACTGAACCCGCGAAACAGCTCGCCGGTGTCATTCAACGCATGGCCCTGCAATTAAATGAAGTCGTCTCGATTCTTTCCAAGCCGAAGGGAGTAACCGAGCGGCTGGTTGAACTGCATCGTCTCGAGAACGAGGGGGACGACATTTATCACCGCGCGGTGGCCGCACTATTTCATGACCGGGGCGATCCGCTGGAAGTTCTCAAGTGGAAAGACGTGTACGAAAAACTCGAAGCCGCCATCGATCGCTGCGAAAATGTCGCCAATATCATCGAAGGCGTAATCATTAAACATTCGTGACAAATCAGCGGTTGTAGTCTCTTAAAATCCACCCTGGACCGTACCCCCTTCACCCTTTCCGGCGCGCTGTGCTATCGTCTTTACACCCCCAACGCCCGCGTAGCTCAGTGGATTAGAGCGTTCGCCTCCGGAGCGAAAGGTCGCAGGTTCGACCCCTGCCGCGGGTACCAAATCTTGCCCAAATCCTCGATGGTCTTATGGAACCTGGTGTATCAATTCGTCGTGGTGAGGGCTCGCCTACCATTCTGCTCGTCGAAGACTTCGACGACACGCGGCTCATGATGAAGATGTGGCTGAGCAGGATCGGCTATCGCGTGCTCGAAGCTGAAACCGGACAGGAAGGCGTGGAAATGGCGCAAAAGGAACGTCCCGACTTAATCATCATGGATATGATGATGCCCGGGATGAATGGACTTGACGCCACGCAGCTCATACGACAGGATCGCGCTCTGCGCCGGACCCCGATCGTGGCGGTGTCAGCCTACGGGGCTGATGAGTATCGGAGCATTGCGCTTGAGGCCGGCTGCAACGAATATGTTTCGACTCCGTTTGAGCCGCACACGCTGGCAGACTTGATTGAGAGTTTACTGATCCGCGAAGACCAAACTTATGCCACTGAGACTGATCGCGAACACTAAACTTCTGCTCTCGCTCTGCTCAATAATTCTTTGTACTTGCTTCGTCGCCAAACCCCAAACTCCGACATGTACGCTCAAAGCTAACGAACTCAAACCGGCGGAAGATTTTTATGGCCTGCACCTTGGCATGACCGGGGAAGAGGTCAGGAAGGTCCTGCCGTTGGTGCAATTCGGCCGCGCTGATCGGCTCGGCGTAATGAGAACCAGTTTTAATCCGCACTTCGATCAGCGTGTCGAGCAGACTGCCTTCCCCGACGTGCGCACGATCTCTCTGGACTTTCTGGATGACAAGTTGATCACCATTTGGATCGGCTACGAGAACACCTTCAAGTGGCCGAAGCTGGATGTGTTTGTGGCGAACTTCAGTAAGTCGCTGGGCGTTTCTCCGGAGTGGCAGGCGGCGCGAAATAACGGCCGCGCGTTAATCTGTGATGGATTTTCGGTCTTTGCGCAAATGATCGCCGGCGGCCCCAGCCTTCGTCTCAGCGACGAGGTGGCCCAGGCGTCGGTCACGGCGCGACTGGCCGAAGCGATTGATGCCGACGAACAACAGGTGATTGGCGATACCCGCACGAAGAGCTATTATCCGTCAGACTGTTCAGGGAAAGACTCTGTACCCCCAGTCCGCCGAACCGTTTTCAAGAACAAAGAGCAAGCCGAAAAGGCCGGCTACACGCTATCCAAAGATTGTCAGTAGTCTGACGGTGATTTACGTTTGGGCATCAAAACCGAAAGTCCTGACCCGAAGGAGACAACCTCATGCTTAAGGAATTTAAGGAATTCGTCGCGCGCGCAAACGTGATTGACTTAGCGATAGCCGTCGTCATCGGCGTGGCCTTCGGTAAGATCGTCACGTCGCTCGTCGAAGGCATCATCATGCCGCCGATCGGTTTGCTCATCGGCAAGATTGATTTCGCCAGCCTCTTCTATGTGCTCGATCATTCGAAAGGCCAACCAGTCTCGTTGGCTGACGCGAAAGCGAAAGGCATCCCGGTAATTGCGTATGGCGCGTTCCTCAACGACATCGTCAACTTCGTTATCATTGCTTTCGTGATTTTTCTGATCATCAAGGCCGTCAACCGAATGCGAAAAGCGGAAGAGCCGGCCAGGAAGGATTGTCCGCACTGCCTAAGCGCGATTCCGATCGCTGCGACGCGCTGTGCCGCATGCTGCACCGACCTGCAAGCGGCCTGAGGTGCGGCTTGTTTTTGACGTGCTTGACGCTCAGGTTGCGAGGTTCTTAGAATGAACTTCTACCCCTTCGCAATCGTACTGCTTTGTGCTGATCAAAGGAGAGAATTATGAGCACACCATATCAACCGCCGACCGAGCATCCCGAAAATAGAGACGAATTATTAATTAACGAGCATGAAGGCGATGCGGCAGACGACCGCTCATCTGTAGGATCTTCGGTGCGCGACATGGCCGCCCGGATCCCCGAGCAACTGTCAGCCATCGGCCGCGATATCAGTCGTACGATCGAACGCGCGATCTCGGCCAAGGACGATTACATGCTGGCCGTGAAAGTTTCGCAGGACGCGCAAATCAGGTTGGGCCAATTGGTCCAGGCCGGCGTCTTTGGCACCCGTGCCGAAGCCGCCGCATTCCTGATCGATGAAGGGATCAAGGGCCAGGGACCGCTGTTCGAGCGCGTTGAGCAAAAGCTGGCCGAGATTGAGCGATTGCGCGCCGAACTACGCGGTTTAGTGGGCGAAGCGAAAACATCTTCCTGACCCGCACCGGAATTGAAACATCTACGCTCCATTGCCGAGCCGTGGCGATGGAGCGTCTTTGTTTATGATCGAATTACGCGTTAGAATCTTCTCTTCCTAATTCCCCCGGACGATCTTCAATCAACCGCCTGCGCGCGGATCGAAGCGAGCCACCTTGTGCCGAAAACTTTTGACGTTCCGCATACAGCAATTGAACAATTCACTTTAGCCAACGGACTGCGGGTCGTCCTTAACGAAGACCATTCCGTGCCGGTCGTGTCCGTCGCCGTCTACTACGATGTTGGTTCGCGCAACGAGCGTGAAGGCCGCACGGGTTTTGCTCATCTGTTCGAACACATGATGTTTCAAGGCTCCGAGAATGTGCCGAAGGCCGCGCATTTCCAATACATTTCAAACGCCGGCGGCACCATGAACGGAACCACGTCGAGCGAGCGCACTAACTATTTCGAGACGCTGCCCGCGAGCCAATTGCCGCTGGCGCTCTGGTTGGAGAGCGATCGCATGCGATCGCTGGCGGTGACGCAGGAGAATCTCGACAACCAACGCGAAGCCGTCAAGGAAGAGAAGCGGCTCAGATATGATAATCAGCCTTACGTGAACGGTTTTCTGCGACTGTTCGAAATGAGCTTTAAGAATCCGGCGAACGCGCACTCGACGATCGGCTCAATGGAAGATCTCGACGCCGCTACCGTCGACGATATCCGCGAGTTCTTCCGCATTTACTATGCGCCCAACAACGCGGTGCTCTCGATCGCCGGCGACTTCGACGACCAGGAAGCGCGCGGTCTGGTCAATAAATATTTCGCCACGATTGCCAACCAGCCCGCGTCGCCGCCGGTCGATGTCGATGAACCGACGGCAGTCGCAGTGAATCGTGATACCTATTTTGACAAATTGGCTCCCGTGCCCGCATTCGCCCTGGGCTGGAAGGTTCCGCCGCGCAGAACTAACGAGTTCTACGCGTTGTCGCTGGCGAGCCATCTGCTTTTTGAAGGCGAGAGCGCGCGCCTCTATCAAAAACTGGTCAAAGGCGAAGAATCGGTGGTGCAGATTCAAGGCGGCATCGATGAACGTCGCGGTCCATCAGGTTTGTTCATCGTGGTCATTCCCAAACCCGACCGCGACGGCAATCAGATTCGTGAGGCAATTTTCGCCGAGATTCACCAGTTGGCTACCGATGGGCCCAGCGATGAAGAGATGGAAAAGCTGCGTAACAATCTCTTCAACGCCGCCGTCCGCAGCCGGCAATCATCTCTGTTTCGCGCCCAGCAAATCGCCGAATATACCCTCTATGACAACGACCCGGAGTTGTTCAATACCGATTTGCAGAACTACCTGGATGTGACCGCCGATCGCATCCGCGACGCGGTCGCGCAATTCCTCGATAACGATAATCGCGTGCTGCTGGATATTGTGCCCGGCGCCGATGAAGCCGCGCCGGCCGAGCCACAAGAACCCGGCGCCGCTGACCAGCCGACTGCGCCGCTGCCACAAGTTCCCCCAAGCTCGGATGAATCTCCGGCCGCGGCCCCGATCTCTTCGCTGCAGGAGCAGCGACCCGAATCAAATTAATCTGACGCCTCTTTGCGACTAATGAACGGAAACCTTCAAGCAGAAAACTTTCGCCGGAATATGCCGCCGCCGCTCGCGCCGCGGGCGCTTAATATTCCTGATGCAGTGCAAACGAGACTGGCGAACGGCCTTGAACTCGTGATGATCGAGGATAAGCGACTGCCGATCATAAGTTTCCGCGTCGCATTTCGTTCGGGGGATGCGCACGATCCTTCGCACCTGCCGGGCTTGACCGACATGATGACGCATCTGGTTTCTGAGGGAACCGACACGCGGACGAGCCGGCAGATTGCCGAAGAAATCGAGCGGTTGGGCGCGACGCTTTCAATCGGATCAGCGTCGGATTTTACGACGGTAGCAGCCTCTTCACTTTCGATTTACGCCGGTGAAATTCTTGACCTGATCGCCGACGTTACGTTGCGGTCGACTTTCCCGCAGAACGAAGTGGACCTGGCGCGTGAGAATACGAAGCAACTCTTGATTCAACAGCGCGCGCAGCCAGGTTTTCTCGCGTCTGAGCGCATGGCGAAGGTAATGTTCGGTAACCACCCTTACTCCATTATTTCGCCCACCGAAGAGATGCTCGACGCCTTAACGCGCGACGATTTGCTGTCGTTCCGCCGCTCGATGTTTATTCCGAACAATGGAGTGCTGCTGATCGTCGGGGATTTTGATAGCGAGTCGCTGACCGCGCAGATCGAAGACTTGTTCGCGCAATGGCCGCAGGGACCGATTCCGCAACTGAGTTCGCCGGCGCTGCCGCAACGAAGCGAGCGCACGATCTATCTCGTCGATCGTCCCGGGTCGGCGCAGTCCAACATCGTCATCGTCAATGAAGCGATCACTCGCACCAGCCCTGACTATTTTCCCTTGCTGTTGATGCACACAATCCTCGGCGCCAACGCCTCGTCCAGATTGTTCATGAACCTGCGCGAGCACAAGGGTTATACCTACGGCGCTTATTCAAACCTGGACGCGCGGAAATTGGCCGGCACGTTTCGCGCAACGGCCGAAGTGCGCACGGCAGTCACGGGAGCATCACTGCACGAATTCTTCTATGAACTTGATCGGATCAGGAATGAAGCCGTCTCGCAAGAAGAGATCACCAACGCCAAATCATATCTCACCGGCGTATTCCCCATCCGCATTGAAACGCAGGACGGTCTGGTCGATCAATTAGTGAACAACAAGATGTTCGGGCTGCCTGACGATTATCTGCGCACCTATCGCGAGCGCGTGAGCGCAGTGACGACCGACGAGATTCAAGCGGTCGCCGGAAAATACGTCACTCCCGACAAGGCCGCGATCGTGATTGTTGGTGACGCCGCGGAAATTAACGAGCAAATAAAACCTTATTCAGAAAAGATTGAGGTTTACGACACGGACGGCGCCAGGAAGCATTAGGCCGAAACGCCGAAGGCGGGTCATGTCTTTTAGGCGCACGTCGGTCTGCCTGCTGATTGTTACGCCGCGCCTTGAAGACGCTCAACGTCCAGCACGCCCGACACATTCTTCACCGAACTCATCACTTTATCGAGGTGCTTTACATCGAACACTTCGACGGTCACTTCGATTCGGCCTTTTTGATCCGGCCCAATTGAAGCGCGCGCATCGCGAATACCGGTCTTCATGTCAGAGATAGCGCCGGTAATTCCGGCAATCATGCCCGTGCGATTCTCGGTGACGGCCAGCAACTTCACCGCGTAGGCAGTCTTCTCAGGTTTCGAAGCCCACTCAACCGCGACGATGCGTTCCGGATTGATCATCAACTGCTTGACGTTCTTGCACTGCGCGGTATGGACCGCGACGCCCTTCCCGCGCGTGATGTAACCGATGATGGGCTCGCCATGCAGCGGGTTGCAACAACGCGCCCGGTTAACCATCAGGTCTTCGACGCCGCGCACGACGATCGCATCGTCACCGGTGATGAATCGCTTGACCGCACGCACGCCGCTGCGCAGACGTGATTCCTTCTGATTATCGAGTGCTTCAAATTTTTCCGGCCCCAGGTATTTCGCAATCACATTGCGCGGCACGGTCTTGCCATAGCCGATGGCCGCGAGCAAATCATCGGTGCGGCCATAACCATATTCGTTGGCGATCTTTTTCAGGTCTCCATTGCTGTCCGCCAGCATCTTCTTGACCGAAAGCTGGAAGCGACCCGCTTCCTTCTCCAGCAACTTGCGTCCAATCTCGATCGACTCGGAGCGTTGCTGTTCGGCCACCCAGTGCCGTACGCGATTTCGCGCCCGGGAAGTAACTACGAAGTTCAGCCAGTCACGCGAAGGATGCGCATTCTGGCTGCGAATGATTTCCACCACGTCGCCGTTTTGAATCATGGTGCGCAAAGGCACCATCCGGCCGTTGAGGCGCGCGCCGGTGCAGGTGTTGCCGACCTCAGAGTGAATCATGAAGGCGAAGTCGACCGGCGTAGCGCCGCGCGGCAGCTGAATGACTTTGCCCATCGGCGTGAAGGCGTAGACGTCTTTCGGATAAAGGTCCAGTTTCAATGCGTCGATGAACTCGCGCGAATCTTTCACTTCCTGCGTCCATTCAACCAGTGAGCGCAGGACCTTCAGTGCTTCGTCATCGTCGTGCGCGCCACGCTTACCTTCTTTGTATTTCCAGTGCGCGGCCACGCCCTCTTCGGCGACGAGGTGCATTTGCTCGGTGCGAATTTGGACCTCGAAAGGCTGCCCCTTCGGACCAATCACCGAGGTGTGCAACGATTGATAGAGATTGTCGCGCGGTGTTGCAATCCAATCCTTGAATCGGCCGGGAACGGGCTTCCAGCCGTTATGAATCACGCCCAGCGCCGCGTAACAATGCCGGATCTCGTTCGGAGTGATCACCCGCGCGGCCACCAGATCGTAAACTTGATCGATATCGATCTCCTGGGCGTTTAGTTTTTTCCAGATAGAATAGATTCGCTTGACGCGGCCTTCAACTCGCACAAACGGCACGTCGGCCTCGCGCATCTTCTCTTCAATCGTCGAAGTGATGTCGTTAAGAAAAGCTTCGTTCGCGGCGCGCCGTTTTTCCAGTTGCGTGGTTATTTCGCGATAGTCATCGGGATGCAGATTCTTGAACGCCAGATCTTCCAGCTCGCCGCGCAACTTACCCATGCCCAGGCGATGCGCAATCGGCGCGTAGATGTCCATCGTCTCCTGCGAGATGCGCCGGCGCTTGTCGGCATTGAGGTACTCCAACGTGCGCATGTTGTGCAGGCGATCGGCCAGCTTGACCAGCACCACGCGCACGTCATCAACCATGGCGAGCAGCATCTTGCGGACATTTTCGGCCTGCTGTTCTTCACGGGTAAGCTTGCTGATGTGGGCGATCTTGGTGAGGCCTTCAACCAGGTGCGCAACTTCGTCGCCGAAATAATCGCGAATGGTGTTGGTATCGGCGAGCGTGTCTTCGACCACATCGTGGAGCAGGCCGGTCGATACTGACACCGCGTCCAGGCGCATGTCTGCCAGAATATTCGCTACTTCGAGGGGATGAACCAGATACGATTCGCCGGAAGCGCGCTTTTGTCCGCGATGCTCACGCGCGGAAAAAAGATAAGCGCGACGCAGCAGATTCAGATCGGCTTGCGGATGATTCCGCCGGACCTTATCGCAAATATCTTCAATGCGAATCATAGGAAAGCAGAGGTCAGAGATTAGAGATCAGAGGTTAGAAAAACCGATACCACCGTCTAACTGTAACCTCTGCCATTATAGCAATAGGTGGCGTAGGGCCTGAACGAGTCTGGGTTAGCGCTTTGAAGATGATGGGGCAGAGCGATTTGATGTTTAGCAACTTTGGAATAAACACAAAGGCCAGAAGTTAGCAAGAACTAACTTCTGACCTCTAATCTCCAGCCTCTAATCTCTAGCTAGGGCGTCGGCGTGCCGGCGGCGGCTTCAGCGGCCTCCTCTTTCTTGCGACGCTCTTCGGACAACTTGCCGGCCCGTTCCTGTGCGGTCTTTGCCTGTTTCTCGTAGGTCGTCTTCTGATCGGCCTTGCCGTCCATCTCAGCCTGTTTCGCCGCCTCCAGCAGGAGGTTAGCTTTGTAGGACCAGCCGGATTCAGTATTAGGATCAAATTTGATCGCCGTCTCGGCTTCCTCAAGTCCCTGGACGACGCATTTTTGAATTCTGTCGAATTCCTTTTGTTCAGGCTTCTTGTAGGTGACCTTGGCCGTGCCACCCTCGGTCGAGGTGCTCTTGTAGTCAGGCAGCTCAGTTACCTTGTAGGAACAATCCCAGTCCTTGCCGGCCAGAATCGCGTACGCCTCGGCGCGCTTTTCCGGCGGCTGACTGCCATCGCCGGCCCGCTTCATAATCCAATCGCGCAGATTCTTCTCGTCCTTGATCGCCGCATACAGCACCGAGATGGCCTTGTAGGCCTCTTCGTTATTTGGATCTTTTTGCAGGACACGCTGGTACGCCTCGATGGCGTCGCGCGCGCGTTGAATGTTGTCCGGCTGATCTACGCCCGGCTTATATTGTTGGTGAATGACGCGGGCGATGAAAATCGGGGCAGTGGGATTTGATGGATCCAGAGCCAGGGCTTTCTTGGCGTGCTGTTCGGCATCTTCGAAGCGCCCTTCTTTGTAAGACTTGGCAGTTTCGTTCAGTTCGTTTTTGGCTCTGATCTTGTTGGCCAACGTACAGCCCGCAGAGGCGGCGACAAACAAACCCAGAATCGCTGTCGCGCCGATCCGGGACCAGGAGAATTTCATTCTATTAGCTCCGTTAATAAAGGATAGGCCCGGCGTCCCATCACAGGCAGGTTTGCGCTTCAAAGGAACTGCCGGGCGAAAAATCGTCAGAGTTTTACTACGGCAGATCGTCGACCTGCAAACCAACCGGATTCGCGCCGGCCCCCTTGATGGCGTCAATCACTTTTACGACGTCGCCATAGTGCAAAGCCCGCGGCGCTTTCACGAATACAGTCTTCTCAATGCGCTGATCTTCCGGCAGATTCGTCGCGCCTTCCATTCCGTATTTGTAAGCATGCTGTTCCTTGCGCTGTTGAAATGTCTGTTGCAGTTTTGCCGCCAGCGCGCTGGGATCGTTGACCGAGCCCATCACTTCAGTATTCAGTTTCAACTGGAGGTCCGTTGAAATCGAAACCACCAAAGTCAGCGGGTTCGGCTTCAGCTTGCTGACATCTTCGTTTGGATCTCGCTGCGTCGGAATGTCCGCCTTAAATCGGCTCGGACGCAGAGGGGTCACCACCATGAAGATGATCAGCAACACCAGCAGCACGTCGATTAGTGGTGTAACGTTGATATAAGGAACGGCGCGATTGGCGCTACCACCCATTGCCATAAGATTACCCTCGCTCTATTACCGACCCGCCATGGCGGGAGGCTTCTGTTTCTAGGACGCCGGCGCGGCTGCCGCAGCCTTGCCCTTCTTCTTATCGGCGACCAAACCTATCTTGTCCACGCCCTTTTCCCGGACCGCGTTAATGACCCTGACCACCTCACCATAGCTGACGTCGATGCCGCTCTTGATATAGACGATCTTGTCTTCTTCCTTCTTCGTCGACAAAGCCTTCTCGACCGCAGACTTCAGATCTTCAATATTGACCTTCTTCTTGCCGAGATAGTACTCACTGTCTTTTGGGACCGAGATGATGACTGCGCTTTCTTTGTTGATGTTCTGGTCTTCGTCCGGATTGCGGAGGTCGCGCGGGATTGCGACCGTGATACCTTGCTGCAGGAACGGCGTGACCACCATAAAGATGATCAGCAGCACCAGCATGATATCGACCATCGGCGTGACGTTAATTTCAGATTGCAGCCCGCCACCACCGCCAGCTTGCATTCCCATGATTAAAACTCCTTCTGATCGTGACGCCGGCCGGAGATCGAGGCTCCGGCCGAACAAAGTACGACGTAGTTACGGATTCAGCTGCTTGGTGCGGTTCTTGATGAAGTAGTCGACGAGTTCTGACGCCGAGTTATCCATCTCAACCACGAAACCATCCACCTTGCCGGTGAAGTAGTTGAACAACCACACCGCCGGAACCGCGACGACCAGACCGAGTGCCGTGGTAAACAATGCTTCCGAAATACCGCCGGCGACGGCCGCGATACCAGCGGTCTCAGCGTTCTTCATGCCGCGGAACGCGTTGATGATGCCGAACACCGTACCGAACAATCCTACGAACGGAGCGGTCGAACCAATCGTCGCCAGGCCCGACAAACCGCGCCGAAACTCGGCGGTCTTGATAGCGATGGCTCGTTGCAAGGCGCGCTTCGACGCTTCGATTTCGTCGCCGGAAATATCGGTCGACTGTTCGTGCGCGCGGAATTCCTGAAGACCGCTGTTGACGACCATCGCCAGGTGCGACTTGCGGTGCTTGTCGCTGATATTAATCGCTTCTTCGATGCGATTGTTTTTCAAAGCCTGCGCGACGCGCGGCGCAAATTCGCGGGACTGCTTCTTGGCCGCGGTGTAGGTCAAATAACGCTCGACCATGATCGCGATCGAATAGACGGACATGATCAAAAGAATGATCACGACCGTGATAGCGACGGCGCCCATGTTCTTGACCATTTCAGTAATCGTAAATTCATTGCCCGTCGTAGAACCGGCGGCCGGACTCGGCGAAGCCTGCAAGAGAAACAGAAGAAAGCCCATCGCTTTCGTTCCGAGGATGGTTGTCAGAATAGTCACGGTAACTCCTCCAAAAGTTTTTGATTACGTTGATTTCTACCGGCTCTAAGACTTTGACGCCGGCCACTCAGAAAAGAGCTGGCCGGCGCCGAATGCTTATTGCGCTACAAAGTTGTAGATGATTACGCCGTTAACCTTGACCGGCTGGCCGGAAAGTTTCGTCGGCGAGAACTTGGACGACATGGCTGCGGACTGAGCCGCGGCACGCAACAAAGGATGACCTGAGGTTGGGGTCGCCGAGATCACATTTCCGTTCTCGTCGATCAGCACCTGCACCGTCACCTGACCAGCGGCGTGCGCACTGCGCGCAATCGCCGGATAAGGCGGCGTCACCAGATGAATTGCCTTGCCGTTCAGCACGCCGCCGGAAATCGGCGCGTGTGGTGTCGGCTTGGGCGTCGGCACGGGAGCCGGCGGCTCATCCTTCATCTCGACTCTTTCGGGCGCGGTGGTAATCGCACCCGCTCCGGCGCCTGGAGCGGCCGGAGCAATTGCATTCGAGTTGCCGCACGTCGGGCAAATCACGGTCTGCACATTCGATCGCACCGGCGGGATATCGCTGGCCTTGGCTGAGATTTCCTTCGGCACCAGATCGGCTCGCGAGACGTCGGCAATCGCCTGTTGACGAACGTCCACGTTCTTCGCCAGCTCCTGCTTCTCAGGCTTGGCTTCCTGTTTTTGCTGCTGCTGTTGCTGCACGGGTACCGGCGCAACCAGCGCGGTCAGCTCGAGTGCCTGTTGATCGATGTACGCCGGAGCCAACAAGATTCCGGCAATCAAAACGGCAAAGATCAGCACCAGATAGAGGATGGCAAATCCCGCGAGAAACGATCCTTTTCGCTTGAGATCTTCGGAATGCGATCCTGATTCAACTAAATGTTCGAACATCTTCTAGTTCCTCCCAAGTCGGCGCCAGTTGGGTCAAGGGTAATGAAACGGATGAACCGCTCAAGCGGTTACGCGTTTTCGTGACCGACCCCGCAAACTTCATCAACAAGAAGGTAAAGCGGAAGGGCTTGCGTGTTCACGTCGAGCCAGCCACCCTGCGAGACACAAAATAAACTGGCCGCAACGTTACAAACGTCCCTGCCTTCCCCTCTTCGGTGAAGCAAGGGCTCCATATCGAGCTATTTAATTGGCCAGCAACGCGCGCAGTCTATGCCGCCAGCAGCGGCAAAGTCAAGGACAACCCACTATGAAAACCGGGTCGTCACAACGAAACTGCAAACATCAGAGACCAATGAAACGCGATCGGTTAGACGCGCTGTTATGATTTTTGTTCCCGGGCCAATGCGGCGCGGGACGGCTTGCCAGTATTGCTTCGCTGCGAATTTCGCGCGCCCGCTCCCGGAGCTTTCGCAAGGATGGCGCGTTCTGATGACGCCAACCGTCTCTCCCACCACACCATGATCGGTCCGGCCACCGCGATCGTGTCGTAAGTGCCGAATAAAATGCCCATCAGCAGCGCCAGAGAGAACGGCCGCAGCGTTTGACCGCCCAGCAGCACCAGCGATACGACCGATAAAAATACCAGCCCCGAAGTGATTACCGTGCGCGACAGAGTCTGATTGATTGACAGGTTGGTCACGTCATAGAGACTCATGCGGCGATAGAGCCGGCGGTTCTCGCGAATGCGATCAAAAATCACGATCGAGTCGTTAACGTCAAAGCCGACTAAGGTGAGGAGCGCGGCAATTACAGTCAAATTGATCTCAATTTGAAATATGGAAAAGAGACCGAGGGTCACCAGCACGGTGTGGAAGACAGCGATGACCGCGCTCGCGCCGTACGTCCATTCAAATCGGAACGCAATGAACAGCAGCATTCCGATCAATGCGGCAATGGTTACCGCGATGGCCTGCGTGCGCAGTTGTGAACTTGCTACCGCGCTGACCGCGTCAGTGCCCATGATTTCCGCGTTACCCTCGCCGAAGGTTTTCAATGCCTGGCCGAGCTTATAACGCGCCGGGTCGACACCGACCGTGGTTTCCGCTGCAGTTTGCGGCTTTTCTGGCTGAGCCGCGGCCGGACCCTGCTGAGGGACCTTGATCAAGAACTCGCCGGGACGATCGAGCACGGGCTGAATTACCGCATCGCTTACGCCCGCCGTCTGAATGGCGGCTCGCAGCGTTTCGACCGCGGGTGGCTGCTTGAACCGCGCGGTCACGACCGTGCCGCCTTTGAAATCGACGCCGAGATTGAAGGCATCAGTGCCGTTTGGATGGAAGCGATGGCGGTAGAGCGCCGTGCCCATACCTGCGAGCATGAGTACGATCGAAAGGCCAATGAAGAACCGGCGCTTGCCGAGCCAATCAATGTTTACTTCGTGAAATAGTCGAAACATGAAGAAACTCTTAAATGCTTAAAGACTCTGCACGTCGCCCCTTGCGGCCCAGCAACCAGATGAAGATCGTGCGCGAAACATAAACTGCCGAGAACAGATTGACCACCAGACCGAGAGCCAGCGTGATCGCGAACCCACGAATCATCGGCGCCCCGCTGGAGAAGAAATAAAGAAACACCGACGAGACGATCGTGGTGACGTGCGTATCGATAATCGTCACGAACGCGTGCGCGAATCCCTGCTCGACTGAAGATGGAATTGTTTTTCCGGAACGCATCTCTTCACGGATGCGCTCAAAAATCAGCACATTGGAATCGACCGCCATGCCGATCGTCAAAATGATACCGGCGATGCCGGGCAAGGTCAGGGTGGCGCCAAACATAATCAACCCCGCCAACATCAGCACCATGTTCAGAAGCAAAGCGATAATCGCGTTGATGCCCGAACCCCGGTAATAAACCAACATGAAGATCACGACCAAAGCCAGGCCGAGCAGCGAAGCATTGATCCCGGAACGAATCGAATCCGCGCCCAGGCTCGGTCCCACCGTGCGTTCTTCCGAATATTCAATCGGGGCCGGAAGCGCACCCGAACGCAACGTCAGCGCCAGGTCCTCGCCCTGCTCTTTCGTGAAATTGCCGGTGATTTCACCCTGATCGAAAATCTGCGACTTGATGAAGGCGATCGACTTTACCTGATTGTTTAGCACGACGCCCATGTACTCATTAACGTTCGCACCGGTCCAGGCGCCGAACTTGTCAGCGCCGTTTTTCTTCAGCGAAAACGCGATTTGATATTTATCGCCACCGGCCCGTTCGGGAATGGCTTGGGCCGAACGCAGGTCAACGCCGTCGATAATGGCCGGCGATTCGATGACAACCCATTTGGTGGGCTTGGGGGCGTTCGCACTCTGCTCAGGCGTCGTGGTCGCGTCTGTCCTTTCGACGTATTCGAGCACGCGCCGATTTGCCGGCACGTTGCCGCCGCTGTTCAGCGACGCCAGAGCTTCTTCCTTCGACATGTAGGTTTGCCACGGCGCCGGATTGGGCGGACTGATAATGTGAACCAGTTCCAAATGCGATTCGCCGATCAGCAGTTGCTTCACGTGCTCAGGATCGGAAATGCCCGGCATCTGCAACAAAATCTCGTGGGAATTCTGGCCACCGCGACGTTGCAATGTCGGCTCGGCTACTCCGACGGCGTTGATACGACTGTCGATAATCTTCAGCGCTTGATCGGTGGCCGAGTCGCCCAGCACTTTTTGTTGCGCGCTCGACAAACTCCAGGTCATCGTTGCTCCCGCAGGAGAAAACGACCAGCCGGCGGTGTCATGAAGATCGACTTTCTTCTGCACCGCGTCACGCGCGTCGTTGACCTTCGCCGGATCCGCAACCGTCATCACCACACGATAATTCCCGTTGCCGGATTCAGCGTGGGCCTCTTTCACATCGATGCCCGCGTCTTTGGCAGCGTTCTGTGCAGCCACGGCGTTGTCTTCGGTCAGCCGCTTCAAATATTCTTCGACCTTCACGCGCATCACCAGGTGCGAGCCGCCCTTCAGATCCAGGCCGAGACGAATGTTGTTACGGAGGTTGGCTTTAATGCCTGACCACTTAAGGTCCGCCACGTGCGGCCGGCGGCCGCGCGGCCCAATGACAATGTAGACGCCAACGATGGCAACGACAGCGATGATGATCGCCCGCTGAAGTAGATTTCGTTTCTTCATAACAAGTGGAACAGACTTTAGTCTGTGCAAAAACGCGCGCCACCACAGACTGAAGTCTGTGCCACCCTATTTCGCTTCTTCTGCGTCGACGCCGGCGACCGCAGTGCGCGCGATTTCCAGAATGGTTTTGTCGGCGCTGCGAATCAGGAAGCTGGTGTCACGCACCTCGGTAATTTTGCCGACGATACCGCCGGTGGTGATCACTCGATCCCCTGCTTTCAGTTGCGCGATGGTGGATTGCAGCTCTTTCTGCTTTCGCTGTTGTGGCCGGATCAGCAGCAGATAGAAGACGCCGAATACGAGAATCATCGGAAGGAGGAACCCGAATCCACCCGCCCCGCCCTGGAACAAAAATAGATGCACAGTCAATTAGGTTATCTCTACTGTCTCAAGACATTTGGCCAGACGCGGCACAGACTTTAGTCTGTGATTTAACTGCAATCAAACACAGACTAAAGTCCGTGCTACCTATTCCAATCCACGCTGCAGTTGCTCAGTGAACTCTCGCCGAAATTCTGCGAATTGGCCAGAACGGATAGCTTGCCTTACGCATTTCATAGTGTCAAGGAAGAACGCCAGATTATGGTGGGTCAAAAGGATGCTGGCCAGCATCTCGCCTGACAGATACAAATGGCGGATGAAGGCACGTGTGTGGCGGCGGCAAACGGCGCAATGACAAGACTCGTCGAGCGGCTGCTGATCGAGTGCATATCGAGCGTTTTTGACGTTCAGCTTGCCACGCGAAGTAAACGCCTGGCCGTTGCGCCCGTTCCGTGTAGGCAGAACACAATCGAACATGTCGACGCCGCGCGCCACCGCTTCAATCAAGTCTTCGGGGGTACCGACACCCATCAGATAGCGCGGCTTGTCCGCCGGCATGCGGGGTGCGATCTCTTCGATGACTTCGAGCATCACGTGCTTCTCTTCGCCGACGCTGAGCCCGCCGATCGCGTAACCGTCGAATCCGATTTCGACGGTACGATCTAAACTCTCGCGCCGAAGATCGAGATGTCCGGCTCCCTGCACGATGCCGAATAGCGCCTGCCTCTGCCTCTCCGCCAGTGGGGGAGGGAGAAACTCACCTCGCAGTTTTTCAAACGCATCCTTAGATCTTTTCGCCCAACGCAATGTCAGTTCCATGCTTCGGCGCGCTTCGTCTGGCGTGGCTTCACCCGGCGCGCATTCGTCGAAAGCCATCGCGATCTCTGCGCCGAGTGCGGCCTGGACCTCCATCGACACCTCCGGCGAAAGAAAACATAACGAGCCGTCGACATGCGATCGAAATTCAGTTCCCTCTTCCGTGATCTTCCGTAACGCGCCCAAACTCCAAACTTGGAACCCGCCGGAGTCCGTGAGCATCGCCCGATCCCATCCGATGAATTTATGAAGTCCCCCGCAGGCCTTGATCGTTTCAATCCCCGGCCGCAACCACAGGTGATACGTATTGCCTAAGATGATCCGTGCGTCGAGTTCGGCCGATTCGAGTTCCTCAAAACGGACTCCTTTCACGGTGCCCGCGGTGCCGACCGGCATGAAGACAGGAGTCTCGATGATGCCGCGGCGGGTGCGCAGCATCGTCGCGCGCGCTTCACCTTCGCGAGCTATCGTCTCAAATTCAAAAGGTCTTTCCATTAATCCAAAAGCGCACAGGAAGATGAGGACTGGCAGCGGCGCAGAGATATATGACCTTTGCAGATATCTCTGGGGGCCCGGCGGTTAATTCATTATCCTCGCTTGCTTCATTAACCTCGCTTGCGAGGCCTCGACTTGTGTCTTTCAATTATCCTGATCGGCGTGGCGAAGAAATCAAACTCGGACCGCAGGCGATTCTCGAGATGCCGTAAAAATGAGAAATGCAAACCGGCTTTGCCGCCGGACGTAAACACCACAAAGGTCGGCGGACGAACGCCGGTCTGCGTGATGTACTGCACGTGCAGACGCGATCCTTTGTGCGTCTTCGCGGGTGTAATGCCGCTGCGCTGTTTGACCTCACGTTCGAAGAATTCATTCAGACGCGAAGTCGCGATGCGATTGCGCCGTACCAGGTTCGCCCGAATGGCCAACGGCAAAAGTTTCGGTGTGCGCTGACCGGTTAGCGCCGAGATGGTGACCACCTCGCCCCAGCTCAAAAATTTCATCTGGTCGCGCAGCCGCCGCTCGAATGCCGACGCGGTTCCGGTCTCTTTATTTTCCACGGCGTCCCATTTATTGATCGCTAAAATAATCGAGCAGCCCGCCTCGACTGCATAGCCGGCGATCGCTGCATCGAGCGCCGCAATGCCCTGCTCCGCATCGATCACGACGATGGCGACGTCCGCGCGCTCCAGAGCCTTCCGGGCCATCAGCACCGACATTTTCTCTGGCATCTCGGTCGGCTTTCCCTTGCGCCGAATGCCGGCGGTGTCGATGATGCGAAATCTCTGACCCTCAGTTTCCAACAGCGTATCAACCGAGTCGCGAGTTGTGCCGGCCACCGGCGAAACAATCGCGCGCTCCTCACCCAGCAGGCGATTCAAAAGTGACGACTTACCTACATTCGGCCGCCCGACGATTGCCAGATGGAGCGTCCGCATAACTGTGCCGGCCTGTCCGGATTCAGCACCATCGCTGGCCGTCTGCTTTTCACGAGCGTTGGCGATTTCGCCGACCAAAGCATCCAGCATCTCGCCGATGCCATTCCCATGCTCGGCCGAAATCGCGAACACTTCATCGAATCCAAACTCATGAAACTCGCCGGCATCGCTCTCCCAATGCGCCGCGTCCGCCTTGTTCGCCGCCACGATCACGCGTTTGCCGGTGCCGCGCAGCAAGCGCGCCAGTTCTTCATCCAGCGGGGTCACTCCCTTGCGCGCATCAACCACCCAAATCAAACTTTCGGCGTCGTCGATCGCAAACGACGCCTGCTTCAGGATGTTCGCCGGAATTACCGCTTCGTCGTCGGGCACGATGCCGCCCGTATCGACCAGCGCAAATCGCAAGTCATTCCACTCAGCCTCGCCGTAGATACGATCACGCGTGATGCCCGGCTCGTCACCGACAATCGACCGCCTTTCGCCGATGAGCCGATTGAACAGCGTCGACTTGCCCACGTTGGGCCGGCCGACGATCGCCACTAAAGGCAAATCTGTTTGCTTGGTGCGCGCCATGTTCGGAAGCGTTGATGATAACTGACGCGTCACAGAATCGCAGCCTTGCCGTTTAGAACCTCAGTAACAGATAGGTTAAGATGCCTCGACCAAACACCTTCGCGGAAAGGCAATCACGATGGTTGAAGAGCGCAAGAACACTACTTTTGAAATTCGTGTCTCGGCCGGAAAGGCCGGCACTGATCCTGAATCGCCCGACTGGGAGGTTGCGGAACTCGAGAACGGCACGGTCGTCGACAACTCGGACATCTACGACAATCTGACCTACGCCGAAGCGCAGCAGATCGCCGGCATGTGGACCAAGAAAAAAGAAGAAGCCGAAGCCGCGACTGAGTAAGTTTCGTTTGCGTGACCTGGCGCTTTCGGCGGCCTGGCGCGAACCGCGCATCGTTCATTCCACCGAGCCGCCCACGCGCACAGATCGCAAAGTTGTCTCGCTATGACGGATCAACTTTCTTCTCTTACCAAAGCCAACGTCGACTCCAATCCATTTCGCCAATTCGAACAATGGTCGCAGGATGCGCGCGCGGCCGGCGTTTCTGAACAAGACACGATTTCGATGACGCTCGCCACCGCCACCAGGTTCGGCGCGCCCAGTGCGCGCATCGTTCTGCTCAAGAGCTTTGACGAGCGCGGCTTCGTCTTCTACACGAACTACAACAGCCGTAAAGGACTTGAGTTGGAAGCAAATGCGCAGGCCTGCCTGTTGTTTTATTGGCCGCAACTTTGGCGGCAGGTACGAATTGAAGGAACGGTCGAGCGGGTCTCAGCAGCAGAATCGGACGAGTACTTTCGTTCGCGGCCGCTTGGCAGCCGGATCGGCGCGTGGGCGTCAGAGCAAAGCTCGGCCATCGACAGTCGCGCAGCTCTGGACCAGCGATTTCAGGAATTCAATTCGAAGTTTGGCGACAACGTGCCGCGGCCTCCGCATTGGGGCGGCTACCGCGTCAAGCCCAACGTGATCGAATTTTGGCAGGGTCAGGAAAATCGTCTGCATGATCGCCTGCGATTCACCTCACAGGACGATGGTAAATGGTCGATTGACAGACTGGCGCCGTAAGGCAGCCCGGAGGGCTGCGAGAAAGTAGCCGGTGGTCGAATCCCGATGTGTCGGGAGGAGACCACCGGCTACTTTCTTCCAACCCTTCGGTTGGGCTTATCACACAACTCTCGTCTTCCACTTTCCTCTTCTAAAAAAGATCGCACTAACGATCGCGAGTGACGAGAAGGCAATCGTCACCGCCAGGAACACGCCGCGCGGACCAAACTTAAAAGTTACTGCGAGCACATAGGCGAGCGGCAGTTCCCACAACCAGAAGACAAACAGGTTGATGATCGTCGGTGTCCAGGTGTCGCCGGCGCCATTGAATGATTGAGTCAAGACCATCCCGTATGCATAAAACAGAAAGCCGCAAGCAATGATGCGCAGACAGTCGACACCATAAGGAGCCACGGCCGGGTCGGGTGTGAACAGGCGAATGATTTGCGGGGCGAACACGACAAATAGTAGTCCGACCGTCCCCAGTACGCACATATTGTAAAGACCGGCCAGCCAGACTGATCGCTCGGCTCGATCAGGTTTCTTCGCGCCGAGCGCCTGGCCCACCATCGTCGCTGCAGCATTGGACATTCCCCACGACGGCAGCAGCGCAAACAAAATGACGCGCACGCCGACGATGTAACCGGCCAAAGCGTCCGTACCGAAAGTTGAGATGATGCGGACTAGCCCGATCCAACTGGCCATGCCGATGAAAACCTGAAACGTGCCAACGGCTGATAGCCGCAGCAGCCGCCCCATCACTTGCGGCTCAATCCGAACATGCTCTCGCTTAATTTCAAAACGGCCGCCTTTGCGAAGGAGCCGGGTGAATGCATAAATCGCACCGGTCCCGCGGCCAATGTTTGTCGCGACTGCAGCTCCCGCAATCCCCAGCTTGGGAAATGGGCCCAGGCCGAAGATAAAGCAGGGACCCAGAACAATGTTCAGCGCGTTCGCCAACCACAACACGCGCATAGCGATCGCCGCGTCGCCGGCGCCACGAAAGATCGCATTGATCATAAACAGCATCACGACCGTTACGTTGCACCCGAGCATAATGCGCGTGAACCAGACGCCGTGCTCGATGACTGATGGCGCCGCGCCCATCGCCGCCAACAGTCTGGGCGCGAGCGGCGCACCAATCAGTGCCAGCATGATCGCGAGCAGCAAACCGACAAAGACAGATTGTATGGCCGCGCGGGCCGCGCCATCCGGATTGTGCTCGCCGATGCGTCGCGCCACCATCGCAGTGGCGCCGATGCTCAATCCGATCGCCAGGGAATAGATGATCATCAACATCGACTCAGTCAGCCCGACAGTCGCCATCGCGTCGGGTCCGAGATACGAGACCCATTTGATATCGACCACCGCAAAGATGCTCTCCATGCACATCTCGAGCACCATCGGAATCGCCAACAGAATGATCGAGCGGCCAATCGGCCCAACCGTGTAGTCCTTATGACTTCCACGCAGAGCTTCGCGGATCGCTGACCAAAAACTGGCGGTGTCCGGTGATTGGTTGACGATTTCTTCCGTGGCTTCGGACATGGCCGTGCAGCATACCACGGCAGAACGTTCATCAATTTCCGGGATCTCTTATTTGATTGTTCGTGGTGATGACGCGTGAGAAGCGATCGGGTTGCGCGTCCTTCAGCGGGTCAATCGGGGTCTTCCGATGCGGTGGCGGCCAGTTCGCCTACCGGTATCGTCAGCAAGGGCGCTACGCCATAACTGAGGACCCGCTCGCTGTGACTGCCGCGCAGTGAATCGAGAAATTCATTGCGGCCGTCAGTCGCCATCACGATGAGATCGGCGCTCGATTCCCTGGCCGCGCCGATAATGTTTTGAATCACGTCGCCGCTGCGAGACTCCTTTGACCAGGTCCAACCTTCGACTGGCGGACAATTAACCGCGGGCATGCTGCTTTTATCGCCTACGTGCATCAGGCAAAATTCGCCCTCGGGACATTTCATCTGCTGCACTAGTCGCGCCGCTGCCTGAACGGCGGGCTGCGCATTCGGACTTTTCGCAATCGGAATCAAAATTCGTTTGAGGTTCACCGTCCCGTCTTCGGGCGATACAAATCCATTGCTATTCGCCGGGACGAAAAGAGTCATCTGCCAGGCGGTCCGCGCAATCGGCTGCGACACAGATTTGCCCAGCCAACGAATGCGGCCCCGATGCTCGCTCGTCGCCAGCACAATCAGATCGACCCGCTGACGGTGCAGAAAACCGAGCACGGTTTTCACCGGATCGTCGCGGCCGGCGATGATCTTCTCGACGCGTAGGCCGAGTTGCGCCACCGCTGATCGCGGACTTCCCTCGGGCAGCAGTCCCCAACGTTCCAGCGTTCCGCGCACGGCGGGAAAATCGTCGATCTGCGAATCACCGTTCGGTGAAACGTTCAGCAGCGTGAGCCGTGACTTCGCCAGCAAAGCTGCCCTCAGCGCATGATAAAAAGCAACCAGGCTGCCTTCCGAAAAGTCAGTGGGATGCAAGACGGTATCGATGATTCCGGTTGAATCAGGTTGCGTCATGATGTCCGATGCTGCGCGGAAGTCGACGAACGAACACGCGCATTGCCGACTTTAGTGGGCCAATGCGTGACGCGGGAACTGTCAGAATTGACAGGCTGGAGCGCACGCATCCGGGGTGCGAGTCGCGAGTCCCGATATATCGGGACTCGCATTATCCAAAGAAGTACCGGCAGGGATGCCGGTGGACCGCACGCAGGATGGGTGCCTTCCTAATCATTGAATCGGTTTGAGCACGACTTTGCGATTTCTGTTTCCGAGTTTCAAGGTGATCGGATTATTCACTTGAATCGGATGCTCTTCGCCGTCAATGCTGATGATGAAATTCACGGGCGCAGGTCTTTCGACGACCGCCTCAGGCGGATTGGGCGCAACTAAATCCGGCTTGGCGATGTCGACGGTGCGGGTCATGAGATTTGTCGCCACGACTCGCCATTGCGTAGGCGTGCAACGCACGCGCAAACCGGGCGTGTCGACTTCAGCCGATTCCTGCGGCGCGAGCGCGTCGAGCTTGAAAACTCCTTCGCCGCAACGGGTGGCGTTCGCGTCATAAAAGGTCGCCCAGCCGCTGACGTAGCTGTAGAAGTTCGGAGTGATGTTCTTGATCGCGATTTTCACGTTCGTGACGGGTGAGTCGTCCGATCCGTTCAGCACCTGGGTAAGCAAACGCGCTTCGAGAGCCGGCGCAGATTTCGCGTCCATCGCTATCGCCGTAGCCGCGAGTGTCACCCGCTCTTCGTTTGGCTGTTGGCCGAAAACTGCCAAGCAACACCCAATCACGATCGTCGCCATCGCAACCAGTCGTTTCATCACCACACCTCCGATTTGCAGGTAGCCAAGTCAATAACTTGCGCTACACTCTCTTCAAAATTTTCTGGGCAAGCGCTTTCGATTTGTTGAGCTTCGCCTTTTGATCGCCGACGCCGCCGACACTGAGGCGAAACATTAGATCGCTTTTCAGAACATAGAGCGCGCCACCGATTGGACTTCCAACCCAGAATGCCTCGTCGCCGAGGTCCTTCACGCGTTCTGGCGGTGATGCCTCTTTTTCTTCACCTTCTGCTTCGCGTTCGCGGGGCTCTTTGGCTTTGTCCTGCTCACGTTCGCGCTTTTTTTCCTTGTTGCGATCTACCTTGCCTTCGCGTTCTTCATCGTCGTACTTGCTGAACGTCAGTTCCCAAAAAGTTTTCGCGCTGCGCGCGGCCGTGTCATCCTTCGCGGTCGTCACGCTCACAACCACGGAATTAACCGTCGTCGGCAACGCATAGTAACACTGAGCCACAATAAATTCGCCGTCGAGCCGATCGGATCGCTGGGCCTCCTTGTACGACTCACCCTGCACCTCCTTTAGATCGTCACTCGTCAGCAGGTTGCAAACATCGATTTTTGATTTGATCGTGGCCGGCGTGGCCACCGGTGAAGATGTAACAACCGGCTTCGCCGTCGGTCCAACCGAGCGACAACCTGTGAGGGCCATGGCAAACAGAAGAAATATGACGGCTGCGAATTTCATCGAGCGAATTGTCACCCACTAACTCTCTTTGCTGCGAGGCCGCATGCGGAGCACCTCGGTCGTCGCCGGTGGGCGATGAGCGCAGACCTGATTGCGCCCGTTCCGCTTGGCCCGGTAGAGCGCCGAGTCGGCCATCTCGACGAGTTGCAGCGGGTCGCGGCCGTCCTCGGGGTAAGAGGCCACGCCAATGCTGATCGTGATGCGATGGGTCTTGATCGGCTCAGCGCCATTGCGCCGCACCGCGGGAAAATCATGTTTCTCGATCGCCGCGCGCACACGTTCCGCGGCAATCATCGCCTGCCCGTAATCGGCATCGAGCAGAAATGCGGCGAACTCTTCGCCGCCAAATCGCGCGCCGACGTCGCCCGCGCGCAGCGATTTTCTGATCACCGCGCCAACTTCTTCGAGCGTCTCACTGCCCACCAGATGTCCGTACGTGTCGTTCACTTCTTTGAAGTGATCGATGTCCATCATCAGCACGCAGAACGGCATGTCCTCTGCTTCGGCGCGCGCGGCTTCGCGACGCAACTCAGAGAAGAACGACTTACTGGTCAGAAGCCCCGTCAGTTCGTCGTGCACCAGCAGGCGATGAATCTGTTGTTGGAACTCACGGTCGATCTCGTCGAGCATCTCAAAACGAATCAACTGCTCGCCAATCTCGAACTTGTCGCCGTCTTCGAGAAAACCGGTCTCGACGCGCTTGCCGTTGAGCAAAGTGCCGTTGGTCGAGTCGAGATCGCTCAGACGGTATCGAGTCTCGCCGGTTTCTTCGTTCCGCTCGCAGTTGATGCGAGCATGCAATCGCGACGCGCGCGGATCGTTGACCCGAATGTCGGCGTCGAGCGCCCGGCCCAGCGTCACCTGTTCACGATCGAGCGGAATCTGCACAGCCAACAACTCGCCACGCAAAAAGACCAACGCCGGCCGCAGATCCGCTCGGCGCTGGTAATCTCCCGAGAACGTGTCGATCTCGCTCGACTTATTACCCAACGAGGTGTCGTCAGATTTATCTGCCATGCGTGCGCAGGGGAACCGTCAACTCAGGTGAAAGACTTTGACAACGCCGTATCTTAGCTGTGAATTGAACTTGCGGCAATAGTCCCGTCACGCGATGGTGGCTTGTGATAGCCATAACCGTGCACCTATAATCAATGGCAATTGGTTAATCATCAGCTTTGAGATTGCGCTGACAGGCGCCGCTAGTAAGAGGGGTTCCGATGGGCTGCACTGCCAACAAGGTTCTTGTCGAAAAGTATGTTTGTCCGAATTCACCCAGCACTCTGTCCATCGAACGAGTAGCTGAAGCGAAACTGCCGACCGAGTGGGGCGACTTTGCCATCGCCGGTTATCGATCGCTGACCAGCACCGAAGAGTTCGTCGTGCTTTACAAAGGCGAGTTACGGCCTGACGTGCCGACGCTGGTAAGAATTCATTCGCAGTGTCTGACTGGTGATGCCTTCGGATCGATGAAGTGCGATTGTGGGCCACAATTACATCGAACCATGGAAATGATCGAGGCAGAAGGACGCGGCGCGGTCGTCTACCAACAGCAGGAAGGACGCGGGATCGGTATTCTCAACAAGATTCGCGCGTACGCGCTTCAGGACCGCGGCGCCGACACCGTCGAAGCGAATGAACGTCTCGACCTGCCCGTCGATTCACGCGATTACCGCCAGTGCGCCGAGGTGCTTTTCGATCTCGGACTGTGCAAGGTGAAAGTTATTTCGAACAATCCCGGCAAACTGAAAGCGCTCGAGGAAGCCGGGATGGAGATTGTCGAGCGAGTCTCAATCGAAGTGGAGTCTTTCGAACCTGCGGCGCGCTACCTGAGGACCAAAAAAGAGAAGATGGGCCATCTGCTCGAACTGAACCCTCACTGAGGCGGCCAGTCCAACTTTCGTCCTGCCTTATTTAATTGCTTTGGGAATCTCAATCCACTGCGTCGCATTCCCGAGGCGACCACTGTTCACGTCGCGTACGCCGATTCGCACCTGATAAAGCCCGGGCGGCAGCCACGCGCGAAAACCATAGATCGCCGCTTGTCGCTTTTCCGCCGGAGCGTCAGCGGGAACTGGAAAGACTCGTAGACGACCGACAAAGCTGTCGATGGGTTTGCCCTTGTCGTTATAAAAAATGCCGCCGATATCCAGGTCGGCAGCTCGTTTACCATCTTTATCGTCGAACGAAAGGGCTTCCCGATTGATCTCGATCGCGGCTGCGACTTGCGTCCCCACACCGGGCACGAGCGCCACGCGGACGTTGAGTTTCGTGGGGATGGCTGATTGCGTCACGGGTGCGTCAATCACCAGACGCATGTCGTCTTCGCGGGCTTTTTCGGGATCCTTTTCATTCTTCTTTTTGGTGGTGAGGATCGGTAACGGCGCTGATTTAAAATACGACGATCGCAGACGCACGATGAGATCTGGGCGACCGATAATGCTGCCTTCAATGTGATTGAACTTGCCCTTTTTCTGTTCGTCGCTTTCGGGCCGCCACGCGAGCAAGTAATAATTCGCGGTCTCATCCAACATCTTTCCGACCCACTCAGCCATCGGAGCATTGGTATTGCGAAAAGCGCGACCACCGGTGTCGCCCGCCAGGGCGTTGAGTCCATCCTGCGAAGCAGCAATATGTTCGCTGGACAGACCGAGAGTAAACCCGCCGCCATCCATGGGACGATCATTATTAGCATCGCGAAACTCGCCCATCAGCCCGCGCGCGTCCAGCGTGTAAATCACCACACCGGCGCGACCGGCGGCCTCGGTGACCTTGTGAATCTTCTCGCGCGAAGCCATCGATCGTTCGCTCAAATAAAATCCGTCGGATACCACAAACACCAGCTTCCGTCCGGGAAGCTGCGCGGCAGTGCGCATCAATCCTTCCAGCAAGGCCAGTGTGTTAACCGTGTCGGGCGCGCTCTGCGTCGTGATCATCTGGGCGCGTTCCATCACCAGATGGCGCATCGCCTGCGGCGACATGTAGCAGTTGAGGCCTTCCGGCGTTTTCACGCACTCCTGTTTCATCATTTCCGAAACGTACATGCTGATGGTGGCTTCGTCGCCTTCACGAATCTTCAAGGCGATATATTCCGACATCGGCGGCCGGTAAAGGTCGGTCTTACCGGGACCGGATCTATAGTTCAGGCGCGCGACCGCAGAACGCAGGGCAAACCTGTCCGTGGTGAATTGCTGCAGGAAACCAATCTGGCCGCTGGATGAGGTGATCGCTACTTGATCGTTATCGGCCATGCCTCGGTCGATAAAATCGAGCAGGGACTTACGCGTTCGCTCAACACTGGCCGGCGACAGATGGAGATCGTCAACAAAAAAGATGATGGTCCTTCCTCGTAGAATCGTAGAGGTCAAACCATTTGCCGCAGCAGACGAATCGGGTGTGGCGCCGCTGGCAGCTGAGGCTGGATTTGGTAAGGTCGCCGGCCGACCCGACATCACGCGTTCAAAAAACGAAACGGGCGTCGGCTTGCCGTTGACTTTCAGTTCGAACTGGTCGGCCTTTAAGCCGTCGACAAAGTGGCCGTCCTTATCAAAGACCATGACGTCGGTCTGCACCAGGTCGGTGTTGACGCGAATGACATCGGCGTCAGGCTCGGCAGGCTTTTGCGGCTTTGTTTGCGCAAAGGTGGCCGGCAGGCAGGCGCAGCACCAAACGAGAAGAAAGCCGCAGCTGATCGCGTACTTTGTTGAGCGAGGTCGCACGAACCACCTCCTGCTATTTTCTTAAATCGGCGATGGTCTTCTTGATCGTCTCGGCGTCAGCCGCTTTCGGATCGAGCTTCAGATATTTTTCCAACTCGTCGGCTGCTTCTTTGTTCTTCTTTCTACTCATGTACACGCCGCCGAGCATCTTGTGAGCTAAGGCCATGTTGTCGCCGCTATCTTTGATTGCTGCTTCCAGCTCTTTCTGAGCGTCGTCGTAAGCCTTGAATTTGATCGCGATCAATCCGATGTAGTAATGCGGCACCGGAGCGGGGCTCTTCAGCTTAATCGATTCTCGCAAGGCGGCCTCGCATTCGTTGAACAACTTCTCGGCCTCTTCGTACTTCTTCTGAGCCATGAGTTCATCGGCCACGTGATAAATCGCAATGCCGAGACTCGTCTGCGCGGCCGGATCCTTTGGCGTCACTTTCACCAGCGCGGCAAAAGTTTCCGCGGCCTTGCCCCATTGGAATTGTTTTTCGTACAGCGTTCCGAGATCGCTGAGGGCCATTGCGAAATCAGGCTTGGCGGCCACAGCCTCAATCAAAAACTGCATCGCAGCTTTGGAATCATTTTTTTGCGCCGCCGCCACTGCTTTCTGATAAGCCTCGAGGGCGGCCTTAGGCACACCGGCGAACGCTGCGTTGCTCGCATCGATCCTCGGCCGCAGAATAATATTCACCTGCGAAACTCGGCCGCTGCCGATTGGCTCAATGGTGACCGTTTCCCGACTGTTCTCGTACTCCTTTCCACCTTCGACTACCACCGTATAGGTTCCCGGAGGCAGACCGTTGAAGCGAAAGACGCCGTCCTGATCGGTAACTGCGCTGTTGTTGCTAATCGCGAGGTTGCTTTCCAGGTGCAGCTTGACCGCTTTCCCTTTCTGTTCGTTGGCGGGGAAAAAGATTTTCCCTTGAATTGTGTTACTGCCCTCGCCGCCGACCGGTCCCCGATTAGCGCCGACCGCCTGCGCCATCGCTGCCGACGCGAGCGCGAGTATTACCAGGCATGAACAAAATAGAGTTTTAAGTGAAAACCGCTTAATAGAGATAGCCATAAAACCTTTCAAATCCTTTCCAAAATAATCTAACCCGAAGCAGAGTGTTTAGCGAAGGCGCGCCAGTCACTACTTCGCGCGCAATTGTTTGATTGTGCCGCGCACGCGTTCAGCGTCGGGAGCATCGGGCGTCAGGCGCAGGTAAGCTTCCAGTTCATCGGCTGCGCGTCGATATTCGAGCAGCTTGCGACCGCGATCCAGTTCGGGATTTATTTCGTCCCCCATCTTCCAATAGAGACCGCCAAGATAATAGTGCGCCAGCCCGAGTTGATTGCCGCTACTTTCGATGGCGGTCTTTAATTCTTTTTCGGCCTCGGCGTTGTTCTTCAAATAGTGCAACGTCAAACCCAGATACATATGCGTGGTTGGCGTCGCCGAGATTCGTAAAGCGTTGCGCAGTTGGGTTTCGGCTTCGCTAAATTGTTTCGTATCCAGCAGCGCGATCCCAAGGTTGAGTTTGGGCGTGGCGGCATCGGGACTAAGCAAGGTCGCCGAACGTAACGGGTCGACCGCGTTGTTTGGCTGGCCGAGCTTAAGATACTGCACTCCGAGCTCATTCAAAGCCAAAGGAAATTTCGGAAACAGGCCCAGGGCTGACTTCAGGTTTTCGATCGCTTTGGCGGCGTCGCCGGCTTTGGCAAACTCCAGGCCTTTTTCATAAAGCGTTCGCGCTTCCGGGGTCACCTCTGCCAGCGCCGCGTTCACCACCGAGGCCTTGGTGTGGTTATTGGCTTTGGTTTGCAGCGTTACCATGACCGTGTAGCGTCGCGTACCGGGATTAAGCGTGACGCCCGAGCGAGATAGATTCAGGTCGCTGTCAATCGTCACCGTTTCGCGGGCGATTTCGTAATCATCTCCGGCATTGATGACAACCGTGTAGTTTCCCGGCGACAGCGAACTAAAACTGAAAGCGCCGCTGGTATCGGCAATCGTGGACATCTCGCCGGCGCCGAAGCTTTGCAGCTTCACCTGAATCGTGCCTTCTGCGCGCCGCCCTGACGGAAAGAAGATCTTGCCGGCGATGATGTGATTGCCGCCCGTGCCGGTCGAGTCGCGGCCACTGCCCTGACCCAAAACTGCGGCCGGCGCCAGCCAGCAGAGCGCGATCACCACTAATGAAATTTGCAGATGGCGTGGCATACGCTGCGCGGGACGAGAACGCATAAAAGAACCCCTTTCGCAGGTCATGAACGGTTCCTGGGTTAAGAACGCGGAGGAATAGCTTACGACAAGAGAGTGCAAAAATAAATCGGGGAGAGACGCTCCTGCGCCTCTCCCCGTTAGCATCAACTATCGCGCTCTATCGAGCGGACGATTGAAGTATTAGAAGGTGAACTTGGCGCCAAACCGGAAAGCGGAAGGTGCCTGCACCAGCAAGGCTGAACCCCAGAAAGGATTAAGCACTGCCGGAACACCTGTGACACCGCTATTCAAGGAATAGGTCTGGTCCAGGGTCACTGCACGTTGTTGGTTGAAGACGTTGAACCAGTCTCCAGTCAAGCGCAGTTCCTTCTTTTCACCGATCTTAATCGGATAGTAAACACCGAGGTCCAGGTTCATCGTCGAAGGCGTACGGCTTGAGCCGATGCTTTCAACGGTGTTCGGGAATCCCGGCTGCGTGGCGGTGACCGTCGGAATGATGGCCGTGCCGCGCTGTACCGCGAAACCTTCGTTGTTGCCGTAGATCGGGTGCGGAATCAGCTGGTTGAACGGCGTACCTGACTGCCAGTAGAAGTTACCGCTCAACATGAGACGGAACGGGAACTGGTAGCTGCCGTTGAACTTGAACTGATGCGGACGATCGTTCGGCAGACGTCCGTAGGTGTTATCGAGCAAGCTCTGAAGATCGAACAAAGAAGTGATGTTCGGATCAGACTGACCGTTGTCGTTACGGAACAAGCCTTCATAGTTACCAGTCAGGCTGGAGTACACGTAGGACGTGATCATCTGCCAGTGATTGGTGAAGCGCTTGGTCGCGGTAACTTCAAACGCGCGATAGAAACGCTGTGCGCGTCCGAAACAACGCGCCAGACGGCCGCTGGACGGGTCGCCTTCGCAGGCGGCGCGCTCGGTCGTGCCAGGCTCGTTGCGGCCCGGATTGAAGATGAAGTAGGTGGTGCCGTCATCGAACGAACCGTCTTCAACGACGTTACGCTCGTGGCGATACACACCGCGGAAGCCGAGCGCCAGGTCCTTGGCAACTTCGTACTCAAGACCCATGGTGTATTCACCTATGCTGGGCGGCTTGAGACCTGGATCGAGCGGCGTAGCTTCGGCGCCGAGGTTCACCGGCGTGAAACCGGTGGCGATCGTCGCACTTCCGGGAGCCGAATACGTGTTGACGTTGAAGTTCTTGTCGGTCTGGCTATCACCACCAGCGGCGCGAACGTTCACGTCGAGCGGAATCGGCGATTCAACGAAAGTAGCGTAGTTGGCATACAGCTTACCTTTGCCCTTATGGGTGAAGTCCCAAACGAGGCCGAGGCGCGGCGCCAAATTGTCCCAGAAGTTATTGAACTTGATGTACGTGCCACCATCAGCGTTATAAGCCTGCTCATAGTCCCAGCGAACACCAAAGTTGAATTGAAAATCGCGCGCGAACTTGTAGTCGTCCTGAATGTAGAACGCTTCCGCATTCGTGTACGTGTTGGCATGCAGTTGGAAGTCACGCACGCGGGTGGTGGTGCGGACCAGGAACGGGTTGCCGAAGGCTTCCGCCGTCGTCACCGGGTTCAACTGCACCGCCGTCAAACCAATCGCCGTAAAGCGAGTGGTGGCCACCGTCGTTCCGGCAGTCGGAAAGTCAGCCGTGGTCAGACCGGTCAAGCGAGCGGCCGACGTCGCACTCGGGCAAACAATGATTGTTCCGCGAGTCGTGCAGACGCCGAAGCTGTTGGTGATGCGAACGCCGTTGGTAGCCACTGCACCTTGCGGCAGGTTCGAAGTCGTCACGTTGAGTGGATTCGCATACGTAACCGCGGGCCCACTGGAGGCCGTGTCGATGTTGTACTTCACTCTGAACCACTCGAAGCCCCACTTGACTGCGTGCTTACCTACGATGTTCTGCATGTGAGCATTGATCTCGTAGCGATCACGATCCTGGAACGAGAACAGGCCAAAGCCCGGTCCGCGCAGGAAGTTGCGGTTCAGTGCACCGCCGCGTCCGTCTACGTAATCCATGAAGCCGGTCGCTGTACTACCAGACGACAGTCCTGACTGGACGACCGGAAGCACCGCTCCAGCTCTCAACACCGCAAAGTTGTCGCTGATCAGCGGCTGATCGACGGCGACCGGAATGGTGTTGGCTCTCTGGAAGTGGATGCCGCCGGTGATTTCCGCGATGAAGTTGTTTTTGATCGTGGAATTCAGACGAACGGTGTAGTTGTGACCACCAGTCTCCTGGGTGCCGTTGAACGCGTTGATGTCCGAGCCAAAGCCCGAAGCATTCGTCAACGCGCCGGTCGCCAAAAAGCCTTCGATCTTGGTGAAGTCACCAAAGGTCGAAGCCGTCAGCGTATTCTTGCCGTTGACCGCCCACGTGATCTTGCCGGCATAGAAGGGAATCGTCACCTTGTTTTCAGCCGGTGAGTGGAAAGTCTAAGTCAGGTAGAAGTTGGTGCGGCGTTGCGGATTGAACGCACCAAAGAACCACAGTTTGTCCTTGGCGATCGGACCACCGATGTCACCACCGAGGTCGGTCTCCGAGAAACCATTTGCGGATGAGCCGGTGAACGGGAAGTTCTTCACTTCGCGCACCAGGCCTTTGGTCGTGCCGTATCCGAACAGGTCGCCGTGGAATTCATTACCACCGCTCTTGGTCACCACGTTGAAGATACCGCCCGTGGCTTTTCCGTATTCAGCGCCGTAGGCACCGGTCTTGATTTCAACTTCCTGCACAAACTCGAACGGCAGGTTGGCGCCCGATCCGCCAAACGCGGGGTCGGTCGTGTTCAC
>Ga0207686_10000232_pt1 | contig 42385 bp, 38 predicted proteins | sample KBSM24metaG_FD_184396 | JGI IMG/M metagenome (GOLD analysis project Ga0207686, IMG submission 184396) | Miscanthus rhizosphere microbial communities from Kellogg Biological Station, Michigan, USA - KBS M2-4 metaG (SPAdes) (version 2) | ecosystem: Host-associated > Plants > Roots > Rhizosphere >...
GAACAAATGATGATTGACGACGATGACATCCGCATCGGTGGCGCGCTGACGCATGCGCGTGATGAAACACGGATCGAAGTCAGGACATTTCTGCCCGAGACACGTGTCCGAGCGCGCGTCGATGTGACGCCAGAACGGCAGATTCTCCGGCAGATTCGAAAGCTCCGCCCGATCGCCCGCGTCGGTCTGCGCCGCCCAACGAAACACTTCATCGAATTGATCGATTCGTTCCAGGCCTTCGAGAAAGGGCACGTCTTCCGCGCGCTTGATCCGATGCAGACAGGCGTAATTATTCCGTCCCTTCATCACGGCCGCCCGAAACCTTGCGGGCAAAGTCTCCTGCAAAAACGGAATGTCCTTGTCCATCAACTGCTCTTGCAAATTCTTCGTGCCGGTCGAGATGACCACGCGCGCGCCGCTCCCGCATGCCGCCGCGATCGCCGGCACCAGGTAAGCCAGCGTCTTGCCCGTGCCCGTGCCTGCCTCAACAATCAAATGCCGCTTCTCTTCAAACGCGCGCAGCACCGCCTCAGCCATGGCAATCTGTCCCGGCCGATGTTCGTATTCAGGATGGGTCTTGGCGATCAGGCCGTCAGGCCCAAAGATTGATTGCATCAGAAAAATCTGCCGCCGCGTCGCGGCGGATGAATTTAGGCCGGTCTTTCAAGGCCGGCATACAGTCCAAAAAACAGCGACGTCGCGTAGCGACGACTGAATCATTTCCACAAGTATCGCTCATCGTAATCGACGTCGTGCTTCCGCAACAACTCAAGGTACTCTTCTTGAAACGTTTTCTTCCGATGGTGTTCGCGTTGGTTTTTGATGTATTTGATTACATCACCGAGCTGAGATTTGCTGACCGTGAATCCACCATAACCATCCTGCCACTCGAACCCGCGCAACTTTGGGAACTCTTCATGAATCCATTTTGAGCAGTCACCTTTGAGGTATTGCGCCATTTGACTCGGACTCACAGTTGGCGGCGCCATCACCAACGCATGGATGTGATCTTCAATTCCACCGACCTGAAGCGCGGTCATTTTGTGAGCTCGCACCACGCCACCGATGTATGCCCAAACGCGTTCTTCAATCGATTTTGTGATCCAAGGTTCGCGGTTTTTCGTGCTGAAGGTGAAGTGGTAGCGGAGTGATGTGTAGGTGTTAGCCATGGGGAGCCTCCCTGTTTCAGTCGTCGCTACGCGACGTTGTCGCTCGAATTTTCGTTCCCGGCCTTGAAAGGCGGGCTAAATTCAGGAGTCGCTACGCGACCATTCTTCCAACCCTAATTGAATCTTTTACGCTCGTGCTTTTCCAGGTACGACGTGATCAATTCGATGAACGGCTGCCCGAAATCTGCCAGCTTCTTTTCACCCACACCGCTGATGCGTGCAAACTCGGCGTCGCTGGTCGGATAATATCGCGCCATCTGACGCAGCGTAACGTCAGAGAAAACTATGTAGGCCGGCACGCTGCGCTCGTCGGCAATCTTCTTTCGCAGCGCACGCAGATCAGCGAACAGCACTTCGTCATAATCCGACGTCAAATCTCGTCTTCGTTTCTCTTCACGGGATCGTTTGTCCTTCGGCAACGCGATCGGTTTTACCAGATGTATCGGCTGGCGCTGTTTGAGCGCAGCCCAGCCGGCCTCGCTCAATTGCAGTACATTGAATTTATCGGGCAACTGATTCAGATAGCCTTGCCGCACCAGCTCTCTACCGATCAGTCGCCACTCAGTTTGCGTTCGATCTTTTCCAATGCCGTAGGTCGACACGTACTGATGGTCCCACTTGCGCACCTTTTCCGAATCGGCACCCGTCAACACTTCGGCAATTTGATTGAGGCCGAAATCGATGCGGCTCTTTTCCCTGAGCCGATAGACGCACGAGAGAAACTTCTGCGCTTCGATGGTGCCGTCATAACTTTCGCGTGGCGTCAGGCAGTTGTCGCACGCGCCGCAGTCCTCGGCCTGAAATTCTTCGCCAAAGTACCGCAGCATCGCCACGCGGCGACACTCAGCGCTTTCGGCAAGTCGCACCATCTGATTCAATTGCTGCCGCGCAATTTCGCGTTCCTGCGGTTTCGACATTTCGTCGATGAATCGCGAGTACTTCACGGCATCGCCGGCGCTGAAGAGCAGCAAACATTCGCTCGGCAAACTGTCGCGGCCGGCGCGCCCGGTTTCCTGGTAATAGCCTTCGATATTCTTCGGCAAATCGTAATGCGCCACGAAGCGCACATTCGGTTTGTCGATGCCCATGCCGAACGCAATCGTCGCACAAATGACCTGCACCTCATCGCGGCGAAACATTTCCTGGTTCCGGGCGCGCGTCGGCGCGTCGAGACCGGCGTGATAGGGCTTTGCTTCGATTCCGTCATCATGCAGACGCGTCGCCAGATTCTCAGCCGTGTTACGACTCTGACAATAGACGATGCCGCTATCGTCCGCGTGGTCTTTTACAAAACGGAGCAGTTGCTTGTAGGCGCCATCCTTGGCCCGCACGCGATAAATCAAGTTGGGACGATTGAAGCTGGCGACGTAACAACTCGGGTCTCGCAGGTGGAGTTGTTTGACGATGTCGGTTTGCACCCGGCGGGTCGCGGTCGCCGTCAGCGCCATCAACGGCGTGGCCGGAAATAACGCGCGCAGTTGCGCCAGCTGCCGGTACTCCGGACGAAAGTCGTGACCCCATTCGCTGATGCAATGCGCCTCGTCAATCGCAATCAACTTCACCGGCCATGCTTTCAGGTTCGCCAAAAATCCCGGCAGCATCGCGCGCTCGGGCGCGACGTAGAGCAGGCGGTACTTGCCCTCGCGCAAGTCCAGCATGCGCGAGCCAATTTCATTTGCGTTGACGGTGGAATTCAGAAACGTCGCGGACACTCCGCTGGCGGTGAGCGCGTCAACCTGGTCCTTCATCAGCGAAATCAAAGGCGAGATCACCACCGTCAATCCCGGCCGCGCCAGCGCCGGCAGTTGAAAGCAGAGCGACTTTCCGGCCCCGGTGGGCAACAGCGCAAACACATCACGATCGGCCAGGGCGTCCCGGATGATCTCTTCCTGCAAAGGGCGGAATGAATCGAAGCCGAAGGTTTGTTTCAGGAGATGTAGGAGGTCAGCTGTGGGTGATTGCATGTTGAAGAACAGCGCGCGGAGCGCGCGACAGCATAAAGCCTGGGGCGTAAGCCCCAGGACACTTGCGAGATTATCGATATAGCCCGCGGGGCGGGCGATAGCCCTACGATTAAGAAGGGCGTATCGCAAGAAGGGACCCCATCATCAAAACCATATTTCCAACACCTATCGCCCGCTTCGCGGGCTTCGCCTGATTTATGGGGTTTTCTATCCTGGGGCTCGCGCCCCAGGCTTTATGCTGCCGCCCGCTTCGCGGGCTACGCCGTGCTTTCGCTGGCCCGCGGCTTCAAACGCTTAGCGTACAACGGAAATCTCGCTGTCAATTCGGCGACATCGCGTTTCACATTATTCTGCACAACCTCTGATTGCGGCTCATGAACAATCGCCGCGATCATCCGGCCAATGTCCCGCATCTCGGCTTCTTTCATCCCGCGCGTCGTCACTGCCGGGGTGCCGATGCGCAGGCCTGAAGCGACGAAGGGTTTGTTTTGATCGAAGGGAATCGTGTTCTTGTTTACCGTGATGTGCGCAGCTTCGAGCGCTTTCTCGGCGTCCTTGCCGGTGATGCCTTTCCCGTCCATCCACACATCAACCAACATCAGGTGATTGTCCGTGCCGCCGGAAACAATACGCAGACCCTGCTCTTGCAATTCAGCGCAGAGCGCTTTTGCGTTCGCCAGAACCTGTCGCTGATATTCCTTGAAATCACCGCGCAAGGCTTCACCAAACGCCACGGCTTTCGCGGCGATGATGTGCACCAACGGTCCGCCTTGGACGCCCGGAAACAATCTGCGATCGATTTCTTTCGCGTGTTCCTCTTTGCAGAGAATCAAACCACCACGCGGGCCACGCAGAGTCTTGTGGGTCGTGGTGGTGACATAGTCGGCGTGCGGCACCGGCGATGGATGCAGACCGGCAACGACCGGACCCGCAATGTGGGCGATGTCTGCAAACATGCGCGCGCCGACGCTCTGCGCGATTTCACCGATGCGTTTGAAGTCGATGATGCGCGGATAAGCGGAAGCCCCGCAAACGAGCAGCTTGGGCCGGTGTTCTTCGGCGAGCTTTTGCAATTCATCGTAATCGATCGTCTCAGTCTCACGAGAGACGCCATAGTCTGCGACCTTGTAACTCAGCCCCGAAAAATTCAACGGATGGCCGTGCGTCAGGTGTCCGCCGTGCGACAGGTTCATGCCGAGAATTTGATCGCCATACTGAATCGCCGCCAGATAGACCGACATGTTCGCCTGCGCGCCGCTGTGCGGTTGCACGTTCGCGTGATCAGCGCCGAACAGTTCCTTCGCTCGATCGATCGCGGTTTGCTCGACGACGTCCGACCATTCGCACCCGCCGTAATAACGCTTGCCGGGATAACCTTCGGCGTACTTGTTGGTGAATACCGAGCCGGCGGCTTCAAGCACGGCTTCGCTGACAAAATTCTCTGAAGCGATCAACTCGAGCCCGTTCGCCTGGCGCGCGACTTCGTTATCGATCGCCGTAGCAATTACCGGGTCGACTTCTGATAGCGGTGCGACTCGATTGTCTGTCATCTTGTTTCCTCGAATTTCTATCGTTAATCAGAACTGATCGGGGCCTGGCGCATAATAAGCCTTGCGTCCGGTGATTGTGTAATCAGGGTGGTCGCGCACCTGCACCGCCACCGTTCGTCGCGCGCCGTCTCGCGCTTTGTTTATCGGATAATATCCGATCACATAACGGCTGTTCACGTCCGCAAGGATGCGCGAATAAATCGTCTCTGCCTGCTTTGGATCTTCAAGGAAGGCCGTCCAGCCTCCGGTGATTGTTGCCGCCCGCGCCATCGCCGATTGGCAATCCAGCCGGAAGGCGATGAATTGATCGAGCGCTTCGCGCGGCGGAGTGCCTAAGCCGTGCGCTGCGCTGTCGCGGCGCGCGCGTTCAAGTTGTTCGGATTGGGAGAGCCCAAAAAATCTAGGCCCCGGTATGACTGTATAGACCGTAGCCCGAGCTTTTTGGACGGCCGCGTAAACGTCCTCGATGCTGTATTGCTTTACGCGCGGCCCGAGGACTCTCTCAACCTGCTGCCAACTCTTCTTCTCTTTATCAGAAGCGTTTGCTGAAAGGGGCTTGTCATAACGATGTAGATTAGGGGGCTGGAGCACGTTTATCTCATCGCCATCGGACTGGAAAATAATAATCGAGCGGAGGTCTTCCGGACCGATGAGTTCCCTGACCGTCGCCAGCAAAGCACTGAATTGATCGCTGTGACCCAAGCTGGCTCGAGGCTGCGGTTGCGGCAGACTCTGATTTTCCTGCTGCAACATCCCAGTTCTTGCCGGCATGGTGGTGGCGCGCAGATCCTGCAGGGCCTTTTTTAGCTTTGGCTTATCGCTGGTGAAGTTGAGCAGCAGTGAAACATCGTCTGTGACGATTGCCATTCGGTCTTTGGGACCAAGCTGATCGACCAGCGTTTCAGACGCTTGCGTGCTGGTGCGCAGGTAAGGCAACTGGCTCCAACTGTGATCGATGATCAGAACAATCGAGCGCTCTGTAGTTTTGTCATCGCCGAGTGAGAAATGAGTAATACTTTGCGGCTGATTGTCTTCGGTGACAACGAAGTCGTTTTGCGTCAAACCGCCGACCGGATGTCCCTGACCATCAACCACGAGCACATCGGCAACTACCAGGCGAGTTTCGACGCGAATGACATCGTCGTCCACCTTGCCCTTGTTTTCGGTTGAGATTTCAGTTGTTGCTTTTTTGGTTGGATCCCACTTCAGTTTCTTGAGACTCGAACCGAAATCCTTCAGCTTTGGTTTGTCTTGTGAAAAATCAACGGCGTAGGCAGCGAGCATCACAAGCGGAAGAATAAAAGCAAATACCCGTCTGTGGTGGATCATCCTCTTACATCCTGTTGTCCTTAGGATTCTACTGATCGGCCGGGGGCGCGAAGTAAGACTTGCGGCCGGTGACGGTGTATTCGGGATGACCTCGCACTTCGACCTGCACTTGCCGGCGTTTTCCATCTCGGGATTTATCAGAGGGATAATAACCCAAAATATAGCGACTGTTGATGTCGTCAAGAATTCTGCCGTAAATGTCCGGCGCATCTTCGGGCTTCTGCAGGTATGCGGTCCACCCACCAATCGCCGCGCCGGCGGCCGCCATTTGCCGCCACGTCACCAGGCTCGGCGGTCGCGTCCTGAGTACGGTTCGCTGGTTTTCCGCCTGAGGCTCCACCACCGGCAATTCACGACTGTCGGGCAAATCGATTTGCCGCTTGCCTGGGATCACGGTGTAGACCGAGGCGCGCGACCGCTCGATCGTCTGATAGAGATCGCGCAGACTGAAAGGCTCTCTCATAGCAGGGGGAATCGGTGGCGTGGGCATGTCGAAAACCGGCGGCATGGACGGCTGCAACACGAACACCTGATCGCCATCGGTTTGAAAAATCACAATCGGTCGCACATCTTCCGCGGTAAACATTTCCCGGATAGTCGCCATCAGCGCGCTGAACTGCTTGCTCTTGCCAAAATCCTTTTTCTTCGATTTCTCATAAAGAGAATCCAGCGCCTTCTTCAATTCTTTCTTGTTGCGCGTGAAATCGACCAGCAGCTTTATATCGTCAGTCACAATCGCCATGAGATCTTTCGGACCGAGTTTGTCCACCAGGACCTTGGCCGCGTCGACGCTGTCTTTGATGAACGGCGACTGGCTGCCGCTATAGTCAATCACCAACACAATGGTGCGCGGCACGTCGCGGCTATTGCCGAGTGAAAAGTGCTCGACCTGCTGGGGCTGATCGTTTTCAGTAACGATGAAGTCTTCCCGGTTGAGATTCGGAATAATCTTTCCGCGCTGATCGAGAACGGTGACGCTGCAAATCACGAGGTTGGTATTAACCGTGACGATGTCATCAGAGCTGGCATTCGCCTTCCGCTTCTCAGCGTTGATCTCGACGGCCTGGTTGAGATTGGGATCCCACTTCAATCGATCGAGGCTCGAACCGAAGTTCTTTACCTTGGGTCGCTCGTCAGGTTGAGATTGGGCTGAGACGTGGCCGGCACAGACGAAGGCGAGCAACAAGATTGATGCGAAAAATGTAGGAGTACTCCTGGTGCTAATCGGGTAAAGCAAGGGACTACCTGTGATGAGCTAATTCATCGTGCTCGATTTCGCGAATCTTATTTACCCGCCGTTCATGCCGGCCGCGATCGAAATGCGCCCCGAACCAGGCGCGCACGATCTTTGGCAATTCATCAGCCGGCGTGGTTCGCGCTCCCAGCGATAGCACGTTCGCGTCGTTATGTTCACGCGCCAGGCGCGCGATTTCTTCATTCCAGGCAACCGCAGCGCGCACGCCGGGAACTTTGTTGGCGGCTATGGCCATGCCGGTTCCCGAACCGCAAACCAACAGGCCTTGATCGACTTTTCCGGCAGCGACTTCTTCGCCGACCTTGCGCGCGTAATCGGGATAATCGACTGATTCGGTCGAACCCGTTCCCAAATCCTCGAATTGAATTCCCAACTCGTTGAGCAGTGGCTTGAGTCGCTCCTTCTCTTCAAAACCGGCGTGATCGCTGGCGATAGCTATCTTCATTGGAGTTCTTCTTTCTAGGGTCGCGATGTTACATCAGCGAGCGCAGCGCGGCCAAGTTTGGAGTGCGCCGGCAGAGTTCCGATTCATCGGGATGGCGACGGCGCTTTGGATTGCTTTGCACGTCGTCCTTGTTTTGACAACGCCTCGATCCAAAGCGGCGTCGCCATCCCGATGAATCGGGACTCTGCCGCCGCACTCCAAATCCTGCGGTTGCACTGAGTACCCGCCTAAGACACAATGCCTCTCTATGCGTTGGTCACAATATTTCATTCCTACTCTCCGTGAAGATCCCGCTGATGCCGAGGTCGTTTCGCACAAACTGTTGTTGCGCGCGGGCGTCGTGCGCCAACTGTCTGCGGGCATCTATTCGTACTTGCCGCTGGGCCAGCGAATCGCGCTGAAGGTCATGCAGATTTTGCGTGAAGAGATGAACAGCATCGGCGGCCAGGAATTCTTTTTGCCGGCGCTGCATCCGGCTGAGCTTTGGCAAGAGTCCGGCCGATGGCAAGCGATCGACGACATCATGTTTCGTCTCAAGGATCGCAAAGGCACGGACCTGTGCCTGGGCATGACGCACGAAGAAGTGTTCACCGCGATCGCGCGCAACGAACTTCGTTCATACAAGCAACTGCCGCAAGTCTGGTATCAGATCCAGGTTAAGTTTCGCGACGAACCACGGCCCAAATCGGGGCTGATGCGCCTGCGCACCTTCATCATGAAAGACGCGTACACGTTCGACGTCGATTGGGCCGGGCTGGATCGCTCATTCAACGATCAACGTGAAGCTTACAAACGAATCTTCACGCGTTGCGGCATTCAGTTCTCAATCGTGGAAGCGTCGTCAGGAGCGATGGGCGGATCGCAATCGAATGAATTCATGGCGAAGACGGACGCCGGGGAAGACTTCGTGGCGAACTGCGCGAACTGTGGGTATGCTGCGAACCTCGAAAAAGCGACCTCGCGTCTGGCAAAGATCGAAGACGAGGCGGGACCGGACGCGCCCGAAGAGTTTCCCACGCCCGGCGTGCGCACGATTGAGGATTTGGCCAAAATCCCATATCTGGTCACGGCCCGCAGACAAATTAAGACGCTCGTGTATGTCGCGACGGTGGCAGGCGAATCGCGTCCGGTGCTGGCTTTGTTGCGCGGAGATCATGCCCTGCACGAAGTGAAGTTTGCAGATTCAATAGGCGCCACCGCCGTGCGGCCGGCGCATCCCGAGGAGATCCGCGAACTGCTTGGCGCCAGCGCGGGCAGCCTCGGCGCAGTTGGAGCAAAAAAGAACGCCGGCGCCGGAAAACAGAATCTGCAGATTGTCGCCGACGAGGGACTTCGTGGCCGCAGTAACATGACGACCGGCGCCAACAAGGATGACCATCACATTCGCGGTGTCGCGATTGATCGCGATATCGAAGTCGACCAATGGGCGGACCTGCGCACAGTTGAATCAGGTGAAGCCTGCCCGCGCTGTGAGACCGGCACGCTCGAAGTTTTTAAAGCGATGGAGATCGGGCACATCTTCAAACTTGGAACCAAATATTCTGAGTCGATGGGCGCGAACGTCCTGACTGCCGAGGGCAAGGAAGTTCCCATCATCATGGGCAGTTATGGTATCGGCGTCGAACGCATCATTACGGCGGCAATTGAGCAGCATCACGACTCGGACGGGATCGTCTGGCCGAAATCGCTGACGCCGTTCGATGTGGTGGTCACGATTACGAACATCAAGGACGAAAAACTGCGTGAGGCGGGTGACAAGCTTTATGAAGACCTGCGTCACGCCGGGTTGGACGTGTTGCTTGATGATCGCGATGAACGCGCCGGTGTGAAATTCAAAGATGCCGATCTGATCGGCATTCCATATCGCATAACGATGGGCAAGAAGATCGCTGATGAAGCGGTCGAGCTTTTCGATCGCCGCGCCAAACAAAGCGAGGACGTGAAGCTGGCCGACATTGTTTCACGCGTGCAGAAGTTAGCTTTGTCGGCCTAGTTTTTGGAGTGCGGCGGCTTGACGCCGCTTTTTTTTACTCGATAAACGAAAGTCGCACCATCCAAAAGCGCCGTCAAGCCGGCGCACTCCAAAGCCTCCTAACGCAATCGGGGTTATACTAACGGCTGGATGAATGCTGTTCGGGAATTTTGGAGTCGTTTCTCAGTTATCTTCACGTGTGTCCTGATTGCGGCTGCAGCTCCCCACGCACGCGCGCAGGACGAGCTTCCCGATCTCGTGCGCCGCATCAAACCTGCCGCCGTGGCCATTGAAACCTTCGACGCGAAGGGCGAGAAACTTTCACGGGGCAGCGGGTTTTTCATCGATAAAGACCGGATCGTCACTAACCGCCACGTAATCGACGGCGCCTATCGCGCCGAAGTCCATCTCAATTCAGGCAACAGCTTTCCCGTGAAGAGCGTGGTGGCCGTCGATGCCGAGGCTGACGTCGCCCTATTAAAAGTCGAAGCGCCCGCGGCACAAGTCCGCTCGTTATCGCTCGACCGCACTTCCCCGCAGGAAGGCGAGAGCGTCGTGGTTATCGGCAACCCTTTCGGTTTGGAGGGCAGCGTCACGAACGGAATCGTTTCGGCAGTCCGCGACATTCCAGGGTTCGGGCGAATCATTCAAATCACCGCGCCGATCTCGCCTGGTTCGAGCGGCAGCCCGGTCGTCAACATGCATGGCCAGGTCATTGGCGTAGCGACTTTGCAAATCACCGGCGGCCAAAGCGTCAACTTCGCCATTCCTTCCGAGCGCATCGCCCAACTCGATCGTAGCGTGACTGAGAATTCACAGCAGCAATCGCTCGGCGAACTCGTCGCGGCATCCAGTCGCAACAAGCGCGCGAAGGCAGTCGAATATTTCCGCGGCGGTCTAACCTTCTTGTCCAAGGACGACTGCCAGAACGCTCTTCCCTATTTCCAGAAAGCGACCGACTCGGACAGCGGCTATGGCGAAGCGTGGGCACAGGCGGGGTTCTGCAACGAAAAGTTGGGCCGTCACGCTGAGGCGATCGAGGCTTCCAAAAAAGCCGTCAGTATTCGCCCCTCGGCCGAATCGTACTTCAACCTCGGTTTAGCGAATTACTATCTGAAGCAATTTCACGAGTCAGAACAGGCTTACCGGCAAGCAATCAAACTCGATCCGTATAACGCCGCTGACGCTTATTACGCGCTGGGCCTCACCTACCGGGACGCAGGTCAGTTCGACGATGAGATTCAGGCGTACAAGCAGGCCCTGAAGCTGAAGCCGGATTACGCCGGCGCGTACGACCGGCTGGGCCAACGTTATGTGCAGATGAAGAAGTTCGCCGAGGCGATTGAGGCATTCAAGCAGTTGGCGCTACTGAAGCCGGGCGACGCCGCGGCGCAAAACAGTCTCGGCGAAGCCTACGAGGGAATGAATAAGCATGACGACTCGGTTGAAGCATTTCGCCAGGCGATCCGGCTTAAGCCGGATTTCGGGAAGGCCTATTTTAATTTGGGCAAGACGCTTTTGGCCCAGGGAAACCGTGACGCGGCGATCGAGCAGTATGTGATTTTGCAGAATTTGGACCAGGATTGGGCCGAGAGACTTTATGGATTGATTTATCCGTAGGCGGGAGCCGTTTGGATGGCGGGCTTGTCCGCCCACAAAAAAGGCCGCACAAGTTGCGGCATCTAAACGAGTCGATTGTATTCTAAAAGTATCGAGGCCGGATCGCGCTCTCCCCTTCACAACCCGGCCTCAACCCACGGTCGTCTCGCGACAACCGATCTTATAATTGCTTTTTCAAACCTGGCCGTGACTTATTCGTCAATCGACCACGCCGCGGGAAGTGGCAATGACTGTGCCACGACCCGGTTAACACGCATCGAAGCCTGAGCGTCTTATGATTCGCAGGAAAACTGGCCGGTTCTTTTAGGATTACTGAGTGCGAAAAATCACCGGCGCCGGAACCGTGTACGATATCGTCGTTCGCAGGTCGGAAATGGAGTGAAGGCCCTCTGGAGACTAAAATTCAATGAAGCGATTTGCCGCGTTAATCTTGTTGCTGCTGGCTGCCACTGCTGTGTTTTCCCAAAGCGCGAAGCCGCAGTTTGAAATCCCTTTCGAGTACGTTCACCACCAAATCGTCGTCCAGGTCACGCTCGGCGGCAAAGGTCCATTCAGCATGCTGGTCGATACCAACACCGATCCGTCGGCCATCGACGCGTCCACCGCCCACGAGCTGGGGCTGGTCACAGGTAACAAAGGGGGGCCGGCCACCGGCGGCGGCGCAGAGGTCAACATCGTCTATCCCACACGACTGGCGAGCGTGGAACTCGGGACCTTTGTGACCAAAGACGTCGCCGCGGCAACTATTGACCTGACCAAAATCTCGGAGCGCATGGATCGGAAAATTCAGGGCGTGCTTGGTTTTAGTTTCCTGAAGGATCGCATCATTCAGATCGATTATCCGAATTTGAAGCTGAAGGTTTTTGCCGAGTCGCCCTACCCGCGCATTCAGTTCTCAGCGAACACCGTCAACACCATCGCCTTCCCCTTCAAACACGAAGACGGCGAAGTGATCATCGACTCGCTTTACGTGAACAATCAAAAGATGCGCGCGGCCCTCGACACTGGATCGAGCGGCTCGTTCAGCCTCACTCCCCAGGCCGTGGCGCTGCTGAAACTGGAAGAACAAGTGGACGCAGCCGAACCAACCACGTCCGTAGGTTATAACGGTAAGTACGAAAGCAAGCAGGGGATCCTGAACTCGGTTCGCCTTGGTCGTATCACCGTCGAGTCAGTTCGCGCCGACTTCTGGCTTCCCAAGACCGGTTATGACAACAAGAAATTTCAGGTGAACATCGGCAATAGCTTCTTTGAGGATTTTGTGATGACCTTCGACTTCAAGAACAAGGTGGTCGTCTTCGAAAAGGTTGATTGAGCTGCTGGAGGAATCCTCATGGTTGACTTTGATGACGAGCCGAACCAGGAGAAAAGAATTGAGAAGCTGCGCGCCGAGTTGGACAAACTCGGCGGCGACGAAATGATTCATGAATCGGATCTACCGGCCGATGTTGAGGAACAATTTCTCAAGCACATCATCGAATTCGAGACTGCGGAGCAAATGAGTCTGATGCAGTGGCTCGAAAATGCCGGCCTCGAAATACTCTCCCCGGAAACACTCTCAGACGACGCATTGCCTGCGCACCTTTCAGAGATAATTAACCGCATGGCCTCGCTCGGCGCCTATCTGCACCACACAAATCATCTGAGCGATCGCGAGTTGTACGCTTACCTTTATGAGGACGCTTTGCGCGAACCCACAGTCCTTTTTCCTGAGGATCCGGGGTACGCTTACGGCATCGATATTGTCGGCAGCGGCAGCGAGCAGGATACCGAGATTTACCTGAGGTACTTTGCTGACGAAGACTATCGGCAGCAGTGGGCTAAAGACTTTCCGGATTTCAAAATGCCGCCGCGCGAAGTGCCGCCTTTCGATCGCGATAAGCACTTGCCCCAGTCGCCGTTCGGCTGAGGCTTAAAGTTCGCGGGGCGAAGCGCGGGCATCCTTGCCCGCATGAGCCCGCAACGCGAACCATGGCCGCGTTATGCAGAAATCATCGTGCCCGTGCCTTCATTGGTGAAGACTTCGGCCAGGAGACTATTCCGCGAGTTGCCGTTGATGATGTGCGCGCTACCGACCCCGCGGTTGAGCAGCGCAATAATGTTTTGCAGTTTAGGGATCATACCCCCAGAGGCTGCTCCCGTCTTAATCAACTCCGCAGCTTCGTTCGCGGTCAGCTGCGATAATTTCGATTCCGGTTCGCCTGAGCGCAAATATATCCCATCAACATCAGACAGCAACACGAGCTTTTCGGCCTGGAGCTTAACCGCAATTTCAGCGGCGATCGTGTCTGCGTTGATATTGAATACCTTTCCTTCCGAGTCCGCCCCGAGCGATGAAATCACGGGCAGATAGCCGTGATCGAGAAGTACCGTCAGCAAGCTCGCATCAATTTCAATAATGTCTCCGACGTGCCCAAAATCAACCTGCGCGCTTTCACCGGTTTTCCGATCGACAACCTGTTTCGGCGGACGGCGTTCAGCATGAACGATGTTGCCATCGATGCCGGACAATCCCACCGCATGAACGCCGCGATGACGCAGCGCCGCCAGGATGTCAGTATTGATCTTGCCGGCAAATATCATCTTGGCCATTTCCAGCGTCTCATCGCCGGTGACGCGGCGGCCTTCAATGATCGTCTGCTCGACGCCCATCTTCTCCGCGAGTTCAGTCAGTTGTTTCCCGCCGCCGTGAATGACGCAGACACGAATGCCCACTTGATGCAGCAAGGCCAGCTCTTCGCACAGGGAAATCAACCGATCGCGATCTTCCGTTACCTTGCCGGAAAACTTTACGACAAAGGTCTTGCCCTTGAAGCGCTGGATGTAAGGCAGCGCTTCGCGCAGCAAATCTAAACGCAATTGATGGTCGACAGTCTGATTCACGAGAGCACCTTACTGAGAATTGCTTTCTGCACATGCAAACGATTTTCGGCTTCATCGATCACGGCGGACGAATCGGAATCGATGACGCCGTCGGTCACAATCACGTTCCGTCGCACCGGCAAACAGTGCATGAAGATCGCCGAATTTGTCCGCGCCATCTTTGCTTCATCGACGATCCAACGGCCGCGATGCGGCGCGCGTTCGGCCAGCTCCTTTTCCGCAGCGCCGTAAAATCGTTTGCTTCCCCAACTCTTGGCGTAAACAACCTGGACGCCATCGAAGGCCGCGTCTGCTTCATGGGTGACGGTCACACTGCCGCCGGCAGCTTGCGCCGACTGCTCGATGCTCTGCATCAACTCATCGTCGAGCTCGTATCCTTTGGGATGCGCGACGATCAATTCGTGGCCCATTTGCGCCGACGCCAACGCGAAGCTGTTGGGCACCGCCATGGGCAGCGCCTTTGGATGCCACGCCCACGTCAGCAAAACCTTCTGGCGGCCTTCGCCCAGCTTCTCCCTGATCGTCATCATGTCAGCCATTGCCTGACAAGGATGATGCATCGCAGATTCGAGATTGATGATTGGCACCTCGGAATATTTGGCGAACGCATTCAGAATCGGATCGATTCGTTCCGCTGGCCAATCTTTTAAAGCGGCAAACGTGCGCACGCCAATCGCCACGCAGTATCGCCCCAGGACTCGCACAAACTCGGCGACGTGCTCGGTCTTGTCCGCATCCATGATCGCGTGCTCGCGATGCTCCAGTGTCCAACTGGTGCCGCCCGGCTCGAGCACCACAGCGTTGCCGCCCAGCTCAAAGATTCCGACCTGCATCGAGGCGCGGGTGCGCAAACTCGGATTGAAGAAAACCAGCGCGACCGACTTTCCCGCGAGTGGTTTCGATTGGTCGGCGCCACGCTTGAACCTGAGCGCCGAGTCGATCATTTGATCGAGCTCGGCTCGCGAACAACTGGTAGTGGAAAGAAAATGCATCGACGTCCGCCGCTATCAGGCAAATACTTTCCGCAGTCCATCGACAAACAAATCGACGTGATCTTTCTGCAGACACAGGGGGGGTAGCAACCTGAGCACCTTCGGATCGCTCGACGTTCCGGTAATGACTCTTTGGGCGAGCAAACCTTCGTGCACAGGCTTCGCGCCATCGACGAATTCCAGGCCCAGCAGCAGACCGCGGCCATGCACCTTAACGACCTGTTCGATCTCTTTCAATCGTTCGCGCAGATACGATTCGACTTCCTGAACGTTCTCGAGCATTTGATCATTTTCGATTGCTTCCAGCGTCGCCGTCGTCGCGGCCATCGCAATCATGCCGCCACCGAAAGTCGTGCCCAGGTCATTCTCTTTGATGTGCGAAGCGATCGCGTCGGTCACGAGGCAGGCGCCGACCGGAATCCCGCTGCCCAAAGCCTTCGCCAGCGTCACAACGTCCGGCACGACGCCATCGCCGGCGCTGGCACCGGCAAAGAACCAATCTCCGGTCCGGCCGACGCCGGTCTGCACTTCGTCGTAAATCAGCACGATGCCACGCTCGGCAGACAATTGACGCAGCGCGCGATAAAACGATGGCTGGGCCATCCTCACACCGGCCATTGACTGAATCGGCTCGAGCATAATCGCCGCGACAGAGTCGTCAGCGAGTGCCGCTACGGAATCGAGATCGCCGAACTCTGCCTGCAGATGCCCCGGCACGTTGGGCTTGCCAATCTCTCGATACTTGCCGAGAAAAGTCGCGCTGATCGCATCGGCCGTGCGGCCATGAAAACCGCCGGTAAACGTGATGATGTTCGCGCGACCGGTGGCGAAGCGCGCCATGCGCATCGCGTTCTCGTTCGCCTCCGTTCCCGAATTGCAAAAGAAAGCTTTGGTCAACAAATCGGGCGCGACCGATACGAGTTTCTCGGCAGCGCGGGCGCGCGTTTCCGAATAAACCAGGTTTGAATAAAAGAGCAGCTTGTCGGTTTGCTCGCGGATTGCTTTGACCACGTGCGGATGACAGTGGCCGGTGCCCGCCACCGCATGGCCGCCGTAAAGGTCCAGATAGCGTTCGCCGTCGCTTGAGTAGATCCAAACACCTTCGCCACGCTCGGCGACCACCGGCATCTTCTTGTAAGTCGCGAGCTGGTATTGTTCTTCCAGCGAAGTGATATTTTCTAATTTGCCGATTGCCGTCACTGCTTTCACCCTAATCTGCTCCCATTCGGAACCGGGCGTTCCGGAATTGCCAGTGCCGGAACGATGCCGTCAGCGTATCCAATGTCGAAGAGCATGCCTTCCGATGTATGGCCCATCATCTTCTTTGGTTCGAGATTGACCACGAACAACGCTTGCATGCCTTCAAGCTCGCGCGGGTTTTCTCGCTCCTGTTTCATCCCGGCGAGGATGCTGCGCTGATGATCACCAAAATCAACCTTGAGCTTGAGCAGCTTATCTGACCCTTCAACCTCGTCGGCCGACACGATAGTGCCGACGCGAATATCGATTCGATTCAAATCATCGAAAGAAATGGCCGGCTTAATCGGCCGCGCGGTGAATTGCTCACTCATGGATTCGTACCGATCAGCATCAATCCCGTCTTCTCATCCAGTCCAAACATCAGATTCAGGTTCTGCACCGCCTGGCCCGCCGCGCCTTTGACCAGATTGTCTATCGCACTAAAGACCACCAGCTGGCGTCCGCGCGCGGCGAACCCGATGTCGCAAAAGTTAGTCGTCTTCACCCAGTTGATATCCGGTGAACCTTCAACCAACCGCACAAAAAATGAATCGCGATAAAAGTCGGCGAACATCGCCCGCGCGTCAGCGGCATTGATCTCGGTCTTCAATTCGCAATAGATCGAAGCAAAGATTCCGCGGGCCACCGGCAGCGAGTGCGTCATAAAGATAAGTTCATTGCTCCACTTACCAATCGATTTCAACTCCTGCTCAATCTCGGGCACGTGCTGATGCGTGAAAGGCTTATAAGCGTAGAACGAGGTGCTGCGCTGGGGGTGATGTGTGTTCGCCGCGGCTTTCGCCCCAGAGCCGGACGAGCCCGTCTTTGCATCGACGATCACGCGACAACTCAGGAGACCCTTCGCGACCAAAGGCGCCAGCCCCAAAAGGGTCGCGGTCGCAAAGCATCCGGGATTTGCGATGCGCGTTGCCGATCTAATCGCGTCGCGATTCGTTTCGGTCAGTCCGTAAACAAAACCGCGCTGCGCCTCCATCGCCGTCTGCTCGCGGCCGTAATGCTTTGCAAATACGTCTGCATCGCTCAGACGGAAGTCACCAGACAGATCGATGATCTTCACGCCCGTGGGCAACCGCGGCGCGATCTCCATCGCCTGGCCGTGCGGCAAAGCGAAGAAGGCACAATCGATATCTTTGAGAGACTCGAGGTCCTCAGGCGCTTTGACGAAACTCAGATCGGTGAGACCGAGAAGATTCTTATGAACGTCGCCGACGGCTTTGCCAGCCTGTTCGTTCGCCGTTACGAACTGAATCTGAGCATGCGGATGCTGGAGCAGAATCCGGAGTAATTCCGACCCGCCATAACCAGAGCCACCAAAGATTGCGATCTTAAGTTTCATGTTTCAGGTTTCACGTTTCAAGTTTCAAGTTTCAAGTTTCAAGTCATGCTTTCAGTCTAACGTTGTCTCTTAGGCGATTGTTACGGCAGCGAACTTGAAACCTGAGACTTGGAACTTGAAACCTTTCTGCTCACCAGCTCGAACAGTTTCGCGCCGTTGCGCCGCGCGTTCGCGGCCGGCACGCCGAACTCGTTCTCGACATAGTCTTCGCCCATCTTTGAATCGGTGACCGAACCGGCCACGACATCGACTCTCATGCCGCGACGGCGAAACAGTTCAATCCCGCCCCACGCGCCGACGTAATCAGAAGCGCAAAAGACTAACGCGCTCATCGCGCCGCGGATCTCTTCATCTTCAAAAACCGATTCAACTGAGTAGCCGCCGAGAATGCCGTCACCCAATTCGATGACGATCAAATCCGGCGAGCTTTCATTCAGCCGCGACACGATCGCCTTGGCGACGGGCGCCAGATCTTCGACGCCGACGGTTGAAGGCAGACCACAGTCGAGAAAACTCGCCGTGGCAATGGCGCCGTGATCAGCCATATTCAGGGTGTCCCGCAAACAGGCAATTCCGGAGAGCTTGGCCGCGGCCACTCGCAATCCCTTGCGCGTCGCGACCTGGATGATTTCGGTTGCCGCATAAGTCTTGCCGCTGTTCATGCACGCACCCGCGACGACGACCAGCGGCGCCGTAGCACCGAGCGTTCGCCGCAAAGGCACGCCGACATCCGAAATATTTTGCGTAGCCGCGCTGCCGTTTTGCGCCAGCCCGATCACTTCAACTTTGATTGCATCATTCAAACTTGAATGATGGCCACTGCAACTGCCGATGACTCCGCAGATTCAGCAGGTGCAGTTCGTCTCCGGCTTTCACCTTTTCCGGCACGTCACCAACGAAACCCTTCAGCGCCCGCCGGCGTCCCAGCACGCCCACGACGATGTCGCCGGGGTTAACTTTCGCCAGCCGCCCGGTCGGCAACTCGAGCATGTTGTAGGTTGCGTTGTCGGTCAGCACACGCACCACCACCACATCACCCGCTCGGGCCGGCCGTTCAGTTTTCGCAATCGAGATCGTGCGGCCGAGCTGGAGCGGCGAAGTTGCCGATCCAATCTTGTCGGCTTCTACCATGGTTGAATCACTTAGTTCCATGCGTTTAGCGGCGGGCTAATGCCCGCCGTTCCTTTCGCCGCCAGCAGGCGGGCAGTAGCCCGCCTCTAACGGTTATCGCGTCGTCCCAGCCGCAAACGCAGCGCGTTCAGCTTGATGAATCCTTCCGCGTCGCGTTGGTTGTAGACCGTGTCCGCTTCGAACGTGGCGATGCGTTCGTCGTACAGCGAATGTGGCGAGCGGCGTCCAACCACGATCACATTACCGCGATAAAGCTTCAGCCTGACCTCGCCGGTAACGTTCGTCTGAGTTTCGTCGATCATCTTGCGCATCAATTCAAACTCCGGCGCAAACCAAAATCCGTAATAGACATTCTCGGCAAACTTCACGTTGAGCGAATCGCGCAAATGCATCACCTCGCGGTCCATCGTGATCGATTCCAGCGCGCGATGCGCCGCTTGCAGGATGGTCACGCCCGGAGTTTCATAAACGCCGCGCGACTTCATGCCGACGAAACGGTTCTCGACCAAATCGACACGCCCGATCCCATGCGCGCCGCCTGTCTCATTCAACTTCGACAGCAACGCTACCGGATCCAGGTTCTCGCCGTTAATGGAAATCGGCTCGCCTTGTTTGAATCCGATTTCAATATATTCGGCTTCATCGCGCGCCCGCTCGGGCGACACGGTCATTTGAAAAATATTTTCGGGAGGTTCAGCCCAGGGATCTTCGAGGATGCCGCCTTCATACGACACGTGCATCAGATTGCGATCCATCGAGTACGGCTTGTCCACGGTCGCCGTTACCGGAATGGCGTGAGCCTCCGCATAGGCAATCAAGTCTGTTCGTCCTGCGAATTCCCATTCGCGCCACGGCGCGATCACTTCGATGTCCGGTTGCAGCGCGTAGTACGTCAATTCAAACCGCATCTGATCGTTTCCTTTGCCGGTGGCCCCGTGGGCCACGGCGTCGGCATTCTCTTGCCGCGCGATCTCGATGTGCCGCTTCGCAATTACCGGACGCGCCAGCGACGTGCCCATCAAATAAACGCCTTCGTAAACTGCGTTCGCCTTGACCGCAGTCCAGACGTAATCGCGGACGAACTCTTCGCGCAGGTCCTCGATGTAAAGTTTCGAACCGCCGGTGGCTTTAGCCTTTTCTTCCAGGCCTTCCATCTCCGCGCCCTGGCCCACGTCGGCGCAGTAACAGACGATCTCGCATTGGTACTTTTCTTTGAGCCAGCGCAGCATCACCGACGTGTCCAGTCCGCCGGAGTATGCGAGCACAATTTTTTTAATCTCTCTGGTCACTTTTCTCAGTTCCTAAATTTTCGTTATCCAAACAACTCCCAGATCCTTTTCATCGCCGCGCGTTGTGATTTTGGATCGCGCACGGCGATGAAGATCGTGTCTTCGCCGGCGAGCGTGCCGACGATTTGCGGCAACGCCGCGTCATCGATTTCGACCGCGACTGATGAAGCCCGGCCAGGAAGACACTTGGCCACGATCAGCGCCTCGCCGGCAACATCGAGGCCCAACAACCCGCGCGTCGCATCGCCATTAGCCTGCGGCAACGCATATCGGCCGTGATGCTTAACGACGCCAAGCTCCTCGAGGTCGCGAGATACGCTCGACTGAGTAGCCGGCACGCCGCCGCGTTCAAGATGAGCCCGCAAAGCCTCCTGCGTCCCAATCGGCCGCGCGCGAATCAGATTCAGGATTCTTTTCTGCCGTTCTTGCTTTAACATCGCACTGTTGAGACGCACTTAAATGCACAATAGTTGCATTTTGAGTGCATAGGTGCATAAACTAACGTGTTTTATGCGCCCGAGTCAAGCGCGCCCGAAGAGAGGACAATCAGCACCGAATGGAAGAGAACACACAGAAGAATTTGTGGGGAGGCAGATTTCAAGGTGAGGCCGACGCCGGTTTCGCCGAGTTCAATCGATCGTTTGGCTTTGATCGACGATTGTTCGAGGCCGATGTGCGCGCGAGCCTGGCGCATTGCGACGGTCTGGCGGGCGCCGGGGTGCTGGCGCCTGAAGAAGCGCAGCGGCTTCGTTCAGCGCTGGAAACGATCCTCGCGTCCGCGCTGGCGAACCCCGGCTACCTCGACGAGATTCCCGCGGAAGATGTCCATTCGTTCGTCGAAGCGCGGCTCGTGGAAATGGTGGGTGACGTGGGACGAAAGCTGCACACCGGACGCAGCCGCAACGATCAGGTGGCGACGGACTTCCGTTTATGGCTGCGCGATCAAATCGATCTGGCCGGGGCGGTAATCACACTCGCGCAGACTGCGCTACTCGATCTGGCTGAAGCGAACAGCACGGTAGCCATACCTGGTTACACTCACCTGCAACGCGCCCAACCGGTGCTATTGGCCCACTGGTGCCTCGCATATTTTGAAATGCTGGACCGCGATCGCGACCGGCTCGATGATGTGCGCAAACGCCTGAACGTTTTGCCGCTGGGATCGGCAGCCCTGGCCGGAACGTCTTATGCGATCGACCGCGAAGCCGTGGCGCGCGCTTTGGATTTCGAAAGCGTCTCGCGCAACAGCCTGGATGCAGTCAGCGATCGCGACTTCTGCATCGAGTTCGCCAGTGCTGCGTCGCTCATCATGATGCACCTGTCGCGACTCGCGGAAGACATCATTCTCTATGTCACAATCGAATTCGGATTTTTTGAATTGAGTGATGCGGTAGCCACCGGCTCGAGCCTGATGCCGCAAAAGAAGAACCCGGATTCAATGGAGTTGGTCCGCGGCAAAGCCGGTCGCGTATTCGGTCATCTCACGGGACTGCTGGCCACGATGAAAGGCCTGCCGCTCGCTTACAACAAAGACATGCAGGAAGACAAGGAAGCGATCTTTGACACGGTCGACACCGTCCTCAACTGTCTGAAGGTGACGACCACGGTCTTACGAAACCTGCGCGTCAACAAATCGCAAGCGGAAGCCGCCGCTAGTCGAGGATATCTGAATGCGACCGAGTTGGCTGATTATCTCGTGCGTAAAGGCATGCCCTTTCGTCAGGCGCATGAAATGGTGGGGCAGGTAGTAATGAAAGCTCTCGCGAAGCGATGCGAGTTGAATGAGTTTTCACTTGATGAGCTTAAATCGTTTTCGCCTCTGATTGAAGATGATGTGTTCGACGCGCTGGCACTGGAGGCTACTCTGTCTACCAAGTCTCATGTCGGAGGAACGGCGCCAGCGCGTGTCAGAACTGCGCTGAGTGAAGCGAGGAAAAGATTAGCCGCGGAATCACGCGGAGATAACACGGATTAAGCCTTAAGCATTACCCGTGTCATCCGCTTGAATCCGCGGCCACTGATTTTCAAACGTGCGGGCAGGGATGCCCGCGAACCGCACGCAAGGATGCGTGCGCTCCTATCCTAAAACCTCGGGGTGACGCCGAGGTTGTACATGAGAAAGGCATAAATGTCGGCGGTCTGCTCGAGTTGCTTGGTGGTGCTGCTCGCGCCGTGGCCCGACTTTGTATCGATGCGGATGATGACCGGATTATCGCCGGCTTGCGCGGCCTGTAACGCCGCGGCATATTTGAACGAATGCGCGGGCACCACGCGATCGTCGTGATCGGCAGTCGTCACCAGAATTGATGGATAGCGCGTGCCGGCCTTGACGTTGTGCACCGGCGAGTAAGCGTACAGCGCTTTGAATTCAGCTTCGTTCGCATCGCTGCGGCCGTAGTCTGCTGCCCAATTCCAACCGATCGTGAACTTCTGATAGCGCAGCATATCCATCACGCCCGCATGTTGATGCACGGCCCGGAACAGATCCGGACGCTGGTTGGCGACCGCCCCGACTAACAATCCGCCGTTCGACGCTCCGTCAATCGCGAGTTTCTCTTTGGACGTGTACTTCTCTTTAATGAGGTACTCGGCCGCCGCGATGAAATCATCGAACACGTTCTGCTTCTTCAGCTTGGTCCCGGCTTCATGCCATTTCTCGCCGTACTCGCCGCCGCCGCGCATGTTGGCCGAGGCGTAAACAAATCCCTGCTCCAACAGCGCAATTCGCAGGGCGCTGAACGAAGGATTGGTCACAATATTGAACCCGCCGTAACCGTAAAGCAGCGTCGGGTTATTGCCGTCCAGCTTAATTCCCTTTTTGTAAGTCAGGAACATCGGCACGCGCGTGCCGTCTTTACTGTTGTAGAAGACCTCTTTGACTTCGTAATCCTGTGCATTGAATCCGGGAATTTCGACCGTGCGGAAGACCGAGGACTTCTTCGTCGCGATGTCATATTTGTAAATCGTCGGCGGCTGGTTGAAGGAGTTAAAGCCATAGAAGACGAACTTGTCGCCATCACGCCCACCGAAGCCGCCCGCTGTACCCAGTCCCGGAAATTTAATTTCGTTTTCCAACTTGCCGTCGAGACTGTAGACATACGCTCTGGTGGTTACATCCTTCAAATAGGTGACGAAGAGTTTGCCTCCGGCAGTTCCCGCCGACTGCAGCGGTTCAGGCTTCTCAGGGACCACGTCTTTCCAGGTCTGGTCGGCTGGATCGTAGAGCACGACCTTGCTGTTGGGCGCGCCGTTGTTGGTTTTGATCAGGAACTTGCCATTGATGTCATCGAGCACACTGTAGTCATAGTCAGTGATCTCGCTGACAATCGGCGTGAATGTTTGTTCATTCTTTGAGAGATCGCGGAATGAGATGGCGTTGCCGTCTTTCCCCTTGCCACGTTCTGAAACCGACAGAATGGCGAATCGGTCATCGTCGGTCACACCCACGCCCTGAAAGCGCTGTGGATTCGCTTTGTCTTCATAAATAAGTTGGTCTTCCGACTGTGGCGTACCGATCTTGTGATACCAGACAGACTGAAATTCATTCTTCGAGTAAAGTTCGCGGCCTTTCTCGGGTTGAGGATAGCGGCTATAGAAAAATCCTTCTTCACCTTTCCAGGCACCGCCGCCATTTTTGATCCAGGTCAAATGATCGCTGAGCGGCTTGCGCGTCGCGACGTCCAGCACATACAAATCGTTCCAATCCGATCCGCCCTGCGACACTCCGTAGATGATGTATTTTCCGTTCGCCGACCAGGTTGGACCGGCCCCGAGGCGCGATGTTCCGTCGGCGGAAAACTTATTCGGGTCAAACAATATTTCAGGCGTTCCGGCGAGTCCGTTCTGGATATACCAGACGCTCTGGTTTTGCAGGCCATCGTTCTTCGCAAAGATAAACTGATCGCCGCGAGGTACTGGCGAGGTGTACTTCGGATAGTTGTACAGCTTCATCAAACGATCTTTGAGTTGAGCGCGATAGGAAATCTGGTCCAGGTAGGCGAAGGTCACCTTGTTCTGGGCGTCGACCCAGGCGGCAACTTCGGGTGAATCGTTAGCTTCCAGCCAGCGATATGGGTCGACGACCTTGGTGCCGAAGTAATCTTCGACTGTGTCGACCTTTTTGGTTTCGGGATATTTGATCGGCCCGCCGCCACCGCCGTCACCGTTTCTTTGCGCGTGCACGCCGCGGAACGGAACTGTAAATGAAAGCGCGGCGATGGCGATCGCCAGCGCGAAGGAAAGCTTGATCTTATTCATTTTGGATTGGACCTCCGGAAAAACTCTGGACTGTTGGCGCAATACTCTATTCGAGCGGCGCAGATTTGCCAACTCGACAAGCAACGCGCGATGAACACAAGAGTCTACTTGGCTGGTCGGGCAGATTCAGCGACGCTGCGGCCCTGCGCAGGTTCACGCGACGAGAGCTCACTGCTACCCAGATCGGCAGTCGCCACAATAATCAGCAGTGCGGTGACGCCGAGCGTTGAGAAAATGTAGAGGACGGCCGTCTGCTCGAAATAGATTAAGAGAAAAACGAGCAGCGCCAATCCAAAAATCCACAGATAGGTGAGCGCCCGGTTCTTCTTAGGTTTGGTGCGTATTCTCTGACTCATGAAATCTTAGATTGATAAATTCCCGCAGAAATAGGTTCAATAAATGATGCCGCGCGAGGTCACCATGCCGGCAGAGCTACGGACAATACCCTTAAGCAAATCGCCCATGCCCTTATTGCTGAACAGGCTGGCCTCGTCGACCGCGACAATGTCGTACGGCTTCAACTCGACATCGGGCTCTTTGCCTTTACGGATGGCGTCGAAATTGAATTTCAGATCGTCCTGACCGCCTTCTTTTTGACGAAGGATGTGTACGTCGTTCGTCTTGGCCATTCGCAGCGGACCGCCGGCCATCGCGATGGCGTGCGATAGCGTCAGCTTGTCTCGAATTATCAACTCGGTCGGTTTGACGACCATGCCGGTGATGTAAACCGGATCGCCTTCTCTGACCGTGACGATGTCGCCGGGCCAGACAACCGGATCCGCTTCTTCCTTACCCGCTTTGAGATCGCTGATCTTGTAAAGCGTCATTCCGAAGTTGCCTTTTTCGGCCAGGGCCGCCTTCTGAAAGACGCCGTCAGTGGCACACATGGGCGCTTGCGTGTGCATGATTTCAATCGTGCCGCTGGCGCGATCCGTCCAACCGCCTGCCTTCGTGATTAATTCGTGCAGGCGAACCTCACGCATCATGATCACCTGCATCGGAGAGCGGACGGCGCCGGTAATGGTCGACGGTTGCCGGCTCTTGCGCTCTTTTACCAGGACGCTGACCTGAGGGTTCTTTATGTACTTGGCATACGCCAACGCGATGTCTTTCTGGACTTCTTTTTCGGTCCGGCACTGGGCCCGGATTGGCGTCTCAAGAAACGGCAACGAAGAAACGTTTCCGTCGGAATCGATTTCAACCACCGAACTCAGATCGGACTGTCCAAAAACACGCACATCCAACACATCGCCAGGGCCTAAGAGATAGTTGCGAATCCCCTGGGAATCGACTGCACCGGAAGAACTCGGCGCCGGAGCCTGTGTCTGGTCTTGCGCACGATTCGTAGACGCACTCAGGGCGACCATGACGATAATCGCCGCGAGAATCAGCATCTTATTGCTCATAAAAATCCTTCGTCGCGTGAAATCAGCGCACGCGTTTACTGCCATTTCGGTAGCTTTGCCGAAGATTAAACAACGGACTGAACGCACTGAATAACCAGTTGCAATGATCGCACAAAAGGTTATGGATGCCAAATAAACGAAAGTACCAGGGCCGGCGATCATATCCGCGACGAATTCGGCGACTACTGCAACGGGGACATTTTGGTGTAAACATGCTCTAAATTAGCCAGGGGTCTAATTTTGGACGACGTCTTTGTCTGGAAGCGCCTCGGCTCCGATCCGGACCCGAAGTAAATCAATTTCTTTGCGAATTCTTTCCGCCGTATCGTTGCCGGCAGGATCCTGACTGTCTCGACCGAGATAATAGAGTGCGTCGCGGTAACAGTCGATCGCCCTTTGAAAATGACCCTTAAAGGCAGCGCGTTCGGCCAGTTCTACCCAATGGGCCACGCGACTCGAGGTGATGAAATCTCGCACGGCCCGCGCCGATACAACCAACTCTTCATCGCCCGGACAAATATTCAATGCCTGGTCGATGCAATCCAGGGCCCGATTGGCGGTTTCTACTTTCTCGTAAAGTCTCACGCGCTGCTGGGCCTCATGAGTCAGCGCGCGCGCCGACTGCCGCGCCCAGGTCAGCAAGTGGTGCTTTTGCAATTCGCGGACTCGTTGCTGGCCGCTCCGCAGGGCCACTCGCCCATCGGCTTGAAGCGCCGGAGACTGCAAGGCCCTTTCCACGCCCGTTAGATATTCACTGCAAAGTTCATAAACCTCGTGATGGCGATCAGCGATCTTGTTTTCGTCCGCGGCCATCGATTGTCTTTGCAACGCTCTTAAGGTAGAGGCATGGCGACTTGTCGACAACATCACTTCGTCGAGCGTCGGCCGTCGCGCGACGCGTTCATGCGAATGGTGAATCGTGGCCGGACGCTGATTGTGAACGCGCCGGGCCACCAATAATCTGGCAAAGGCAGCCACCAGCATAACCACGCTCGCGGCCAAACCGGCCGGCACCCAGGGTGACTCTTCGGCCTGCAACATCCACCACAAGACAAAGAACAGGGCCGCGGCCGCGGCGGCGGCGGCAATCATGTATCCGGAAGCAGATTGAGGGCGTGCCAACGTTATTTTGATAACGACAGAGCCTTCATGACCGCTGCACGATCATCCTCGACATCAGTCGCCTGCAATGAATCTTCTCAATCGGAGGAGCGCCTATAACGACCCGGCATGCGAGTTACTGGGAACCCGTTTATGAACCCGTCGAAGTATAGTCATTTTGTCAGGTCGTATGTCAATATGCGTTCACGCTCTTCGCAATCGGCAAGGTCCACAAAATGGAGATTAAGATGAATAACAATGGCAAGCGCGTCGTGGTGATTACTGGAGCAACTTCCGGCATCGGCCGCGCCGTTGCCAACCGATTCGCTGCCGCCTCCGATCACGTCATTGCCATCGGCCGCAAAACCGCTGAGCTGAAAAATCTCGCAGCAGAAACTGGCGCCCTTGGTGCGCAAGCAGAAACAATTGCCGTCGACATAACGAACGAGACCGACCTCGCCAACCTATTTCAGCAGGCGATCGCACGCGCGGGCCGGCTGGATGTGCTGGTAAACGCCGCCGGTCATATCGCCTCGGGAACAATCGAGAACACTTCAATGGCGGCATGGGATGCGATGATGAATGTAAACCTGCGTTCAGTATTTCACCTGATGCAGTTGGCCGCGCCCCATTTAATCGAGACGCAAGGCAATATCGTAAACATTTCCAGCGTCACCGGCCTACGTTCTTTTCCTGGAGTGCTCGCGTATTGCGTGTCGAAAGCGGGATTGGACCAACTAACTCGCTGTGCTGCGCTCGAACTCGCGCCGAAGGGAGTACGCGTGAACGCCGTTAACCCCGGCGTTGTAGTCACCGAGATCCATAAGCGCGGCGGAATGAGCGAAGCGGATTACGAAACATTCCTGGAGCACTCAAAGACTACCCACCCGCTGGGTCGGGTCGGTAAGCCAAGCGAGATCGCGGATTTGGTCTTCTATTTAGCGTCCGCGCAGGCAGCCTGGATTACTGGCGGCACCTATCAAATTGATGGCGGACGCGCGTTGACCTGCGCGCGTTAAATAATCAACTGCCCTCGCCAACCGGGGCGGCCGGGTTCGGATCTTTAACTTCAGAGACGGCAGCTCCACTATCCGGCGGAGTCACCTGCTTGCGTGTGCGCCGCGGCTTCGAGAACAGGTGGTGCCGGCGCTTGCGCACCGCCGAACGCGTACCCAAAAGATCACGGTGACGACTATTAATCAAAGCTATCAAACTTTGGTGATGGCGGAAGCCGAGCAGTCGCGAGGCGCGGGTAACTGAACCACCGGCGTCACGCAACGCCCGCTCGATGAATTTCTTCTCGACCTTCAGGACTTCACGCTTGAATGAGAATCCGTCCCACGATTCGATTTCGGTGTCTGCTTCGTCATCTTCAGAAGGCGTCAGCGACTGAATGATTTGGCTGGAGCAATGAATTAATCGTGAGGAGGTCGACGGGTCCTGCGAATTTCGCAGCATGTCCACCGCCGACTTGTATTCAGCCACCAGATCGCCCGGTGACGTTTGGCTTCTTAATTCTTCAATGATGCAGAGCTTCGCCCGCCCAGCGCCTTCGATGTCGCCCGATATTTCGGCTACCTCAATCGCTCGCTCTAAAAGTTCGCGCGATCGGGCGTGCCGTCCGAGCCGGGCCAATACCACGCCGTAGGTCGTCAGCGCTTCAGCCAGCCGCGATTGCTGATCCCCGCGTTCGAGCGACCGGATGGCCTGGCGAATCGTCCGCTCGGCATCGGTAAAGCGCCCTTCTGCGAGGAAAATCCGCGCCCGCGTCTCATCGAGGTGGTACACCTGGTGCACGTCTTTGATATTCGTGTAAAGCGTGCGAGCGCGATCAATATGGCGATGGGCGTCGCGGAAACGGTTAATCTTGTAATACAAGTGGCCCAAATTGGACTCGATGCGCGCCTGCTGCCGGAGATTCCCCGCCTGCTCATAGTGAAAACTTGACGCGGCGTACTCGATCAACGCCCGGTCGATGTAATCCTCGCGGTTTTCCGGAGCGGCCATGCGACGGAAAACCAGCGCGCACTCACCATGAAAGGCGCCCTTGAGAATCTCGTCCTGGCTCTTTTCAACCAGCGGTTCGGCCATCTGATAAAAATTCAAAGCATTCTGTAGTCTGCGCGTGCGTTCCTCGATGATGCCCGCGCGAATCAAAAGAACAGCTCTCAAATCGGAATCCACGGGGCCCAATCGACTCAACGCTTCAGCGAGGTGAATTCGAGCCTCGTCATAGCCGCCTTCGCGCCAATAACACAAGGCCAGGTCGCCACGACTCTCAGCCACCGCCGCGTCATTACCTTCGCTCTCGAATAACTCCATGCTTTGACTAATCAGATCCTTCGCGCGTTCCTGGTTGCCGGGTATCTCATTGGCGGTGCCGAGAAATCCCATCAAATTGCCTGCGCGCAGCAGCACGCGGGCCATGGTTGCGATCGCTAAATCGTCGACAATCGGCGCCTCGTTCTGATTCGGCCAGAATTCCTCCAGCGCCAGGGCGCCAGTCTCGTATTCGCCGATTTTCTCCATCTTTTTCGCAAGATCACAGGCCATTTGTGCCCGTTCTTCCCGGCTGAGGTTTTCAGTACGTGTTCGTAGCGCGGCCAGCTCCATTGTTAAGTTCATGTTACCCAGACCTTTCAGTTCCTATGATAAAAACCTTGCGTCACGATCTCGTGACTGGTATTAAGTGCGGCGCGCTCGGGCACCCAAAGACTCGCACGAGTCCTCAGCAGCGCGCATTGAAGAAGCATAAGTCCTAAATTCGAGGAGAATCCTGGTGAATAACCTTAAGAAGTTCTTTGTCGCAATTAGTTTGGTGGTCATCCTTGCTGGAACGGTCTTAGCCGACTGCAGTCAACCAAACGCTAGTGAAACGAATGGTCCCCCGTGCGCGCCGTCGCAACAGAGTATTGACGACTCGGCGGATCAAGTATCAGCAGCGACGATTGCAAACGCGGTGGAGGTCGTTGTTCTCGACGTTCTGCTCATCGACGGGCTCAAAAACCTGCTAACGGTTTACTAAGCCACTCAAATTACTCCTCACGTCAGCCGCGTGAAACTCCAGTTTCGCGATACAGTACTCGTGTATCGATTTTTCGTTGCTTGAGAATCGCTGGATGGCTGACGTTTCAGAGCGTGCGTAGCATAAACTGTAGCTTCTAGGAATGCAATAGTTTTTAGTTATCGCACAAGACGTTGAAGTGTGCCCGTTTAATCCCTTTCGCAAAGCTCGCTGCGATTTGCACAGCGCTGTTGCAATCTGCGGCGCTTGAGAGTCAATCTGAGCAAGAGTCTATGCGGCTATGTGTTTTGTAGCTATACTTCGCCGCATCAGCTCAAGCAGAAAAAATGAGTCAACCATACAATCCGGTTAATGCTCAGCGCCGCATGGTCAATAGCTCAGGCCATCAGAGTGCGCTAAAGATCATCCTCGGCATTTTTGCGTTAATGGTCGCCGCCTTACTTGGACTGATCGTACTCTTGCTGATCGGCGCAGAGACAGGCCCGGTCGAGTTGATCATCGGAATGGTTTGCGCCACCTTGCCGGTCCCGATTTACATCATGCTCTTGTTGTGGATTGATCGTTATGAGTCCGAGCCCCTTTGGATGTTAGCGACGGCTTTCTTATGGGGAGCGCTGGTGGCGGTCTTCATCGCATTCATCCTCAATACAATCAACGGAGAGATCGTTAAGGTAGCGACCCAGAGTGCTCAGATCGGAGAGAACTTTGGCGCAGTGATCTCGGCTCCGATTGTTGAAGAGGGCTCGAAGGCGTTTATTCTGCTGGTGCTGTTTCTTTGGAAGCGCGACGAGTTCGACGGCATCGTCGATGGGATAGTCTATGCCGGCATGGTCGGTCTGGGCTTCGCCATGACGGAAAACATTTTGTACTACGGCCGCGCGGTTGGGGGCGGCGCGGGCGCGCTCACGTTCACCTGGATTCTGCGCGGAATGGCAGCGCCGTTCTCGCATCCTCTCTTTACCAGCATGACGGGCATTGGCCTGGGCTGGTCACGTCAATCGGACAACGGGTTCATAAAAGTGGTCATGCCCGTGCTCGGATTTATGCTCGCCGTTTTGCTGCACGGCACATGGAATGGGACTGCTACCTATGGCGGTGTCGCCGGATTCTTCGCAGCCTATTTCTTAATCATGGGACCGGCATTCATCATCACGCTGATGGTCATTGGCTTCTCATTGCGCCGCGAGGGCCGAATTGTTCGTCAATTTTTGTATCCCGATTATCAGCGGGGCTTTTTCGATCCGGTCGATTACGAAAAGCTGTCCAGCATTCGCGGACGCATGGGGACGTCGTGGAGGGCCATGACGACTATCGGCTTCGGCGGTTGGCGTACGCGGATGCGTTACAACCAAATCGCCAGCGAACTGGCTTTCCATCGTTGTCGCGTGTCGCGCGGGTTCATTCGCGACCAGAACCTGGCGCGGGAACGCGAAGAAGACTATCTCTACACGCTCCAGGAACTGCGGCATAAACTCGGAATGACGGCGCCCGGAGCGCCGCGCTAGGAAAAAGATCGCCGAGTTGGCGGAGCATGGCTTATACTTGGCGCGCTTTCTGGCTGTAGTCTGAATCCGACACTTACCCGATACTTGCAGATTCAACTTCTACCAAGCTCCTTCGATTCAAAAGGCGGCGCCAGTCCCGCGCAACGCCTTACCTGCTTTGTGATCGACGACCGGGTCACCATCGACGCCGGCAGCATAGGCATCGCGCTGAGCGACGCGCAGCAAACCACCGTTCGCGATGTCATTGTTACGCATCCCCACATGGATCACATCGCCAGCCTGCCGATATTTGTCGATGATTTATTCGGCGACCTGCGCGAGCCGGTACGCATTCACGCGACCAGTGAAGTGATCGAGCTGTTGAAGGCCGATGTCTTTAACGACACTGTCTATCCAAAATTCGATTTGCTGAAGAATGCGCACGGTCATGTCATGCAGTACGTGCCATTTGAAGTGGGGCGGGAGTTCAAGGTGGCTCACCTGACCTGTACAGCCGTGTCGGTCAATCATATCGTGCCGACGATTGGGCTGTTGCTTACGGACGGAGTCACGACCGTAGCTTTCAGCTCAGACACGGCTGAGACCGAAGAATTCTGGGAGCTGGTAAACCAATCGAAAAAGCTGCACGCCCTTTTCATCGAAGCGTCTTTTCCGGACTCAATGGAAGGACTCGCAAAAGCGTCGAAGCATCTCACTCCGGCCAGCCTGCGCAGTGAACTGACCAAGCTCAATCATAACGGCATGGACATTTTGGCGGTGCATCTCAAGCCGGCCCACCGCGAAAAAGTCGTAAGCGAATTGAATCAGCTAAAAATTGACAAGCTTCAAGTGATGGAACCAGGCAGAACTTATGAGTGGTGAGATGACCGCTGCTCGAATTCTTTCCGTGCATGCTCGCCGGCAACTCTATCCAGCAAAACACGTCCGCTGGGCAATAAGTCTGTCACTTTGTAGGTACGTTCATCAGCGTCACGTCCGGGCATGAGTTCCGCGCGAAACGTCACCGACATTCCAGGCCGCGCCCACCTATCTGAGGGACTATCACTTAGTCGCCGCTTCGATTTTCGATCTCTCATAATCACAGTTGCAATCGCTCCGGCTGCGGCAGCGGCGACCGTCAGTCCACCCAGCAAGAGCTTCGAGCCTTTCTTCATCGCGTATTAGGAACAATACGACAGCAACGCTCGTTCCCAAAACGGCCAAGGCGCGTCAGCCGCGGTGCAGCCGCGACTGCGCGCCTTCCATTTCAGGTAAAACACCTCTCAATTATTGACAGAGAGGATCGAGCCGGACATTGATCGTGGGCAATCCGCTCAAGGCCCGTTCTGAATTCATTTCCTTAAAATGACTCCACTCGCCCGGTAAATTGTCCTCGGCAAAGACGGCCTCAACCGGACACTCGGGAACGCACGCGTCGCAGTCTATGCACGTCTCAGGATTAATAACCAGCATGTCATCGTCGAGATGAAACGCCTCGACGGGGCATGGGATTGCACAGTCGGTATAACGACAATTCACGCACGGATCGGCAACTATGTAAGTCATCCAAAAACCTCCAACGGTGATGCAATTATTGCGCGGTTAATTTACACAGAGAAAAAGCAGGCCGCAAGAACTAAATTATCAGCTCGTTTGGGCCGCGTCTGTTTTCCATTGCGCGATGGCGTCCGTGCCGTCGAATTTATAGAGAGCCAGGTCCGCGTTGGTGAGCATCTTCGTCAGCATTAAGATCTGCCCCGTGTGCATCGAGAAGTGTTCGACGACGTGAAGAATTGCTTCCAGCGCCGAGACATCTGATCCCTGGATCGTGCAACGTTCGAGCAATCTATTCGCGTCGTACCCTCGCAATGTTTCATCGACATCATTTAGCGTTCGGGTAAGAAGCGCGCGCAACTCGGCGCGCGGAACTACTTCACGTTGCGCGAATTCGGCATCGCGATTCCTCGCGTCCGCCGCTCCGCCCACGCCGCAGACAATCCACTGACGCGCGTTACCGCACAAGTGCAGCACGAGATTGCCGATGCTGTTTGAATGTTCATTTGGTCGCCACCAGATTTGATCGTCGCTGAGACGTGCAAGTGCCATTTCAATCTTAGGCAGGAAATCGTCGACGAAGTGATAGCGCGAGCGCGCGATAAACTCCTGGCCGGTCTCATTCATAGCAGCCATTCTCGGGCAATACGATGCTGTTGCCAACTCAGGAAGCACCAGACCGCGGAACCGCGGCTAGTATTCGTCGGCCAACTCCAACTTCTCAGGCCGCTGTTTGTGCTTAGCTTTTCTTCCGGCAGGTCGCGCTTTTGGATCCGGCTTTGCCAGACTCAGAGGATGTCCGGGTGGCGCCACCGGCCGGCGGATTGAACCGATGATTGATGCCTTTCGCTTCCCGCGCTTCGACCGTGAAGATTTCATGGACGTTCCTGCAACGGGGGCGATGCACTGGCGATGCTATAACCGCAGTTCACCAGGTGTCAATGCTTTTACGGCGAAGATCGCCTGTGGCAAGCAGACAGACCTCCGGCGACACCGGGTACATATCTGCAATTAGATTGACGCGGAGTTCTAGGCTTCGTGAGGCTGCTGATTGCGGGCGCGAATCAGGTTTTCCACAGCTTTGGCGGTTTCCGCCCGCTGGCGTTGTTCGAATTCCGTGACCCAATTGGTGACGGTATTGACAATGCTACCGGCAGTTTTGCGGGCAGCCTTAGGCTTACTACGCTTGCGGTTAACGCGCTCTGCACGTTTGATGATCTTTACTTTTTTCTCGGACATAAACATAAAGGAAAGCAGATTTACAATCACTTAAAACGAAATATCTGGCTGAAAGTTCCGGCCTGGTTGGGCTTATTCTCAGGGAAAGCAAGTCTTAGACGCTGCTTCGTGGTAAATAGTTGCAGAAAGACGTGAAGAAGCTGTTAAGCCCGTGTTAATTCTGAGTAACATCAGTTTCAGCCTTGGCTTTCATGTCGATCCGCCAAAGCCGCCGTTGGGCAATATAAGCGAGAACACTCAGAGCGATCACCCCGCCAAAAGCCACCCAGGGTAACGCCCCTCTTAGTCCGCGCGTCCCGAACCTGACGATAAAGACATTAATGATAATCAGCGCAATCCGCAACTCCGTAGGGCCAAAACGCGAGAAGCTCACCCGAAATTCATCGGTCGCTGCCAACATCAAAAAGGTATGAAACATAAACGCGCTGAAGACGCACAGCACCAACATCATGCCGAAGAGCGACTTCTGCGGAATGAGAAACGAATAACCAATCAGGATTGAACATAGGAATCCGTAATCGAACAGGTGGTCCATATAAAAGCCCCACTTGCGTAATCCGGTGTTGCGATATTTACCAAGCTTACCGTCGAAATGATCTGTGAAGTAATGCAGCACCAGCATCACGTTCGTCATCCAGAGCCAACGCAGATTGCCGGCCGCCAGATAACCAAACAGGGTGATGCCAATCGCCCAAACGGGAGTGAGCAAAGTCAAATGATAAGTCTCGAGCCAGCGAGGAATTCGCGGCAAGATGAACGCCGTCAGCCGCCGCTCGAGCGGCCCCAGCATTCCGCTATTCGTCTTACCGGCTCCGGCGAAAGGCTGTTTGCCATACACGCGCGCTGACCACTCCGGTTCGCTGCCGGAAAGTATGCGCGCATCGATTTCTGTCTGCACTTTAGTCACCTCGAAAGATCCAGAATTAGATCGGGAGTCCAATTAAGGGCAAACTCCGAGCCACTGATCATCGACTCCGTCTCCCGTTAATTCTGGTTAATACCGCAAACCGTTGATGGCGACGTAGGTGAAAACTGCGACAGTTGGTGGGTTTCGGCTGCGCCCGATCCTCAGATGAAGACGACCGATTGAGACGTCGGAATTTCGAACCGCTTGCGACAACGCGGATTGCGGCAGCCGAGCATGTCATCAATCCGCACCATGTAGTCGCGCGACTTGGCGAACTGCGCCCGAATCATTTCATTAGCCCCGCGCGGCGGCGCAGGTTTCCTGGTTCGTTTCAGCCAACGAACGTCGTAATCGTTTCGCTCGCGGCAGTGAGGACAGACAAACGAAGCCTGCTTCGTCTCCTGTCTTTCATCAAAGAAGTCTCGTTCGTTCATATGTTCCTTCCTCTCCCTCTGGAGAGGGACTCGCACACATCGTGCGCTCTAGTCTACTTCAACCTCAACTCCGCTGGCGCGCGCAATCATGGTCAAATTCGGCCGGAGCAGTTTACGCACAGCCGCAATCAGACGCTCTGCTCTACCGGTCCCGGTTCAAATCCATCAGCGCCTGCGGTCAGGGCCATCGTCGGATGCCCGGTTCCCCATTCAGCAATCGCCAGGATAGAAACTCGTCGCAGCTCAGAGTTCGCGCGAATCCGTTTAATGAGATTCAGTCCCTCGGTCGATTTATCAAGATTGACGATAGCCAGCTCAAACTGCGACTCGCGCAGCTGTTCATAACTCGCGCTAACATCGTCAGTGGTTGTGACAATGAATCCTTCGTTTGCGAGTGACTGCCGCGGCCCAACACTCCGTTCCACATCACCGACGATTAGGATTCGCTCATGCATCACACAAATCGCGTAGATACTGGAAGCTGTAAATTCCCGTATCGTGCCCGTCGCTCCAGCGAAAATTCAAAGCATAGCGTCCGACCACTGATAAGTCTTTGATCTCGACTTCATCGGAAATCGCTTCCGGCTTCAGCGTGCGTTCGCCCGTCCACTCGTTCACGCATTGCGCGCAAGGACATGCACGACGCAGTCGCGCCGCTTGATAATCGCATGCCTTCCCGTCCGCCCAGGTAATTCGTACAAGCGTATCGCTCTCCTGCGAAATTTCGCGCGGCTCGATTGCTTGTCTGCGTGCGCTATCCCCGGTTGCCATGCTCACTGCCCGCCGTTCGCTTCGTTTAAGACCGCCTCGACCTCGGCCGCCTTAACTCGAGAGTGTGAAGCATTCCACACCACGGCACCGTCGCGGACGATCAGCACCTGCGGAGTCTCATGACTAACGCGCCACCTCTTCTCGATCTCGTCGGAAACTGAACGCGCCTTTTGCACGACCACCAGACCAACCGGATACGGCAGTCTCGACATTTCGTTGTAAGCACGCGAACTAATTCCGCAGGTATCGCTGTGCTTAAACAATATGCCCGGCGCCCCGTCGAGTTTGGCAACAAAATCCTCCAATGAAGTGAGGTTCGATATCTCGATAAATTGATTGTCCATAGAAAAAGGTCGGGCAGCTTCATAATAGACTGTCCAAACACGAGCGACAATCGCCTGTGTCATTGGCTCGCGCGCATACGTGCCCGCCTGAGCGCGCCGCGCGAACAAATAACGAGCATGTCGCGCAAACTTTGCGGCAAGAATTGTCCCGTTCGACGGACAGGTCCGGTTGTCACGCTAAAAACAGGATTGACAAAGAGTTAAGCGTTGCCTAGCCTAGAGCCAATTTAAACCTGAGACGCGCCCGGCTTGCCGCAGAGCAAACCGTCGCAGGCATTTCAAAATTCAGTCCCGGGAGTTGACAATGAAAACGATCGCCCCTCTTTCGAAGTCGATTCTATTGATCACTTGCTTTGCCATCCTGATCGCGACGGGCGCCACCAACGCTCAACGACGCGGCCGGGGCAAGCCTCAAAAGCAAACTGTCAGCAAAGCTGCGGGCCTCGTGGATGCAGCCGACAAACTCGCCGACGATAAAAAATATGCCGAAGCGATTGATACGTACAAAATTGCTGTCCGTCTCGATCCAAACTATGCACCGGCATTCGGCGGACTTGGCGATGCCTATCTGAACAGCGGCAATTCACAGCAGGCCGAGGTTGCTTACAAAGAGCAGGTGCGCCTCGCTCCGAACGACGCGGACGCGCAATACGACCTCGGGTACTTTTTTAATGCGATGGGCCGTCACGGTGAAGCGTTCTCGCCGCTGGTCAAGGCAACTTCACTCGATCCGACATTCGCCGAAGCGTTCTACGGAATCGGCTACGCCTATTCCCGCGGCACTGAATTCGAAAAATCGATCGGTTTTTATCGCAGTGCGATCAAGAACAAACCCGACTATGCGGATGCCTACTATGGCATGGGAGAAGCCTATGCTCGATTAGGCAAAGCGGATCTCGCTAACGAGCAGGTGAAGAAACTCAACACCCTGGATCCGAAGCTCGCGCGGAAACTCGAAAAGGAAATGACGACCGCGCTGGCTGAGGCGAACAAGGCGTCCGAATCAACTCAGCAAGTCGCGCAAGTCTCGGCGACGACGCCGGCTGCTGCTCAGGCCCAACCGGCCAACGAAAATCCCGCCGCAGCGCGCAAAGTCGATCAGATAAGTGCGCCGCAGAAACCGGCGCCCTCGACCACGACTCCGAGCGAACCAACCTCGCGCCAATTGCAGCAGGGACCGCCGGCACAAACGCCGCCGTCACAGCTATCGACTAGTGGCACGCCTCCTAACGCATCGCCGGCGACGAGCGCTCCGGTCACCACGGACGAAGTCAGGGCCTTACCCGCCAGCGCCAAGCGTTGGGCGCTCGTGATCGGCGTAGACAAATACACCGATCCACAAATCAGTGCGTTGAAAGGTTCGGACAACGACGCGCGGCAAATCTCAGACGCGCTGGTCCGCTTCTCAGGATTTCCGAAAGATCAGGTCATCCTGCTCTCTACCAGCGAACCGATTGAGCGACAGCCAACGCGCGTGAACATCCTGCGCCGCCTCTCGAATCTGAGCACGACGGTACCAAAAGATGGAATGCTGCTGGTCTCGTTCGCCGGTCACGGCATGGAACGCGGTGGCCAGGCGTTCCTGCTGCCAGCCGACGCGCAGATCAGCGATTCAATTTCCTTTCTTGAAGAAACCGCGATCAGCATGAGCCGTGTGAAATCGTGGATCAAAGAAACCGGCGTTAGCCAGGTCGTGCTGTTGCTCGATGCCTGCCGCAACGATCCCGGCGGCCGCGCCGATGCCCCGAACAATTTGAGCAACGCTTACGTCAACGCCTTCAATTTCGACGTGCGCAATAAGGAAGTTCAGGCTTTCGCTACCGTCTACGCCACCGGCATCGGCCAACGCGCTTACGAATACACGGAAAAGAAGCAAGGCTATTTCAGTTGGGCCGTGGTCGAAGGACTCAAAGGCGCCGCCGCCAATGACAAAGGCGAAGTGACCCTGGCGCAGTTGGTCAAGTATGTGCAGGACGCCGTGCCGAAGCGCATCGCAGTCGATCTTGGTTCTACGAAACAGCAGAAGCCTTTCGCCGTCATCGAAGGTTATCGCGCTGACGAACTCGTCCTGGCAATTACGAACGCGGCCTCAAATTCAGCGAGCAACGTTCCCGGTCAGATCGCCACGGTCGATCCCGCAGCCATCGAACTGGCTTACTGGGACACGATCAAGAACAGCAACAACCCGAACGACTTCAAAGCCTATCTCGATAAATATCCTGACGGTCAATTCGCAGAGTTGGCCAAGTCGCGCTCGAACGCTTCCCGGCCCTCGGGCGGCGGCGGAGGCGGCGGCGACTCGGTCGAGATGATGTACTGGAACGCGATCAAGGACAGTCGCAATCCTGCCGATCTGCGCGCCTACGTGACCAAGTTTCCCGGGGGACTCTTTGTGGAAATCGCCAACAATCGCATTGCTTCGTTGGAAGCTGAAGCCCGCGAGGCTGCCAAAGCACGAGAGAACGCCGCGGCTGCGGAACGTTCACGCAACACTCACCTGTACGATGTTCAGGACGCTGCGAAAAATCCCGGCACGCTCACGGTAGCGCCGGGCACCATCACGTTCGAACCGAGAAAGCAAAAAGAAAACAGGAACGTGACGGTGCAATGCTCCGAGATCAAGCGAGTCGAACAGGGACAATCTGCTTTTGCTCTGGGACATGTAAATCTGTACCTGGCTCCGATCGAAGGTAAGAAGGAGCGCCAGCTAATGTTCTACACGGTGAAGCCCGCGAGCGGCGGCCTCTTCACTCCGGTTAAGCCCGGCAGCGACGTGACGTCTGATGTGCTCAACGCCATCATCGAGGCCTGCGGAATGAAGCGCATCAATAAGTGATTAGGTTCTCGCTGACAGTTTATAAACACGAAAATAGAATCGCCTCCCCGATGCGGCTCTGAAAATCCGGGTCTTCATCCAACAACGGCAAGGTGGTATCACACGCACTTCGCCCATGGCGCACGACAAATCACAACTCGAGACCGTCACCCTCGATGAAACTTCCGCTGCGCCGCTCAGCGAGACGACGCTGCCGCAGGCCGCAAACCTGTCCGGCCAACTCCTGGACGATCGTTATCAGATAGAAAACGAACTGGGCCACGGCGGCGTCGGAGTTGTCTATCTGGCGCGCGATCGGAAGCTGCACGACAAGCGCGTCGTCATTAAGATCCTGCTCGACCAGTCGCTGGATAATGCCTGGGTGGTGCAGAAATTTCAGCAGGAGAAAGAGGCACTCGCGCGTGTGGACCATCCGGGTGTTGTCGGAATCCTCGACACCGGGGAATTGCCTGACGGCAAGCCTTACCTCGTGATGCAATTCATCGACGGCGTCACTTTGCGTTCGCAGATCAGGAGTGAGGGGATACCGATCGATCGCGCCGCGGAAATCATCAGGCAGACCGGACGAGCGCTCGCCGTGGCGCACGACAAAGGAATCTTTCATCGCGATCTCAAACCGGAAAACATCATGCTGCAAAGCTTCGCCGGTGGCGAAGAGCAGGTGAAAATCATCGACTTCGGAATCGCCAAGCTGAAGAATTCAACCGTCGCGCCCAGCACGATGACCGGCGCCACGGCCGGCACCGTCGCTTACATGGCGCCGGAGCAACTGAGCGGCCGGCCGACGTCCGCCGCAACTGACGTCTACGCGTTCGGGGCGATCGCTTTTGAGATCCTCACCGGCCGCAAACCTTTTAATCCCGAGACCGGATTTGAATTGCTCGAGATGCAACGGCACGGCGTGCGCGTCAGCCCAATCGATTTGCGGCCGGCGGTAACGCAGGAAGCAAATGATCTGATTCTCCGCGCGCTCAACTTCGATCCGTCAGTGCGTTTTCGCACCGCCCGTGAGTTTGGCGATGCTTTGGCGCACGCGCTGCTTGGTGGGGAGACTGGCGAGCACAAACACGTCGCGCCCGCAGCCATTCCCGCGACCCAGCTCGCGACGCAGGCGAATCCGCCCGCGCGCCAAACTGCCGATCTCGCGCCGAAGACAATCGCCGGTCGTTACGAACCGGCACCGGTCGACACGCTCAATCAGCCCGCTTACGTTCCGGCGATCGAAGATGAACCGAAACCGCGGACGGGGGCAAAGGTCGCAATCGCTCTCGCAGTCTTGCTCGTGATCGGAACAGTCGCCGGCGGGCTGGTGTGGAAGCGTAACGCCATCTTTGGATCGCGCGCCGCTGAGCGCTCGCTCGCCTACTCGCTCACAGTCCAAAAGATGCGCGACAGCAAACCTTACCAGAGTGAATTCGAATCTTCGGGCCAGGAGATTTTCGAAAACGGCTGGAAGTTTCGCATGAACCTTGACAGCCCGCAGGAAGGTTATCTTTATCTCTTGAACGAAGGTCCGGCCGACGGCGACGTCACGACTTACAATGTGCTGTTTCCGGAAATTGAGACAAATGGCGGCTCGCCGCGCGTAAACGCGAACCAAAAATTGCAGACCGCGTGGATGCGCTTCGACGATAATCAGGGCACGGAAAAATTCTGGATGGTGTGGTCGGCGACGCCCGTGAAGGAATTGGAAGCCGTAACCGACTCGGTGAACCAACGCGACCGGGGCGAGATCAAAGACAGGACGAAAGCGCGCACGGTGCGCGACTTTCTCAAACAACACTCATCGCCAAAGCCTGACGTCACCAAGGACTCGACAAAAAAACAGACGATAGTCGGCGGCCAGGGCAACATGCTCGTTAATCTTATTGAGTTGGAACATCACTGAACGCCGATGGGCAATTTCCTCGTTTCAATCACAGCACGCGTTACGACGCTTATTATTATTTCGATCGTGGTCGCCATCTCTGCTGCTGCCCTTACCAACAAAGGCACCTGGTACCGGAATGGAAACGCCATTCACATGGAGTTTCCTGATTACTATCCCGTCGAAGCTACGGTTGCAGGAAGCAGCATGACGGGCAGTTGGAAGAGCGGCGCTTACAAGTTCACTCTGAAGAGGGTTCAGTGAAAATGAAAATCGATCGATGCCTCATTAAACTCTTCATTCTGTGCCTGGCGCTGATGTGTTGTGGCTCTGTCCTCTCACAAACCACACAGGACGATGAAGCATCATCGCGGCAAATCGTCCTCGATCGTTTCAACACCTCCCGTCCGGAACCACCCAAAACCGCCAATGCTGCGGTCAAGCCGCTTTATCGTCGCACCGGCGCCGCGCGCATCGTTCGGCGCGGAGCGCGGCCACCGGCGATTGAAGAAATTGGCGTGACGATTTGGCGCTTGCGGCCGGCGCGCGAAGCAGACCAGGGCGGCCGCGTGCTGGTGCTCGACGGACTGAAACAGGCCCAGTACACGCCGGAAAGAATCGAAGCGGCAACGCCATTGAGCATCGGCGATCGCGTGCGGATCACGGTCGAATCACCGCGGTCGGGCTTTCTTTACATCATCGATCGCGAGCAATACATGGACGGTTCGTTCGGCGAGCCGATGATGATCTTCCCGACCCTCAAGACGCGTGGCGGTGACAATCGGGTGATGCCCGGAAAGCTAATCGACATTCCCGCGCAGGAAGATCAATACAGCTATTTCACCGCACAGCCGGCCGGGTCGCGGCGTGATCAGGTCGCCGAGGTGCTGACGGTTATTCTCGTGCCTTCGCCGCTGCCGGTAACGATTGGCGATCAGCCTTTGAAGATTGTGCAATCGCAGGTC
>Ga0207686_10000233_pt1 | contig 42225 bp, 36 predicted proteins | sample KBSM24metaG_FD_184396 | JGI IMG/M metagenome (GOLD analysis project Ga0207686, IMG submission 184396) | Miscanthus rhizosphere microbial communities from Kellogg Biological Station, Michigan, USA - KBS M2-4 metaG (SPAdes) (version 2) | ecosystem: Host-associated > Plants > Roots > Rhizosphere >...
GAAAGGGCACAACCGCATCGGAATATTTCCAATAGCCATGAAGGTTTCGCAGCGCCATGATCTGCTCTTTACTCACGACTGATCTTCGTTCGGTGAAGGTCGAGTAGTTGATTGAATCTCGACCATTCGCTTGAACCGTCGCGGTTGTCCCGACCCTTGGCCGCTCCTTTTCTTCTTCGCCGATCATGTCGGAAACCCAACGTGCGGATTCAGGCTCATTGCAGCGAAACAGAATCTTTAAGTGCGGCGCAGAAAGCATCGTCGCTGCGTTACGGCCGTAATGCTCTTCGAACTGCGCCTTGTTCTGCGTTCCTACTACCAACTTAAGGCCGTACTTTCGTCCTTCAACCAGAACTGTTGATAACGCCGGCAGTCGTTTCAATGAATGAACCTCATCGACAACAACCCAACATGGCCGCTGCTGGGCCCAACTCGGTGGCGCAGCTAATAGGCGTTTCATTAAGATGTTGATCCAAGCGGCCTGAATTGTTCGCAGGGCGTCGCGCGTGTCTTGAGTAGAAGTGATGAAGATCCAACCGCGCCGCTTGTATCCCCAACCTGTCAGACTAAACTTGCTGTCGCAATCGTCCAGTGAAGGCAACAGTTTCAACGACTCTCCGATCTCCGACAGCGTTGCCAGCACGCCTCCACGCTGGCCCTTTGCATCTTTATCAATCAAGTGAGCGTGCTCAGTGCCTTTAACGACTTCGTCAATCAGCTTTTCATCGGTTAGCATTTCAACAATCCGCGCAGCGTTGGGTTTGAATTCCAACATTCGGGCAAAGATGCTGCGGGCGGACTTAATGAAGAACTGCGCATTGGTATTCGCGTGATCGCGATCGGGGAAGAAGCTCTCCGCCACTAACTGCCGGTCGGTCGCGCCGCCGTTTCCATTCTCATAATCGACTTCTAAAGTTGGCGACCAGTAAGGACAGCGGGCATCAAGTGGATTAAGAACTACATCTTGTCCGGGATTGAAATAGTTGGTAATGAACTCTCCTGCTGGGTCATAGCAAACAACGGCTTCGGGTGGATTGCGACCGGCAATCATGCCCAGGATTTGTTGAATGACCTGGCTCTTTCCCGTTCCCGGATCGCCCAAGAGCAACAATCCTTCCGTTTCCTCCTCGCGCGGCACTCGCAGTACGTAAGAGCGGGCGTCCATTCCGATTAGCTGTCTGATTGCGTCGATCATATTTGGCTCCCTTGTCTGTAAGTCGTTATAGCCGTGCCCGCCGCTCTCCGATATTGGCGGGCATATTTCTTGGGTGACAGCTCGCGCGTCCCTCGAATTGGTTCGCCCTTTAAGTAGAGCCGCTGGGCCACTGCGTCGAGAATGGTCAAAGCGATGGTGCCAATGATGAAGATCAGAAGTGCGCCGAGCCATGCCGGACGCCAGATATCAGGAATGCTTCGGCCCTCGTACATGTGCTCCTTAAACCACTCGTACTGAGCTAGGTCGGGAACGATGATTTCGGCCCAGAAGAACTGCTTGTATTCAATTCCGCCTCTCAGATGGACAACCGGATAGTGGTGCTGGTCATACTGGTAGCGACCAAACTCATCCATGTCTATCGCGATCTCATCGTCCTGCGCGACCAGCCGTACTTCCTTCTTCGTTTTGGGATCGATGACGGTGCGGACGAGAATGGTGTAATGGGATCGCGCGCGAGACAGATAACTGCGATAGCTGCTCTTAAGATATTGCTTGAAATACATTCGCTGCAGCGGAGAAAAGGTGGTGCTGATCCAATAACGATGAATGACATAACCACCGGCACCGCCGATCAGAAACATCACGACGGCATAAGCGCAAAATCTGCGAAACGCATTCTTCGATCGCGTTCGACCTTCCTCAGTTAGAAATCCGAGTCTCGTTTTCATGGCACACTTTCTCCCTCCGCCAAATGCGGATTTTTCAAAATATTCAATTGTCGGCGGAGAGGGATCGGAAACGAGGCGGACCCAAAACAACTCCTCGCCGGTGAGCGCTGGAGAACTGGTTAACAAAGCCAATTCCCCAACGTCTTCTATAGGCGGAAGACTCGGAATGAAATTCCAGTCATGCCGAAATTTTGCTTTTTGTAAAGAACAAAAAGAGCGCGTGACTTAATCGCGCTCGCATAATTCAAAAAAAGACTTCCTATATATTAATGACGGCACATTTCGCGTTTCGCGGCCATCGAGCAAAACAATATTTTCTTCGGCAGTTACGGAAGAAAGGCGACACTTTGGCTGATCCCCCTGCGCGGTCTTCCAGGCAGGCCGAACGTTCGCTATCGTTAATTTTGGCTCTGATCTTTAGACTCATGAGCTCGTTGGGGCCCTCGTCACGTTTCTCAAAAACTGCGCTCTACAAATCTCGTTCCATGCCATCTATGGACGGAGTTTCAGTTGAACTCTCAGTCCCGCCAAAATTTATTTTCAAGGGTCCTCGGCAACTAGGTAAGACGCGACATTTGATCAGAAATTCCCGTGACCCAAGACTTTTTTTCCAAATAGCTTTTTTCAATCATTAATAGACAGAAGTTTTGCTCCGAAATTCCACTCAGCCCGAAGTTTTTTTCAAAGGGCGGCTGGCATCTTCTAAAGACGCGACATTTCGTCAGAAATTCCGCGTGGCTCAAACTTTTTTCGCGGAGCGTCGGTCAACCTCTCCCGTTCCAAGGTTCTCTCCAGCTATCTTCAGGTATCTCCAGTTACCTACACAGTGCTCGCGTGTGCTTCCAAGCGCTGTCTGTTGTAAATGACAACAACGTATGTGAAACACAACATCCCTAACACTTCGATTCCAAGGCGAATCGAAAACATGTCATTAGTGAGCGCGCCAATCGACCAGCTTGCACAATAGATCAATTTTGAAAATCCGTCTGTGTTGTACAACACAATCATGTTGACCGATTGCTTAGGAATTTCGAAGATTCTTCATGTTCTGAAAAATAGTTTGAAACTCTCGACTTGAGCTGTGCAAAAAGGCAACAGGCTCATTCGGTTGAGCACCAAGATCGAAGAGTTTCGTGATGGAAGTTGGCGGGCCGATTGCCTCATTCAGGCTTCTGCTATTCGGTCAAATTTTCCTTGCTCTAACGCTTTAACTTGTACTATTGTCTGCCCCGCCGGAATTCAGTCTCGCGGGTTCTCATTGACTCCAAGCCCGTAATCCCGAGCCCGCAGATTTTCATAAGAGTAACGCTCGCCTCGTATGTAACCGCTACCCGCAGAGGTGCTTTATGACTAAGAGAATCCTGTCCTCACTCATCGCTTTTTCGGTACTGGTTTGCACTCTTCCGCCGCCAAGCATCGGGCAACAAGATAAGACTAAGCCCGCATCCTCGCAGCCCTCGCCCGAGACACCGAAGAAAGAGAAGAAGGGACTTTTTGACAGAGCGAAGGACACAACCAAGAAGGTAGGAAAAGCCGCGACAGATGTCATAACGGGCAAGACTACCGCTGACCCTGTCGCTCTAGCTCTAGGCGCACTGTTTAATGACCAATTGCCGTTAAAGCTTGATGTCAGCTCGGCCTATAAGGAGGTTCCGACGCCGGCTGATTTCAGGCCCAAGGCTCTTCACCCGACTCCAGCAAATATCAATAACCCATTACTGCCGGGTGATTATTCCGTTCCTGTTCGTGCGACTTGCACCAAGGACAGTATTCATGTGCCCGGAAACGGTCTGGCTTACAAACTGGCGCCGTTACAGGGCAAACACGCGGATGCGCTTGGAGCATTGATCATGAAAGGGGACTTGGCGCGGGTTCCTCATAATACATTGCAAATGGTGGCTTGGGAGATTCAGGCCAGCATACCCTACGGCGAAATGCCAAAAGAACATCAAGCGCTCATCGATCGCTTTATCCCTGAATACAAGAACGACCTCAGCGGCAATTTTCTTCAACGAATAACGGACGCGTATGACAAGGCAGTCCGCGAACACCCCAACGCGCCGATAGCCGGTTTCGGCGAAACCCTGCGCAGCATAAACCGCTCGCGGACCATCATTCGCGAAGAGAATTTTAATTACCAGCGCTCGCAGATGCATTTGTACGACCCCGCGTTGGGAGAACCGGTCACACCGGCCGACCCAAGCGAGCCATCTCCGTGGACGGAACTACAGCCCGGAGTCTACGCGCAAATCCTCATCGTTGATGGATGGGCAGGACTCAACCGGCTGAACCTGCGAATCACCAAAGAAGCGGGTAGAAGCCCCAGCGCCGGATCAACGAACCGCCTGGTGTTTCTAAACACCGCGTACGCGCCCGGACAGGGTGCAGCGGTTGTTGTTGAAGGTTTCACGCTGGCGGAACTCTTCGGCCTCACAGCAAGAGCGGGACGTGTCCTTCGAGGACTGATAGCTTATGGCAAGGCCGCCCAAGCGCTGATAATGGCGATGAGCGGGGATGAAGGGAAAGACGGAGGGGACGACCCGGATCGCAAGAGTCGTTGGGAAGACAACAAGAAGAAAGCGACGGACAAAATGAAGGAGTGGGGCGAGGGCAAACCTAGTGATGAAGGCAAGGATGGTGAAGGATGGAAATGGGAAGACCCCAAGAACCCCAAAGGTAATCAAGTGAGAATAAGGAAGGGCGATCCTAACGCCAAGTGGGAAAGTCAGCGTGAAGATTATGTTCAAGTTAGGCGCGAGGGCAAAGTCATAGGGAAAGATGGCAACCCGATTAAGGAGGAACCGCGGGTCAGCACGTCAGATAAACCTGAGGCTCATATATCGATGAGAGAATGGTTACAGTGGTCAAGTCCACTCAAACCGTGATTGGAGGTGGCCGCGAAAAACTCTTGCGATTTGCTCCAGCCGGCGGCGGGCACAGCATATATCGGCGTTGCATTTTACTTGGCGTCTGCGTTTAGGAGGGGGTTAGACAATAACTTCAACAAAGGATCACGAACCATGAAAATAGCGCGACGTTCGTCTTGTGCTCTGATCGGTTTATTTACGCTTACTTTTCTGCCAATTGGCTGCAAGACGAAGGACACGGAAAATAGAAGAGTTGCGGCAAGATGGAAGAAGCCTGTGCTCATCGCGCCACCGATCGGTCAGGGCACAAGCGCCAAAAAAATCCGCAGTCGTGTCTACTGGAACAATCTCGCCACCCTGATTGATTCGATGTACGAAATACAGCTTGATGACAAAGGAACGAAACCACTTGTCTTATACCAGATTGGTGGAGAGGTTTGCGGCCTGGTAGCTGAAGAGATAAACAAACTCCAGACTGAATCTGTGGATGAGGACGCCGTACGCGCGGGACAGAAGACGTACGCGACGCTACTGACTGCCAAGGCGTTCTACACAGAGTGGGGTCCAATGGCCAAGGCACTCGCAGATGATCCAAGCGCCCTAAGTAAAGATGACCCAGGACATTCGTTCGGTGCTGGAGTCGCTGCGGGCCAAAAACAATCGGCACTTGAGTTGCAGACTCAAATTGAAATAGCCAAGGCTCATGCCTTACTGGTGAGCAGGTACAATGGAGTTGATTTCAAAGTTCCTCATGAGTTTAAGTGACTGAACGACTCAGGCTCTACGTGACTGACTTTGATCGACGGCGTTTCTGACGTGGTCCCAGTTATCTCCAATAGCACACTGAGCTTCTCGTAAGGTCGGACAAGTGCTCGACGCAGATTCGCTATCACCGGCCGGCGAGTTCGGTCGGCTGACAAACCTACTCCACCGCCCAGCAAGTCTTGATTGCGCCGTTGGTCCCTCAAGGGTGGCTGAGGTGGATGCAATGGAATAGCACTGAAGCCGTCAAGCTCTTTAGACAATTCGACGCTCACTTCCGACGAGACAACAGTCCCATAGCGATCTCGTCGCCCCTTTCCTCAACTTGAGTTGTGATCTTTTTCCAGGCAGTGGCGGTGGGTTTTTCCCCGCCGAGCATCAGCTTGAATCCATGCCCCACAAGGTAACGCAGCCGCGCAATTTCACCGTAGAGTATCCGCTCATTCCGAGCTAAGCCAGACCCTTCCTGCAAGACGGCCAGCAAGGTTTTGTGACACCATGTATTCGGGTCCAGTCCAGCTTCGGTGGCTAGTTTCTCGATTTGATCGTATTCCTCATTCGTCACCCGAAACGCAACATTTCTGATTCTCACAGTCTTCTTTTCAGCCATCAGATTGCTTCCTCCGCACCTGAAAAATCAGCTCACTTTTGTTAGCAAGTCTGCTCACGTTTGTGATCCGCTACTAACGATTCTAAATGAGAATCGCTAAGTAAGGCAGCCGCTCGTGTTAACAGATCGAAGTAGTTGCTCACAAACGTGAGCAACGCAGCCCGCTCAGAGCGGGGTGACGTGTCCCATTTTTTTCAGGTGCGCAGCACCTACTCGGGGTTCAATCAAATTACGTTTCAGAATGATGGTTAAGTTACAATCATCAGTTTCGCGTACACGCTTGATGGTCACAATGCGCGCTTGCCAACGATTGCGAATGAGAGGAGACGGTAATGAGCCAACCCTCACCCCAGCTAAGTAATCCATTTTCCACTGGAGCCGGTGGCCCTAACTTTGAAACGCGGGTACAAGCCGGATTCACCGTCCTCATGTTGACGGGGAGGGTATCGCCCTGTCTTCCTTCGTGGCCAATAACGAAACTGAAATTGCAGGGCTCATATGCGGGTTTCAAGACCGATGATTTCGTTGTAATTGTCAAAGATCCGCAAATGCAGCATGAAGCCAAGCTACTCGCTCAAATCAAACATGATGTAACGATCAGTGAGAAGGACGAGACTTTCAACAAAGTAATCGCAGCAGCTTGGAATGACTTTAATGACCCTACTGTGTTTACCGCTGGAGTTGACGCGATCGCTCTTATCACCGGTCCGTTGAGCGCGAAGGATATCAATCATGTACGCGTTCTATTTGAGTGGGCCAGACATTCAGAAAACGAACGAGAGTACTTAGACAAGATCAATCGCGTCGGTGGGGCAGCAAAGAGGACAAAATTGCGGGTCTTCCGAACCAGTTTGAACCTCGCGAATGGCCAGGATATTTCTGATAAACAACTCTGGGAGTTTCTGAAATCGTATAACCTGCTCGGATACGATTTGGATATGGAAGCTGGCGGAACGTTATCCCTGCTTCAGTCACTGATTGGCCAGTGTTCGGATCAAGACCCTGCCGGTTTGTGGTCTCAAATAGTCAACGCGGTCCAATCCGCTAATCAAGATGCCGGCACCGTCACGCTCGAAACGTTGCCACGCGAAATTCACGACTCCTTTGACCCACGCCGATCGCAGTGGGAACTGGATGTAAGAAAGTTAGAAGACCATGGAGACTACATCGTTAGTGGCATTAGAACTTCGATCGGCGGGGTTCACGTTCCTAGGTCAGAACTTTTTGCACAACTTATCGACGCGAGCGAGGTGTCTAGGTTCGTTTTAGTCACGGGACATCGTGGCTCGGGAAAATCGAGCCTTGTGCGGGAGTTTGCTGAATATATGAATGGCCGTGCGCCAGTATTTTGTCTCAGAACCGAAGATCTGGATCACGCACACCTTGATAACGTCTTTTCGACAATTGGCTTAGTTAGCTCAATCCGCGATATCGAGGCTGGGTTTGCGTTAATGCCAAAAAAATATTTGCTGCTTGAATCGGTCGAGAAATTGTTGGAGTTGAGGCACTCGTCCGCGTTTACTGATTTACTTCAATTCCTCAAAAAGAATCTTGGCTGGACTGTCGTTGCCACAGGCCGCGACTACGCGTACCAACAGGTGGTCTTTAACTACTTCCAACCGACGGGACTTAGCCACACATCGTTACCGATCACCAACTTCAATGATCGCGAAGTCCAAAGTCTCTGCGAAAGCCTTGAGCCATTAAGAGCTATCGCCGCCAATCCGTCACTCGAACCGTTACTTCATAATCCGTTTTTTGCAGAACTGGCTTTACGAGTCACCGAAGCGGGAACGGAATTCTCGGCCGAACAAGGGGAAAGAGAGTTTCGAGCAGCCGTCTGGAGGGATGTCATTGCGAAAGAGCAAGTCCGAACTGGTGGCATGCCGTTAAAGCGGAGGCAGACGTTTCTCGACATGGCAGTAACTAGAGCGAAGCGGATGGCATACGGAGTGCCCGACAGAGATTTCGATTCGGAGGCCATTCTAAAGCTAGAAGAGGACAACCTAGTGCGACGGGAACATTCAAAGGGACTGGTTAGCCCAGCTCATGACGTTCTCGAAGATTGGGCTCTTGAACAATATATTGAGGACATTTACCAGCAGTCCTCTAATGACGTACCTGGTTTCCTTGCCACGGTAGGTGATGAGCCCGCAATGAATCGTGCTTTCCGTTTATGGCTTTATCAAAAGCTACGGCTTGGCGAAGATGTGAAGTCTCTGATTCTCAACATACTGACGAATCCGAATCTGCAACGGTACTGGCAGGACGAAACGATTTCAGCGATTCTCCTCAGTGATAACCCATACGGCTTCCTTACTGAACTAACCGACCGGCTTTTTGACAATGAAGCAGAACTGTTGAAGCGATTTTGTTTTGTCCTCCGAATATCTTGCAAGACACCGAATCAAGATCTAATTCGACAGTTGGGAGCTGACAAGCCGGGAGAGTATTTGTTCCTGCAACCTTATGGAAGTGGATGGAATGCGATTATTCGCTTTCTTTTCGAAAACAGAGAACGTTTGCCGAGCGAGTTCGCGGCCCATGCTATAGCAATACTCGAGGAGTGGTCTTCGTCAATCCACATTGAAGCAATGCCACCGTGTGGCCGCGAAGCGGGTCTTATGGCCCTGTGGTTACTCGACCCTTTGAAGGATGCGTATCGCGATGATGACAAGAAAACTCGAAATAAACTTCTCAGCATAATCATCAAGACCGTACCGGCAATAACTAAAGAGTTCGACGAACTGCTTGATGCCGACATCTTTCAGCCCAAGGGCCGACGGCGACTGCATTACGTCGACGATTTCTGCAAAATGGCGTTAGGAACTTTTGATACTGTCTTCTTATGCAAACATGTTCCTGATACGGTTATCAAACTCGCCTTAGCGGAATTCTTTGTTGACGATTCCGAGGTCGATCCCGATGATGCTTGGCATATCGAGGTTGAACCTTGCTTCGGCCTTCACCCGTTTAGACATGAATTCTTCCCTGCGAGCGGTGCCAAGGGCCTATTCCAATTTCTCCTTCGGTTTCACCCGCGAAAAGGGTTGGATTTCATACTTGAATTACTCAATCGAGCTGGAGACAAGTATGCGCATTCTGATTTGGATTCCCCAGATAGACACACGACACTTTTCCGAAACCCTCAAAGCACGAGCGGTGAAGAGATAGAGATCGTGCTCGATGATGGGACTTCGGTTAAGCAGTGCTCCTCGGGCCGTTTGTGGGTGGCATATCGAGGTTTCTCGGTGGTCCCGTACTTGCTCCAATCCGCACTCATGGCGCTTGAGAATTGGCTGATAAGTATTGCTGAAGAACCATCTTCACGCGAGAGCTTGGTGTGGGTGTTCAATCATATTCTTCGCAACGGCAATTCTGTCATGCCAACCGCCGTTTTAGCATCGGTCGCAACCGGTTTTCCTCAGCTACTAGGCAAGGCGGCTTTGCCGCTGCTTAGATGTTCAGCACTTTACAGCATTGATATGGCTCGCACTGTACGTGAGCATGGGCAGAATGAAATCGACTTGTTTTCATCTCCACTTCAGAATGACCCTTTTGCAAAGCTCTACACTGCTGAACGACGAACGGCAGCAACGCGTCCTTGGCGTAATGAGCACCTCGAAACGCTGCTTACGCGATTGCAGTTTACAAACTTAAGAGAACAGGCCTTTGCAGTTGTTGACGAGTTGCGCGAAAACGCACCTAAAACGGAGAACTGGCGGTTTCGTTTTCATCGGATAGACAGCCGTACGTGGAAAGCAGTCGAGGATCGAGAAAACAATCGAATCCTGTTTGAGCCGCAAGGCCTTGAACCTGATTTAGAGAAGATTCAACAAGAATCGCAGGAGGCGATGGCTCTGCGGGATCGCTTTTCGCGAATGTATGTATGGGCAGGCAAGACCTTCGATAAAGAAACGCCCGACCAGGAATATTACGCAAGTTGGAAGGATGCAGTGGAAGAAGCGAAAAAGCTCTCCGACGAACTTAAAGGCGGGGCATTGGGTGATCTTTCAAGAATGTTCGTCGTTGGCGTGGTTAAAGCGGCTGCAGTTTGTTTACGCGATCATTCACATGAAATGGCTGAAGAGGATTCGGAGTGGTGTGCGGCCACATTGATTGGGGTAGTCCAATCGACCGCAGATTCAAACGACACATTCGCGGCATCTGATAAAACAGATTTTGACGGAGCTGCGGCCGCTGCTTCGGTGCTTCCAATTTTGTTAAGTCTTACCGAATCTGAGGATGACAAGCTCTTCATAAGGGAACTTATTGCGACTGCCCTGACACACGTTAATGCAAACGCACGCGCTGGCGCCGCACAAGGAATAAGACAACACTTGTGGCAACGCGACGCGCAGTTCGCGCAGCAATGCATTTTCGGAGCGAAAGATTACGCGCGGTTACAAGTCGAAAACTCTCAGCGAAGAGGGCGAACAGATTTCTTCCCCATTGATGACGAATATGATGGCGATGAGGAACGTACCGAGGCTGAGGTGAGCGACTGGTTAGGTGAGTTCCGTAAGCGGCTCGCGAATGGTCGCGTATTGTTAAGCGCAGCTGACATTGAACGCTTGGACTTCAAGACTCACAGCCCGTGGTACATTTTGACGCCGTGCCTAATGATTCCCGATGGCTCGACGGATTCGATTCACGTTGCGCTATTTTCTCGAATGCTATCCCTATTCTTTGCAATCGAGGAGTCCACTCGAAAGCATCGTCAAGATGATAGGATCGAAAACGATATTTGGATTAATGCTGAACCGCGACTCAACTTTACAAAGAGGTTCGCCGAGTATCTAGTTTCTTTGGGAGCGTCGGGTTTTAAGATCTTCGCTGACCTTCTGATCGAAGGATGCGAGATCGCGCCAGAGTTTGTTGACCATCTGCAACTAAACGTTGCGCTCGTAACGGAAAATAACAACCAAAAGGAACTCTACTGGACTTTTTGGAAAGGGTTGTCGAAGAAACTTGAGAACATCGCAATCACTACTGCCAACCAGAACCGCCGGTATCTGTCAGAAAAGAACAGTCGGAAATTGATTCGCGGGATGCTATTAGCTGACGCACCATGGCAAAAACTCGACTATGAGAGACAAGACATAGCTCTGGGCAAAGATCTAATCCTTGAAGTCGTTGAAAACGCAGGAAGGAACGCAGATGTTTTTGAAGCGCTAAGTTCTCTCATGTATCATTTTCCAAGAGTTTTCTTTCAAGCTGGCGTGCATATCTTGGCAAAGCATCAAGCAGAAGAGGGCGGCACTCGTCTGCTTTCAGGCGTGAACACGGCATTCTATCTGGAAGGTTCCATTCAACGATTCCTGCAAATTGATGAGACCGGCCCTCTCACTAGAGAGATGCATCAATCCTGTTTCACTCTGCTTGACGCTCTTGTTGAAACTGCGTCGTCGAGAGCTTACTACCTGCGGGAACAACTGATTCATTCTCGCCGAATTCTGTAAGGCCGGCGGGTGTGCGATAAGCACTTGCGTCGCGTTGCCCTTGCATTTCAGTATTCTGAGGCGAGAAGAATTGTTGTTGTGCGAGGCCGCCGTGCCCACCCCGACTTCTCACGACGGCCTCGCGGCACTGGTCACTCCGATTTGTTAGGACGGGAGGGCCGTGCCTAAAGCAAAGTCACCGAATCTCGACCTCACTTTGACTTGTCTTTTGATCGTCTTATTAATCTTGTGACGCTCGCTGCAACGCGTTCTATGTCTTCCGGCTTTCGCAGAAATTCCTTGACGCCGGCGCGCCATGCTTCTGTTTCAATGTCATCGCCGGAAAGCATGATGATCGGCGTCTTGCGGCGATGCGTCATTTTGCGTAATCGCCGGACCAATTCAAGTCCCGTCAGTCCAGGCAAATCGTTGTCAACTATTACCACGTCAAAGCGAGTTTCATCCGCGAGCCATTTCAATGCTGTCAATCCGTGTCCACAAGTCTTAACTTCCATTCCTTCCAAACCGAGAATGTCCGCGACGACATTCGCAACCTGCTTGTTGTCCTCAACATGAAGAACTGAGATTTGTTTGGTCTTTCGAGTAGGGGCCGCTTCGGTTGGCGTTCTCTTTTGCGGAGAGAATAAGCGTCGCCTTCTCTTTCGTACCGTCGACCGTGCTTTTAGTAACTCTTGATGTCGGGTGTTTAGCAACGAAATGAGGCTCTGGTGATGGTTGAAACCAAGTAATCGCGCAGCCCTGCTTACGGAGCCTCCGCTGTCTCTCAACGCCCGTTCGATCACGGTTCGCTCACCTTCCCGCAGATATCGTCTGAGCGAGAATCCTTCCCACGTGTCGGGCAACTCCTCCTTTAGCTGTAGTTGTTCTAAGAAGGCAAAAAGTTGCGCTCCACAGGAAATCAAACGCTTTGAAATCGAAGGAGCCTGCGAGGTCTTCAATTGTTCGATCGCCGATTGATAGATCGAAATCAATTCTTTAATCGACAGCTTCTCTCCAAGCTCTTCGATAATGCTTAACTTGGCCCGACCAGCGCCTTCAAGATCACCTGCTATTTCGGAAACTTCGATTGCACGTTGCAGTTGCAAACGAGCCCTTGCCTCGTTGCCCGTGCGCGCAAGCGCAATCCCGTGCGTGGTTAATGCCTCTGCCAGCAACGCTCGCTCGTCGCCTTTCTCAAGAGTCTTCACGGCAGAGCGCGCACGTCGCTCTGCTTCGACCGTACGACCTTCGCTGAGCAGCGCTCGTGCCCGCGTGTCATTTACTTGCGCAAGGTGGACACTGTCGTCGATTGAGAGGAAGATGTCTCGCGCTCGATTTAGATGCACGTGCGCTTCAGCGAACCTTCCAAGGATCGACAAGACAAATCCGATATTGATGTCAACGCACGCTTGGAAGCGGATATGTCCAGCTTGCTCGAAATGAAAACTTGCGGCTGCATATTCAATCAAGGCTTTATCAAAATAATCATTGCGATGCTCAGCTTCGGCTAGCCGCTTAAACAAAACAGCAAAGAGATTATGAAATGTTCCTTGCAGAGCTTGGTCGGCGCTCTGCTGCACGAGAGGCAGGGCCTCATTGAAAATTTGCCGCGCATCGACCAAGCGATAGGTGACTATCTCAACCATGCCAGAGCGAATCATAAGAACCGCTTTTAGCTCATCGTCTGCGTCCCCTACGCTCTCAATTGCGCTGGAGAGTTGAATGCGTGCTTCGTCATATGCTCCCTCGCGCCAATAGCAAAGCCCGAGTTCACCCCGTGCTTGGGCTAAATTTACAAAGTCTTCGCCGCTCTCATAAATATCAATTGCGCGCGTGATTAGATCTTTGGCCGTCTCCTGACTGCCTTCGTCTTGATGAGTGCTGCCCAACCATCCCGCTAAGGCACCCACGCGGAGTAGCAGCGCCGCCCTCTGGGATTCATCGAGATCGTTGAGCTTTGGAGACTCTTTGCGATCAGGCCAGAACTCACTCAATGCCTCATATGCCGCTTCATATTCGCCAGCTTTCTCTAGCTCTTTAGCCAAGCGACATGAAAGTTCGACACGTTCAGCAAGAGGGAGATCGCTGCTCTGGTTCTTAAGCGAGAGTAACTGAGACTTTAAGTCCATGTGAGGCCCGCCCTTCTACATGAGTGATAAACTCCTTGCTCTAAGAAGCAAGAACTTCCCATTGGAAAGCCGTAGGCAATCGGCGTTTCCGAAGGGTCGTTTTGTCTTGCTTGTTTAGAAAAACTCGCTCAACACCACTTACTTACCAAAAGGAGAAGTATGAAAAACCTAAGACGACTTGGGGCCGCCGTTGCCCTGACGTTGGTGCTCGGCCTCTCTGCTTTCGCCGGTGATACGATGACACCACCTTGTGCACCTGGTGACACAATGACGCCGCCTTGCACAAATGCTCCGGCGACACCTGACGACGGCGTAGCTCCGAGTGACCTAAATGCTGGTCCCGCTGCAACCGCTGGACCTGATTACTCAGTCACCGGCGTAGCTGTGGACGTTCTCGAAAGCCTGCTGTCGATCTTCTAACAGCGGCCTCAGTCTTAGAACCCCTTCCGGTTGCCATTGAAGTTCCTTCAATCGGCAAAGTAGTAGTTGTGTGCCTCGTTTGGCTCGCAACTGAAGTCTTGCAAGCTGAGCCTAACGGTTACGCAGGATAGACTTGAGGCGAACCATGATGCAAGCAATTGCTGTCTTCGACGCTATCAACTACTTTTCATTGGATTGGATAATTATTGTTGCAAGACACCATGCATACGGAATCTTCGCGGTTGAGGTGTCAGCAAGCCCGAGGGCACTGTAGAAACGTGCCTTTGAAAAGCGCATGAACACAAAGAAAGCCCAAGCTCGATCAATGACCGAGCTTGGGCGTTATGTGCTGCAAGTTTTCAATGCGACTGCTGTTGGGAACTATCCCGTCCGGCGCGAAGGATTTGATCGGCGGCGCGAAAGATTTTCTGTGCGCTCTTTTCCGGGATCGCGTCGGCGTCGTAACCGATGCCTCGATACAACCACGTCTGTATGTACCCGCGAGCGTAGTCTGCTCCTTCCAAACCAAGCGCTTCGCAGCACAGTAACGCGACCGACTCCGCTTCGACTTCTCGAAGGTTCCTCGGCGTCTCCTCGGTGTCTGTGAAATCACCTTCTAAGGTGTGCAAGAGTACGTGCGCCATTTCGTGAAACAGTGTCTTGTGCGGGAGTTGGGCCACGGGATTGATCGCGATCTGATTGCCACGGGCGAACCCCTGACAGTTGCCGTCTGTCTTGTCGAACGCGATCCGCTCGATGCAAAGTGTCGTAAGCGCTTGCTCCGCGTCCCACTCCGGGATTGTGATAGGGCCAATTTCGTTTCCGAATGTCTGACTGATGACGAACCAACGGGCTTTGTGGACAAACGTCGTATATGTCTGTTCCTCGGATCGTTCCTCGCTTCCGTTTGCCTCGTCGCTGCGGCGCTTGCGCGTTATTGGCATGCAAAGCGTCAAAGCCTTCTCGCCACGTTTGACCACTCGGCCTAACGTCTGCCACTTCGGAAACGTATTGATCGGACCTGGCTGTATGCCGCGCAGTTGGCATTGAATGAGCGCAAGGATTTGATTTCCCACGCTATACGACCAGAACGCGCTATACGCTTTCATGATTGTGCCGGGCTTGTTGACTGCTTCCACGAGTAGCGCTGACCACTTCGGAATGTTTGCTGATTGCGTTGTTTGTTTTTCTCTCTGCATCGTCGTTGCTCCTTCTTTGGTGTTTTTGAGAAGGTGTTTCCCCCTCGCAGCGAAAGAAGGAACACGACGGGGTTGCCCACTCCGCACACCGGAGGGCGCAACGAAGTGGAGCACTTGAAGAGAAGCGAAGAGTTGTGCGGATGGGCTAGTCGTTTACGATGAAGCGCAGAGAGGAACTAAATCAAGACACTCTCGGCTGGCATGGAATGCAAGCGGAGTCCTTAATTAATTATTTTGCACCTGAGGGTAGAATGTGAAACCAGCGCGGCAAAACGTCTCGCCATTCCTCTCTAATTTGGATGCGGTAAAACCATTGACATGCCCCTCGGACTCCGATAGTGTCTGCTCACCTCGCAATCGACGGTGGTCCTCGGAGCCTGCGACCTCCGCACTCTCGCTGTGTTAGCTACCAACGAAGTTGGCTCAAATAGACTGGACGTCTTGCTCGGCGAACACAAACTCTTGCGATCCTGATTTATGCTATGACAAGTATTATCTCGGCTATCTCGGGGCAATTCAGTAAGTCCTTAATTCTCGGCACATTCCTGCCAGTTGTCGTTTTCGTGATCCTTAGCTTGATCTTCGCCGTTCCACTATTTCCAGATACTTGGTCGCTTTTGAAACCGCTCGAAACGCTCGGTACTCAATGGAAAATCGCTGCCTTCTCGTTTATCGCCGTCGTACTAAGCGGCCTACTTTATAATTTGAACATTCCGCTCACCCAACTTTACGAAGGCTATCCGTGGGCAAATTCTTGGTGGGGAGTGAAGCGCACGAATCGTTACCAGTCTCAATTCGACTTGATCAACTCACGCTGGTTCGGGATGTCCAAGCTCGCGCATGCTATAGACCCGCAGGACCCATTGCGGGCAATCATTCAAGCTGAGCGCGAGAAATACATTCAGAGTCTCAACGTCGAATTTCCAAGAGATCGTAACTTTGTGCTTCCTACGCGGCTTGGCAACGTCATTCGAAGCTTTGAAGACTACTCATACCGGCAGTACGGCATGGAATCCATAACACTCTGGCCTCGTTTGATAGCCAAAATTGACAAAGACTACGCCGGAGCGATTGATGACTCCAAAACTTCGTTCGACTTCATGCTCAACTCCTCTTTATTAAGTGCTGCCTTGGCGTTAATGATCCTAGTCGTTGGGCTGATCTATCCGATTCGCCTAGCAGCCTGGTCGCAGTGGCGCTTTTGGATTCCGTGGGTCGTTGAAGTAATTACCTTCTTTTCCGTCTCTTATTGGTTCTACCTACTGTCAATTGGTCGAGCCGCAGCGTGGGGAGAGATGGTCAAGAGCTCGTTTGATCTCTTTCGCTGGGATTTGCTAAAGCAACTCGGCTTTACGCGTCTTCCAACTACAATGGCCGAAGAACGCGCCGTTTGGAATGATATTTATCAACAAATGCTATACGGCGACACGCCCAACACTCCTTTGGCCGACTACAGATCCCTGTCTACCTTCGCAATGCCATCCGCGCAGGCCGGCGTACCAGATCTTGTATATCTAAGGGTGGCCCGAGGCGTGAGTCGGAGAGCGCGAGATGGCAGGTTCATTGTTACTTTGAGCGTCAGAAACGTAGATCCTAGAGAGCGCGAGGCTAGAGATATCATTGTGACGGATGTTCTAGCCGATGGGTTTGACTATCAATGGGGCTCGGCGCGCCGCATCGACTCAGAGTTGTCGGTTGAAGTCGAAGGTGTCAACCCATATCAGTTTCGTGTTGGGAGTCTAGCGTTTGGAGAAGCGATGATCTTGCGATACCGCGCTGTTCCACGCAAGAAATGACCCAAGCAGGAAAGAGAAAGGACGCGACAAAAAAATGCTGACCGACGAAGGGGAAGAAGCAGTGGAAATCTATCTTACGTTTGCCAACGAAAGGCACATCGAACTACTCAAAAAATCGGGCATTGAATGTGCCGAAGATTTGGGGAGTGTAGAGCCGGAGTCGCTTGTCGTGAAGTTAGCCGAGACTAACATTCAGCACAACTTGACATATTGGTTGCCTGGACAAGAGATTGTTAGGATTTGGGTCAGCCAAGCGAAGCAAGCTGATGACCGGAGAGCGCTGCTCTTGCCGGGCCGTCCGGGTGGTGGTGGAGTCAAGTTAATGGCTGACATCTCAACTATGGATGAGGTGGGTTAACAGGCGGACTAACGATCCGATTGACCTTAAATGGTAAACGCGCCGCAAATAAACGTGCCCGCGGTGGAGGCAAAGAGTCTGCTCGGCGGAGACATTAAGAACCTAGATGATCTCTGGTATTTCATCGGTCAAGAGCCAGCGAACGGGCTTGCTGTGCTGGCGTGGCTGAAAGGCCTTCAGACCGAACAAATTGTCACCGCGATGGCCGCACAGGGCGTTCGCGAATCCCAATTGAAGGAAGTTTCGAACCTGAAAAGGTTTAGGCTGCGGCTTAATCAGTATTGGCTTGAGGTCGGCTTATGTGTAGGACTGTTGTTTCTAATCATGCTCGGATTCCGAGCCTTTGGTTACCTCGACTTCTTGCCCAGTCCAGTGGGCCTACCAGACAGAATAGTCGTAGCAGCGCGCGATCTGGTGCCGGGTCAAGTGTTGCGTTCTAACGACCTATATACAGCACGCCTACAGAGGCACGTCGATTACTTCGTTACCCCAACCGTTTACCCTGAAGGGTTAATTTTGAGCCAACGAGCCCCGGTTTCGCAGTTCAGACCCATCAAGTTTGAAGACGTACTGCGACTACAAGTGGTCGCCAAGAGAGATATTATCAAGAGCGCGAAATTCGTCCCCGAGGATCTCATGGTAACTTGGTCTCCGTACCAGCCAGATGCCCTCACGAACCCACAACAAGTCTTGAATCTCTTTTCGCGTTATGACATTCCTGGTGGCGCAGTCGTGTCTTGTAAGTTCCTCTATTCGGATACCCGAACTGATGATCCGTGCCCTTCATTGCGCTGACTTCTCTGCCTTGCGGATGAGTTCAGGAGTACCTTTGACAATGCTATACTTCCAAGATGTTGAGAGGAATTCACTATGACTCAAACAGTGAGTGTAGACGAGGCTCAAAATAAGTTACAGGACTTGCTCGCAGATGCTTTGGCGGGTAACGAAGTAATAATCACAGAGCACGGCACGCCAGTGGCGCGTCTGGTTCCGGTTGTGGCTCATTCTAAGAAGAAACGAATAGCGGGTCTTAATCGAGGAACGATCTCAACGAGTGAAGATTTTGATGAACCCTTGCCGGATGAGTTTTGGCTCGGCCAAGAATGAGACTCCTGCTCGACACTCACGTTTTCATCTGGTGGGCCGACGACCCGGAAAAGCTGTCACCCGCTGTGCTCGCCGCTCTGGAAGATGAAGCTAACGAATTACTTTTGAGTGTCGCCAGCGTTTGGGAAATGCAGATCAAGATTCAGTTGGGTAAATTAAAACTGAGTCTGCCTCTGAAAGAGTTAATTAAGAACCAACAAGAGACCAACAACCTTACGGTTTCGCCTGTGGCATTACCTCATGTTCTGGCACTAGAAGCCTTGCCATTTCATCACAAAGATCCATTCGATCGTTTGCTGATTGCCCAAAGTGTTGAAGAAGACCTTACTCTTGTGACCGCCGATTCGCAGTTTTCGTCCTATTCGATTAAGTTGCTTCAATGATCGCCGTCAAAACTGATCTTATTACTTAGGCGCCGAAGGTGTAGTCCCTAAGCGTTGATGGAGGTGTAGGGATGCGGAAGTACCAGATCGTTGACGCGGTACGGCGGGCTCGCCTTGAGATTGAGCGCGCGCTAGACGCGCAGAAAAAGGTATCAGCCAAGGTTGTTTCCCGTCTTGACCCTACGAAGATAACTATGGCCGAAATCGATGAGGAGATCGCGAGGTGTCGGCGAGAGAAACACCACTGAGGGTTAGGGAGAGACTCGGCCCGAACTTCTCTTTGACTTTTCAAATTCTCCATCAGCTATCCAACGAAGCCAACGATCCCAATCATCGTAATCTCTCCAAGGAGTGTATTGGCACGGGGCGCAGTTATTTAACGCTTTGCGTAACAAGCGAAGGACACTCATCATTCTGGGATGGATCTCGACCTCAGTCAATTCCTCACGCCGCAAGCGTTGTATATACGCTCGCGCCTCAGTTACAAGTCTAATTATCTTGCGTCGAAACTCGAGTTCAGCGCGGTTAAGCGCCTCATCGTTAACATTATGATCGGATACCTCGAAGGTATGGATAAATCGCGGCTCGATCACACATAAGCGGCCTGGATGTGTTGATGCGAGCTTTCGGAAATCTGCGAGGCACAGTCCTTCCAGATGGTAGAAGCATCGGTCCGGCCTACTTACCAGCACTTCTTCAAGACAACCGAGTGGTAGATCCCGGAATGCGGTCGTTGGTGAAAAGGTTGGCCATGCACAATGCTTGGTACAGTTTAGACAATCAGCATATGCATAAAAGGACTCAGTGTTAATGCCATGACGAGCGTTGATGATTCGTGCACGCGCTTTGGCCGTCTTTGTACCCTGATTTTTTCGGCCATTCGCGGCTGAAGTTCGTTTGCCTCCCTCCGTCTTAGGGCCAGCCTTTCCGCGAAGGTTGCGCCTGCTGGCCTCAATCTGGCTTAGACTAGGGTTCCTTGGCACTGCTGCCTCCAAGGTTCTTCAAAACACGCGTCAATTTTTGCCGAAGATCTTCGGTCGTATTCGAGTAGTCAAGACGTTCGATCCCAATGATATCGGTCGGAATCGAGATTCGCTGCATTTCTCGGCGTTCTTTGCTGCAGATAATCACGGCCGGCTTCCTCCGAGCCATGACCAAACCTAACTCTAAAAGGATGTTTGGCTTGTTCTCCGAGATGTCCACAATGGCAAAATCGCAAGAATCAATGTATCGGCAAACTTTGTTTAGAATATCGACTGTTTCAGGTGCTTCAGCAGTCTCAGCGAGTATTCCATGTTCTGCGCAAACTGAGGACACGACGTTGACGACGTCCCTGTAAGCATCAGAAAATGGACAAACTATGAAACACCTCATATGAAATTTCTGACCATCCCGCGTAATGGAACGCTCACGGGTTTTAGAATTCGTTAGTGGCAAAGGTCCAGACCACCAACGGTCAGTGAGGGCAGTTAGCTGGCGGCGATCTTCTTCCCACTGCTGCACCGCTCGACCCCAACTATCAAACGTTCGAAGGGCTTCGCGGATCAATTCCTCCAAGGCGTGAGTTTCAATCGGGGCCCGATCGAGCACTGCAAAAAATCGGAGCAAGCAGTCATAGATCGGGCGCAATCGCTCATAGTGAACATCAAGTTTCCCTAATGCCTGCAAGTGCTTGTTGGACGCATTTAGCAAGATTTCTTGATCGCCAAATGCAAGAGGAAGTGTAATCGGAGCAAAGTCAACAAGTCGAGTACGCTTGTTAAAGAAACGTTCAATGTTCTGACGAACTTGTTCAACAGACGCATCTTGACCTTCGCCTGAAGCGCTTATGAGGTCTTGACACTCGGAGAGTCTTCGCTTACGAGCACCATTCTTGGTACATACGCGACGGAGTAACTCGTCATCTTCCTCGTCCTCAGTACGAATGACGGGTATCTCCCTCTCTTCACAAACTCGTAAGAGAAACCTTTCTCTCTCTCGGTGTTCGGAGTGCAATGACTCAGGAACAGTGCAAAGAACCGACTTTTCAACAACAGCCTGACGCCCTAAGTAATCTTTGATGGTGACGAATTCGTCCTCGCTGCCATGGAGAGGGAACAGTAAGTAAGGGTGAATCTTGTCAAAAAACTGAGAATCTTTCAGGGCGAGTTCTTTGAACACCTCTTGGTTTTGTCGAATTATCTTGACGAGCCGACCATCTTTTCTGTGCTTTCGAACCAGCTCAGCGACCCACTGAAGCAAGAGCTCTTCGACTTGACTGAATAGCCGCGCGGAAGTCGAATCAGTTTGCACCCCCTCGCGCCCAAGACTAAGCTGGAGAACATCGCAGTTGATCGCAACATCGATAAAATTTAAGAAATCTGGAACAAAGTGAAGCGCGTCTGTGACGAACATTCGCTTGCAATACAACTTCTCGCGGTGATGTTCTTGAGGAGCACCACAGCAAAATGCGTATTCGAACGTTAGCCGACCGGCACTCGACCTCCCAACTTTGTGATACCAAGGTTCCGAATTCAACTGTGAACCGAACCATTGCCCCCTTCGAACCGCCCCATCTTGCTCCCATGGAAACTTCATCTCATTGATTGGGATTGGGCCGTCATTTAGGTAAATGGGGCAGTCAAGGAAGTCGCAGTACCTCTTGACAAGTTGGATAACGGTCTCAGCGTTCGTATAGGTTGTTGCTACAGCCTGCTGAAGCACAAGAGTCGCGGATGTCCCCGCGTCAAGAAGCGGCGTCTCATCTGGTTTGACATCAAATCCCTCAATTCCCGACGACGACCAGGTGTAACCGCTTTTAGCATTCACCTTCCGCGTTCGAAGATCGATCCGATCGGCGACGATGAATGACGAAAAAAAGCCTATGCCGTACTCACCAATGTTCGCCAAGTTCTTCCGCTCCAATTCACTCTGATAAATCTTAATGCCGTCCCCCAACCGGGACAGATAATTGATCAATTCCTTATCGTCCATTCCCGAACCATTGTCCGCGAAGGTTATCGTCCTGCGTAAAGGATCGACGCGTATATCGATTCGTCCATTTGCAGCTGCGCTCTTTCCATGTCGCGCGCGAATAGCATCGTACGAGTTTTGAACTAACTCGCGGACGACCACGCTCGGTGTCGAATATAGACGCTCTCCGAGTAGTCGAACGATTTGCTTGAGATTAACGGTGAATTGGGTCACGGAGGCTTCTGAAGCAAGTTTTCACGTTAGCTTTTCTTCGAATGCAATTTACCAAATGGCAACCGGCTCAGCAAACAAATCAAATAGCTCGGATTATTCAAGTTGCAATGACGAATCGAATTTTCTTCTTGGTCAAGGAACACTCTTCTCTTCAGCGCAGCGTCAGATGTGCGGTGTTGGCGAAACCGCAGGAAAGCTACTCGACGTATCAGCGTGATCAAGCAATCGCTTGAGCGCGCCAAGGAGTCACCTACATAAACGACGTTCAGCGAGCTTCGAAGCGACAACGTAGTTTCAATTTGGGGATCTTAAAATAAATCACTACTAGCGACAAAACAGCGGGCGGCACTAGGGTTGCTTGCAGTATCATGGGTTAATAGGCCTCGCGATAAACCCCATAATCTAGATGTTGTGCATAAAGTGCGTAATACCACAACATAATGTAAGTTTGTGAAAACTCGCCCCGCCCAGCCGACATGCTAAGTTACACACCACGCTGGACTTCGCATATGACCAAAACCAATCATCCTTAGAGTTCTAGGCTTCGCGTTCAATATTGGGTCGATTAACGACATACGGCAGGGTGCTTGGGTAATCGTAACTTATTCATTCCATGTGGTTTGCTTAAAACCAGACCGCGACCATCCACTCGTTAGACATATTGAGCACCTCCTGTCAATATAAAATATTGAATAATCGGGCAACCCGCAGGAATCTGGCGCAAATATGGCCGGTTTACATCTCGGTCGCTCTCGCTAAGCGGCTGCGGCCCCGCGACATAGCCTTCGAACCAATCCAACGACCATTGTGCATATGTGACTCCTATGCAGAAAATCCGAAACTTCGGATTAATCGGCGCACTCTCCGAAACTTTGGAAGCGGAAAATCTAGAACCGCGCTCAGAAATTCGACTAACATAGAATGGGACTGAAGTAACAGCTTTTTTTGCTCAAGCTCAGATTTACGCTCATAAATCGCCGCCCAGAACTTTTGGCCCTCCCTTATCCGGGATTGAGGCAGCATGGAAAGCCGCTAGACGCCGCGCCGCTTGTTGAACCGCTTCGCCCGTGGGATTTATGTAGCGCGTGAAGGTTGTCATTTGCGTATGGCCAGAGATCTTCATGACTTCAAGCGGTAGTATTCCTGCCTGGATCATTCGCGTCAATGCTGTGTGACGAAGATCATGAAACCTAATTTCAGTAATCTTTGCTTTCTCACAAGCTGAGCCCCAAGATCGCTTTACAGTATCAACGATTCCAAAAACCAAGACCTTCGGGTCCTTCGGACTCTGTTTCCAAAGCCGATTCAACTCGTCGGCGACGCGCGGCGTCATTGCGATCGTGCGAGCCCGCGCGGTCTTGCTGTTCAAAGCGGTGACGGTAATGGTTTCCGTTTCGAGATCGACTTCTCGCCAGCGAAGCTTTAAGAGCTCGCCTCGTCTCATTCCTGTGTCCAAGGCGGTTATCACGAGAGGCTTGAGGTGCGCCCGTTGATTTGCGCATGCCTCAAGCAACCGTTGCTCTTCAGCGAAGGTTAGGACTCGCTCGCGTCGGTTTTCATCTGCTTTGCTGATCAGAGGTTGTCCCTCGGAGAATGGATTGTCGCTAATCCATCGTTGCCGCTTCGCGAAGCCCATAACCGCGCGCATAGTTTCCAATTCGCGGTTGACGCTCGCGATAGCGCGTACTTTGTCGGTTTTGATAATGACCCACTCCCCTGCCTTGTTCTTCACCTTTCGGGTTACGGGCTGTTTCAATCGCGCTCGCTTAAACGATTCCAGGTCGGCGTGGGTGATATCTCTAATGCGCTTGCCGCCAAAGCAACCTACGAGTACCTCCAAAAAACCTTGAGGAGTCTTGTATGCTCGGAGCCCCGCAACCTTGCGCTCGCCGTGGTACTCTGCCGGAATTAGTTTGTGCTCCTTGTAGTATGCCGCCAATTCTTTGAAGGTCATTCGCTGACCGTCAAGGCCGCGATCGCCACGCTCCTGCAATTCGGCAAGGAGACCTTTGATGATGAACCGCGCTTGCGTTCGATTCTCAGCGCGGCGCTGTAGCTCATGACGCTTGCCGTCATTGCCGACATAAGTTACTCTCGCCCAGATGCTACCGTCTTTGCGTGTTCGGATTGAACCTCTGCGTTCTTTTGCCATACCTAGTTGGTCTCCCGCGCCCACATTTGCGCCCACATTGGAGTGCAATGCCGGGATTATCGGTGATAACGCGAGAGAAGGCAATAGGTATTATTTGCTAGAGAAACGAGAGATTCTGCGATTTTTGATACTCAGCGAAAACGGCTGATAACGGGATCGTACGAACTTTTAACCAGTGGGTCGCAGGTTCGAGTCCTGCTCGGCTCACCACTTTCATAAACGCATCTGCCCTTCGCGCTAGGGATTTGCTCCATGCGCAATGCTGACGTCAAAAGAAGACCGGCTGGCCTTAAAAGGATTTTTGGAGATGACGTTTTTCAGATCCAGCCTCATCTTCGCACTCGCGTTTGGCGCGGTCTGCGTCTGCCGGGCGCAATCCACCACGTCCGGCAACATTTCCGGCCGCGTTACTCAACACGGCAAGGGCCTGGCTAACGTTCAGGTAAAAGCCACTCACCAACTTACCGTGCGTCCCGACACTCCGGGATATGAAGCGCGCTCGGACGCGCAGGGTTATTACCAAATTCGATCCATGCCGGCCGGCCATTACTTCGTCGTTGCGTCCGAAGCGGGCCTGGTTCCGCTGCGCAACGATCAGGCTTCGGGGTCACCGCGCGAGGTTTCCGTTCCCGACGGAGAAACAGTTTCCGATGTCAATTTCGATCTCGTCGTCGGTGGCGTCATTAGCGGTGCAGTCACCGACAGCGCCGGGCGGCCGTTAGCTCAACAAACGGTGATACTGACCTCAACGTCGTCACAACCAAACCCTACGCTTTACGGTACGAACGTAAGTCTGATTCCGTTTTCCTCCGGGTACTTTAGAACTGACGCGCAGGGTTTATATCGTGTCAGTGGAATTCCACCCGGTTCGTATCTAATATCGATCGGAACACAGTTCACGGCTTTCCCCGCATTTCACGGCCAGCCGGCTTATCAGCAAGTCTTCTTTCCGAATGCGACTGATCGCGCTCACGCGCGCGCGATTGAAATTGCGGAAGGCGCGAATCTTTCAAATCTCGATTTCAAACTGGGTCAACCCCTCGCGACGTTTTCAGTTAAGGGTCGCGTGCGGCAGACATCAAACGGCAACCCGGCTGCCGGCGTCGCGCTCGACCTTCACATTGAGCAATCCGGCGCCCGGGCCGTAATTCCGAAGGCGGTCACCTCTGATGCCAGTGGCGAGTTCCAGCTCGACAAGCTGCCCGCCGGCCACTATTCACTCGAAGTTGCCGAGGAACGCAGCGGTCAGAAAGGCGAGTTCTTTGGCGCATCACCCTGGTTCGACGTACGCGACGCTGACATTGGCGACGTGGAACTTCGCGTGCTGAGCACCATCGGCGTCGTCGGCAGAGTGAGCGTTGCGAACACAAACGATCCGATCGTTCTGGGTAAGGTTTCTGAACTCGACTTGCTGGTTGAGGTCTCTCCAAATGACGGCGGCGCGATAATCTTCAAGACAGTTCGCGCCAATGCGAATCTCACTTTTTCGGCTTACGGTCTGAAGCCGGGCCGGCTGAACGTCTACGTACATTCGGACAATCAGACTGCGACCCTGAATCTACGCTTTCTCAGATTGGAACAAAGCGGACGGACCATTCGCGACGTAGAGATCGGTGAAGACAAACAGGTCAACGATTTGCGCGTGGTGCTCATCTACGGCGCCGGCAGCGTCCGCGGCAGCGTGAAATTAGAGAACGGTTCTTTGCCGCCGAACACCAGAATCGCGGTTAACATCAAAGACGAAACAGGCTTCAATGCCGGAGATTGGGTGGACACGAACGGAAATTTTTTGCTCAAGGCAATCCCGCCCGGAAACTACACTCTGAATGTCACCGCTGAGGAACCGGGCAAACGAACCCTCGGGCCCGCAGCCCACCAGACAATCTCCGTCGCGAACGACAAAGTGACGACTACCGCAATCGCCCTTGATCTATCCTCATTGAAGACGCCTTAACCAGACAACGAGGCGTTACCCTGACCTGAAAATGCTTGAAGCATATTCGCCACGGTTGTAAGATTCGCCTTCTCATAATTCAAAGTCGGAGAGGCAATACTATGCGAGAAATTCGTTTTGCGGTTGCAGCGATCGCGGGCGTCCTGGCCCTGGCAGGGTTTCAGAGCGAGCTGCGCGCTCAGGATCAAAAAGCACCCAACCACGTCCACTACAAAGAGCCGGCGCAGCAAACCACGTCGCCGACCGGCGCGATCGCGCCGCGGCTACAGAAGCTCGGCAATCACAAGTTTCCGGTTTCGACGAAGAACGCTCAGGCGCAGCTCTTCATGAATCAGGGGCTGAATCTTTCGTACGCCTTCAATCACGCAGAGGCCGGCCGCGCTTACCGCGAGGCCGAGCGGCTTGATCCAAATCTGGCGATTGCATACTGGGGCGAAGCTTTGGCGCTCGGTCCCAACATCAATGCCCCGATGTCTCCGGACAGTGAGCCGAAAGCGCTCGAAGCGATTCAAAAAGCGATCTCCCTGAAGGCCAAGGCCTCGCCGCGCGAAGCAGCCTTGATTGAGGCTCTGAAGTATCGCTACACCGGCAAGGCTGAAGAGCGTCGAGCGAACGACATCGCTTACGCCGATGCCATGCGCAAAGTGCATCTACAGTTTCCGGATGACGATGACCTCTCGATGCTCTACGTGGAATCGGTGATGGACCTGCGGCCGTGGGGTTATTGGACCAAGGACGGCACGCCGTACGATCGCACATCAGAGGTGGTCGCGCTGACTGAACAAGTGATCGCGCACAGCCCGAACCATCCCGGCGCCCTGCATCTCTACATCCATCTGATGGAGGCATATCAGGCGGGCAAAGCCGAAGTGGCCGCCGATCGCCTGCTCACCCTGATGCCGGCCGCCGGTCACATGGTCCACATGCCCGCACACATCTATCAACGTGTCGGACGTTATGCTGATGCGGCCAGGAGCAACGTCATGGCCATTGCCGCTGATGAAGACTACATCTCGCAGTGTCGCGCCCAGGGCCTCTATCCGATGGCCTATTATCCGCACAACCTGCACTTCCTGTGGTTTGCGGCGACGGCCGAAGGCAACAGCAAAGTCGCGATTGAAGCGGCGCGCAAAGCTGCCTCGCAAGTCAACGATGAGACTTTGAAAGCAGTGCCATTGCTCGCCGGCTTTCGCGTCGTGCCTTACTTCGCTCTCACGCGTTTCGGGAAATGGGACGAAATGTTGAGCGAGCCCGAGCCGCCAGCGACCAGCACGTACCTCAAAGGCATGTGGCACTACGCGCGCGCCACTGCTTATCTGGGCAAAGGCCAAACGAACGACGCGGATCAGGAACTGGCCAAGCTGAATGGCTTGATGGTAGATAAGTCTCTCGACGGTCCGCTCTTTTCGCCCAACACGGCCCGCGCGATTCTCACCATTGCGCAGGAAGTGCTCGGTGGTGAAATCGAGGGCGCCAAGAAGAACTACGACTCGGCGGTGGCGCACCTGGAGCGCGCCGTGCGGTTGGAGGACGCGCTGGTCTACACCGAGCCGGCCGAGTTTCACTTCCCGCCGCGGCAGGCGCTGGGCGCGGTGCTGCTCGACGCCGGCCGTCCGGCCGAAGCCGAGACCGTCTACTGGGAAGACCTGCGACGAAACAAAGAGAACGGCTGGTCGCTATTTGGCTTGATGCAGGCTTTGAAGGCGCAAGCCAAGAACGAGGACGCGGCGCTGGTCGAGGCCCGCTTCAAGAAAGCCTGGGCCGGAGCGGACGTGAAGTTAAGTTCGTCGCGATTCGGACAGTGATGGGGTAGTGTGTTTCGCTTTGTTTGAAGCGAGCTGTTTGTAGAGAGGCGGCTTTAATCAAATCTGCCAGTCCGCGAAGCGGACGTCGGCGTAAAGCCTGGGGCGCAAGCCCCAGGATCGCGTCAGCAAAAGCGATCGAAAGCCCGCGCAGCGGGCGGTAGCCGCATCATTGGATCGAGTGTCAAGCGCTCAGGCTATCACCCGCTTCGCGGGTTCAATCGACACTTTGGCACTTGTCCTGGGGCTTGCGCCCCAGGCTTTACGCCGACGTCCGCTCCGCGGACTGAAAACAGGGTGATGCGTCAGTACGTCGTTGCCCTGGGTTTTTGGCCGGTTCGTCCACGCGCGAATTACTTATCAACCGCGACCGTATATTCGATCCAACCAATCATCATTTCATCGTAAGTCGGATCGCCCCAGCGCACGGCTTTCGTGGCGTCCGGGTTGTGCATGTTCCTGCTCGAGTTATCGAAATGGGCGGTGACGATTAGCTTCGTTCCCTTCGGAATCGCTATCGGCTTCTTCAGCCGATAGACCGTCTGCCAATTGAATTGGAAACGCGGCACCGAAAGCAGAGTCTCGCGCCGGCCATCGGGATAAAGCGCCTCGTATTTCATGTCTTTGCCGCGCATGTGCATGTGCGGCATGTAACTAATCAGCTCTACATCACGATCGAAAGTGTACGCCGCGGTCACCTGATGATTCGGCGCTCCAGGTGGGATCTTGAAAAAATGATTTGGCACGGTCGCGGTAATGGCGCGCCTCGTGGGCGGCGACTTGGCAAAGACGATCGCGACGGCGGTCTGATCTTTTTGCGCTGTCTCGATCGCGCCGTGGAAGCTCGAATAATGAATCTGCAGAATTATGGTTGAGCCCGCCGGAATTCTTTTCGCGGTTCCCGCGGGATAAATGTCCGCGCCCTTACCGGGAGCGTAGGAAGCCAGCAGCATGCTGTAACCCGCGGCCCCGTCGTCGCCCGTCGGCCGGCGGAAGAGTGAACCGCCGCTGGCCGCGTTGGCGCCGTCATCGATCACCGGCGCATCCATCTTTACTCGCGAAAGCGATCCTTCTTTATAAAAGATCGAGGATGGATCGGCGTCCGCTTGCGGGAACTCGCCGCCCAGACGCTGGGCCGCTCCGGACGTCGCCTGCGGCGGCAGCACGTGAGCAATCACGTGATGAACGATGCGCTTGTTGCCGGGAATAATCTCGGCCGCCTGTACCCACTTGTCCTCTTTGAACCTGGTCGGAAACGTCACGTAGACATATTGATCGGCCGAGTGCGGCTGCACGGTATATTCCTGCGACATCTCGAGCACATAATCCGGCTTCCCAATTTCAAATCCCGACACGACCGGCGGCAGCTCCGGCAGATCTTTCGCGTCTCCTTCTTTCGCGCCCAGCGCGACCCAGTTAACGACCGTGTCGATCTCCTGCTGACTGAGCCGGGCCATATTCGCAAAGTCTCCATATCGAGGATCCGCGTGCCATGGCGGCATTTCCCTCGCTGAGACCTTTTGTCGGATTGTCTCCTTCCAGGGCAGGACGTCCTTGTATTCCAGCACCGAAAACGGCGCGATGTCGTCAGGTTGATGGCACGCGGCGCAATGCTTGTAAAAGATGGGGGCGACGTCGCGCGTGAATGTGAGGTCGGGTTTTTGCGCGAGTGAATTTCGGCCGGAGGCGGTCGCGACTACGATTACGATTGTTGTCAGGAACGCGAGGGCCAGCCAACCCTTCAAGGATCGATCTGCGGGCGGGCGATCTGAGGATTGCGCTTCCATGCTCATTAACTGTTTAAGTTCGCGTGCTTTCGAATCAGGTTCGCCAACGCTTCGGCCCATTGCGGATTGGCATTCAAGCACGGCACTAACTGCAGTCGCTCTCCTCCGGCGGCTTGGAACGTTTCGCGTCCGCGAATCCCAATCTCTTCCACGGTTTCGAGGCAATCGCAAACGAATGAAGGAGAAGCGACGGCGATTCGTTTCAGGCCGCGACGCGCGAGATCCTCAAACACATCGACTGTGTTAGGCCCGATCCATTCCGCGCGACCCAGACGCGATTGAAATGAAACAGTGTAGTCCTCCTTGTCCAGCTGCAGATAGTTCGAGATGGCGCGGGCAGTGGCGAAGCACTGCGCCCGGTAACAGTTTTCATTCGCGGCATTAATTTCGTTGCAGCATTCAGCGGAAGGGCGAGCGGCGCCCTGGTGAAATTTGGTGAGATGTCGAACCGGCACGCTATGAAAGCTGAAAACGACGTGGTCCGTCGTCTCGACGTCGAGGTCAGCGCGAAGACGTTCAGCCCAGGCGCTGATAAAACCGGGATCGTCGTAGAACGGCTTCACAAACGTGAGCAGCTCCTCACCGCCGAGTTCACGCGCGCTGCGCTTCGTTTCGACCACCGCGGTTTCGAAACTCGATTCGGCGTATTGAGGGTAAAGCGGGGCCACGACGATCTGCGAAGCACCGCGGGCTTTCAGATTTCTCAACGCGGATCTAATTGAAGGATTCCCGTAGCGCATCCCAAACTCAACCACGAAATCTTCATCATGCAGTCGCTGAGCAAGTTGTTGCGCGAGGGCGCGCGTGTGGATCAGCAAGGGCGAACCTCCCGGCAATTGAACCTTCTGGTACGCCTGGGCCGATTGATGTTTGCGTCGCGGGACAATGATCACGTTCACGAAAAACCAGCGTAGCGGCGCAGGCAAGTCGATCACAAAAGGATCCATCAGGAACTCGCGCAGGTAACGACCGACGGCCTCAGGAGTGGGCGCGTCGGGTGTGCCGAGGTTGATCAGAAGAACGCCAGTGCTCATTTCGGTACGCGGTTCAGCGGGTTGAAGTTGCCTGGGACGCAGGCGGCGTGCGTACCATCTGCTCCGCTGCGAAAGCGGCGCGCTCAAGAATTTTAGCCAAACCGATTCTACCAAGATAGTTGCCTACGAGTGCGATGTTTTTCGGCGGCGGAGGCAGCATAGTCAGAGTCCTTTCCAGTTCAATTGAATAATGCGGCAGAACGGTTCGCCAGCGTGTGACTCGCATTTCCAGGAGTTGGTCGCGCCGACCGTAAAACCGCTCACGTTCGGCAGCAATTGTCCGCGCCAACTCGTCACCACTCAGAGTGACAACTTCGGGATCGAGAGCGCCGCCAAAGATCCAGGTTTCTGCGTGGGCCGGCCCACGTCCCTCAAAAATGAAATCATTGAAGAGTACACCGCGCGCGCGAAAACCCTCATTCCGCGGAAACAAACAACCAAACCCTTTAAGCTTTGCCGCATCCTGCGAATAGAAACAAGTGACCGTAGCAAGTGAAAGCATCTCAATCTTGCTCAGCGCTTGAGCGAGTTCGGGCGCAAGGTTCTCGAGATACTTGGCCGCCGCCTTCGCCGAGAGACACACAATCGTTTGCCGATTTGCATCAGGCTCGTCCTCATGTTTGAGCGCGAACTCCGCACCGTTTCTCTGCAGATAATCCGTCAGCCCATCGATCAATTGCTGCATGCCGTTCGGCGGCGCGACGGTGCCGTGCAAACGCCCTTTCGCGGGTTTGGTCGTATTCAGATGATCGGGCAGTTTTGCTTTACCGAAGATCAGACTCGCGCTCAGCCGATCAGGATCGCCGGCGTAAATGCCGCCGAGCGCCGGCGCCAAAAGATACTCGGTCGCGCCCTGGCCCAACACGCGGCGGCTCCAATCACCAATCGACTCGAAAGGCCGGGGAGAAAACTTAGTGACGTTGACTGCGACACGGGCCGAGACGCTCAGCATCTCACCGAGTGTCAGCGGCAGTTGTTTTGGCTTCCCGCGATAGATGAAGCGACGGCGACCTTCGCGTCGCGTCATGACGAGCGGAACGCCGATGTCGGCGCACATGGCTTCGAGGCGAGCGGATGCGAGCAGGCCATTTGCGGCGGTCTCGACCAGGCCATGCTCAGTGCGAATGGTTTGAATCAAACCGCCGGTCCGATCAGAATTCTCTACAATGCGAACCTTGAATCTTTGTTTTGTGAGGAAGTACGCGGTGGTTAAGCCTGAGAAACCGGCGCCGACTACGTTGATGGTCTCATTCATGAAAAATCCCCTCTCCCGTTGGGAGAGGGCTTACTACGATAAAGCTCCCCATTCGATGCGAGGCTCAACCTCGCGTAGTCGTCATCAGGTCTGGCAGTAAGCTTCGCACCCTCACCCCAGCCGGCTCCCAACAGGAGAGGGAGAATCTTAAAGCGCTTGTGAAAAGACCTGCGGTCGCTGCTCCTGACTGCGCAGCCGTCGATCAAAGAACATGCACGCATTGCGCAGGAACGGTGTTCCCTTCTCTGTCAGCTGAAGCGTGTCGTTCGAAATCGCCACCAGGCCGTCGTCGATCATTGACCGCAAAAACTCGCGCGCATCTTCGGTCTGGTTATCAGTCAAACGAACTTTGAATTTGGTCATGAACTGCAAGATCTGTTCGCGCAGCTCCCGGTCTTCTGCACTCAACAGGTGGCCGCGCAGCGTGGGAATCTCACCGCCACGAACGCGTCGCTCGTAAACCGGAAACGCCTTTTCATTCTGATGAAAGCACGTCGGCGTTTCCGAGATTGCGCTCACGCCCAATCCCAGCAGCACCGTCGTGCGGGTCTCGGTGTAACCCTGAAAGTTTCGATGCAGGGTTCCCTTGCGTTGAGCTTCTGCCATGCCATCCTGCGGCAGCGCAAAGTGGTCCATCCCGATTTCCAGGTAACCTGACGTCGCCAGCATCTCGCGGGCCAACTCGTACAGCGCGCGTTTCTCTCCGGCGGCGGGCAAGTCTTCATCTTTGTAGCTGCGTTGCGCCGGCTTGATCCAGGGCACGCGCGCAAAGCTGTAAAGTGCGATGCGATCGGGACGCAGCTCGATGGTCTTGTTGACCGTGTCGCGAAACCGGTCCGGTTTCTGTCGCGGCAAGCCGTAAATCAAATCGTAATTCACCGATCTGTAACCAAGCTCGCGCGAGATGTCGGTGATCGACTTCGTCACTTCATAGGGTTGATGTCGATTGACGAGCCGCTGCACCTCAGGATCGAAGTCCTGCACGCCCAGCGAAATGCGCGTGAAGCCCAGGCCGTAGAGCAGCTCGAGTTGTTCGCGGGTCGTGTGACCCGGATGAACTTCGACGGACGCTTCGAACCGGTCACGATCAATTTTGGCCTGTGAAAGGATCGGCTTCAAAATCCGTTCAAGATTCTCTTTGGCGAAAAACGTCGGGGTGCCACCGCCCAGGTGAACACCAAGGAGCGCGCGCTCAGCCAGTGCCGGCACGCGATCGAGATAAAGATTCCATTCAATTGAAAGCAAATTCACGTAACCGTCTTCGCGGCCATGGTCGCGCGTGATCACCGTGTTGCAGGCGCAGAAAGTGCACAACGTTTCACAGAACGGGAGATGAAAATAAAGTGACCACATCGCGGTTTGATCGACGAACGCGTCGTTCAAATGATCGATCCACTGATCCGTCGTAGGCGAATCAGTCCAGAAAGGGACCGTCGGATAACTCGTGTAGCGCGGCGCCGGAACGTCGTACTTGGCAAATAAATCTGTCACTGCATTACCTCTCTAACGGTGTCAACAAAAAGTCTGACGTTGTCTTCCGGCGTCGCGGGCAGAACGCCGTGCCCCAAACCGCAGATCCAACCGGGCCAGTCGCGTCCCTTCAGCGGCTCGAGAAAATCCGACAAGTGCTGCTTCAATTCGTCGCGGTTCGCGTGCAACAAAGCCTGGTCGAAATTGCCCTGGACAAATCCGCGCGCGGAAGCTTCGAACGCCTCGCGAATTTCCCAACTGTGATCGACGCCAATGCCGGCGAGATTGCCCGACTCAAACAAGGCATTGCGCAGATGTGCGCGTTGCGTTCCTTTCGAGTAGTACCCGATGCGCGCTTGATTCCGTTGGGTCAATCGTCGCAACTGTGGCACGACCTGCGAATTGAAAAGCTGCGGCGAAAGTTCTCCCGCCGCCGTATCGAAAACCATCACGACTTCAGCGCCGTTCTCGAGTTGCAGCTCGATGTTGCGCTCGAGCAAAGGCACCAGCGTCTCGCAGAACGGGGCGAATAGCGGCAGCAGGCGCTTTGATTTCGTGAGCGACCCTTTGTGCGTGCCTTCCACGGCATAGACGAACAAAGTCCACGGTCCACCAACGAAACCGATCAGGCTTCGATCGTTTGGTATCCGCGCGCGCGTGGCCCGCATGGCATCGCCTTGAAACTGGAGTTGAGGCCACGCGTCCGCGACCGACCGCAGTCGCCGGATGGAATCTTCATCCAACTGCGTTCCAAGCTGCGGGCCACCTTCCGTGTACTCCAGGCCCATGCCGAGGGCTTCGAGTGGGAACAACAAATCGCTGAAAAGAATTGCGGCGTCGAACCCGAAGTCCATCACCGGACCGTATGCGACTTCCGCGGCCAGCTCAGGCTGTTTGCACAATTCCATGAATGAATGCTTTGCGCGCAACGCCTGGTAATGACGATGGTATCGACCGGCTTGGCGCATTAACCAGATCGGTGGCGTGCGCTGTGGCTTTCGCGCGAGCGCATTCTGAAAACGCGCGTTGCCGATCTGGAGTGCGGCGGCAAATCCCGATTTATCGGGAGGCGACGCCGCTTTGGATGAAGCTGTGGTTTCCTCGATCATGATTTAACTCAAAAGACGATCCAAAGCGCCGTCGCCTCCCGATAAATCGGGATTTGCCGGCGCACTCCAAATCACTCATCGCCGCACCACTGATACCCCACCCCTCGCACCGAACGAATGCAAGTACTCTCGGTATCGCCAAGCAGCTGCCGCAGCCGAACCACCATGTTGTCGATCGTTCGCTGATTCAGAAATTTATCTTCACCCCAGAGCACGTCGAGAATTTGATTGCGGCTGATGACGCGCGGGCTGCTCGTAATCAAAAGTTGCAGCAATTCGAAGTCGCGCGCCGCCGGATGTTCCCGCGCACCGTCCGGCTGCACAATGGCCCGATTATCCAAATCGATGGTGCGGCCCCGGCAGATCACTTTGTGAAACACCGGATGATTTTCCAGCACGTGCTGCACGCGCAGCAGCAGTTCGCGCAGATGGAACGGCTTGGGAATGAATTCCTCGGCGCCGATTTCAAATCCTTCCAGGCGATGCTCGGCCGTGCTCAACGCCGTCATAAACATCACCGGCAGCGTCGCATTCGATTTAATGTGACGCGCCAATTCGAACCCGGAACCATCCGGCAAACCGATATCAAGAATGACCAGGTCCCACAGACCTTCATTCAATTTCGCCAGCGCACTCTGCTTGGTCTCGACCCACGCGACGTCGTACTTCTCGCGCAGCAAACGCTCGTGCAAAGTCGCCCCGAGCGAACGATCATCTTCGACCAGCAACAGACGCTTCATAGTTGGCCTGCATACGATCAGCATGCTCTGTCCCGGCGACAGTCGAACTGTCCGGCAGATCAAATTGCGCAACGAAACCTGACTCGGCGCGACTCTCGAAGGCGATGGCGCCGCGCATTCGCTTTACCAGCTGGCGAACGATGTAGAGCCCCACCCCGCTCCCGCTACCGCGGCCATGACGGACAAAAAGTTTCCCCAGTTGATTGAAATCGCCGGTGAAACCGCGCCCGTTGTCCGCAATTCTGATGGTCGCGCGACCGTTGCGGCCTCCATCGATTCTGATTTCGATTTCAGTCGCATGACCGTGGGTCACTGCGTTCTGAATCAAGTTCGTCAAAATACTGTCCAGAGCGCGCGCGTCGGCCATCACCACTGCGTCGCCGCTTTCCCGAATCGTCAGCTCCGGCCAATGGCGCGTCAGATTGTTGAGGCAACTGCTGAGGGTGATCGGTTCGAGAAAAAATTTACCCCGGGTCAGATTTACCAGGAACAGCGAATTCTCCAACTGTAGCTGGAGCCTTAAAGTGTCGCGCAGCAGGCGATCCAAAAGCGGATTGGGCCCCGCATTCGCATAGTCCTCCTGTAGGCTCTCGGCTTGCAGTCGCAAGCTCGCCAGCGCTGTCTTCGCGTCGTGGGTGAAGGCTGCGAAGAATTCTTCGACCTGCGCATGGCGCTTCTGCTCGCGCCGGGCGTAATAAAAAAGCGCGAGCCCACCGCCCAGCAGAGACGCGATCAAGATGCCACCTTCCCAGAGCAGCATCTGATAATGCCGATTAAGCTGCACCGCATTCTCGAGGTTCGATTGATTGATTAGATCAAGTTGCCTGAGGCCGAAGATTAGCCACCACGCCGTCAGCGTCACCGTGAAGACAACCCAAACCGCGACCAGGAAAATGGCGAGCCGGCTATGTTTTCGTTCAGCGCTCATTGGTCTTTCGTCCCTGCTCCATCGGGAGAGGGAGTCTAGTTGTTGGTCGTCGTCGCCACCGCTGTTACCAGCGTTTCAGCTGCCCGCTCCAGCAGCTCATCCGAATGCGCCAACGACATGAAATTTACTTCGTAGCCACTGGGGGCAAGGTATACGCCGCCCTCCAACGCCGCGTGGAAAATCCGAGCGAACGCTGCCGCATTGTTCGCAGGAATCTGTTCGATGCGGCGAATCGGCGCGTGCGCGCTGACGTGCAGCCAAAAGATCGACGCCGTGTGCGTGACTTCAAGCGGCAAACATAATTGGGCGAAGTGATTATTCAAACGATCGCAAAACTGAGTGGTCTTTTGTTCAAGCAGCGCGTGCGCCTGAGTCCGTTCAAGCTTCTGCAAGGTTGCCAGTCCGGCGCGCATTCCGACTGGATTGGCGCTTAAGGTTCCGGCCTGATAAACGGGACCGACCGGCGCCACCATCTCCATCAGATCTCTGCGCCCGCCGTAGGCTGCGACGGGGAAACCGCCGCCGATCACTTTGCCGTAAGTGACCAGGTCAGGCTGCATCCCCAGCAGTTCCGCCATCCCGCCCAACGCGACGCGAAAGCCGGAGATGACTTCGTCAAAAATCACGAGCGCGCCGTGGGCCCGCGCGGTGGTCACGACCGATTCAATAAATTCACGCCGCTGAATCAGCAGACCGTAATTCGCCGGCAACGGTTCGAGAATCACCGCGGCGATCTCATTCGGATGCTGCGCAAAAATTTGTTTGACCCCGTCTTCATCGTCAAGCGAAGCAACCAGAGTGTCGCCAGCGACTTGCTCAGACACGCCGGCGCTCGAACTGGCCGACTCGCCCGCCAGGCCGCTGCCCGCTTTGACCAACAGCGGATCCGAATGTCCGTGATAACAACCCTCAAATTTCAAAATACGATTGCGCCCAGTCGCGGCGCGCGCCACCCGCAAAGCGCTCATCACGGCTTCGGTTCCGGACGAGACGAATCGCACCATCTCGACCCAGGGCAGACGCGAAGTGATCCACTCCGCGAGTTCCAGGGAATACGGCTCACACGCGCCGAAGCTCCAGGCCGTGTCTACCGCTTCACGCACAGCTGCGGCCACGTCCGCGTCGCGATGGCCCAGAATCAACGGGCCGAAGCTCTGACAAAAGTCGATGTAGTCGCGTCCTTCGACTGAGGTGAGCGTCGCGCCCTGCGCGCGGCGAAAGAAGACTGGCGTCCCGCCCACACCTTTGAATGCGCGCACCGGACTGTGAACGCCGCCGGGTGTGATGCGGAGCGCGCGATCAAAATATTCCTGCGAGAGCGTCTCCAACGAAGTTGCTGAGTTAGTTGTCATCTGACTCGAATAAATTGGCCGCTACTACAATCCTAAACAAGCCCAGGATGAGGTGGCTGAACCGAACTCACTCATCTCCCTATGCCCAAATTCTTCGCATACCGCGCGCCATAGGTGATGATGTACTGCGCGCCCGCGCGTTTGAAGACGTGCCACGTTTCCAGCAGCGCCTCTTCGAACTTAATCAGCCCTTGTTCCCCCAGGACCGAGAGGCCGCCGTATTCGCCGCTGACCTGATAAGCACCCACTTGCAGATCCGTCGCTTCGCTGATCGGTCGAATCAAATCGAGCGAAGTCAGCCCCGGCTTCACCATCAGAATGTCCGCGCCTTCCTCCGCGCAACGAACGCTCGCGGCAATCGCACCACTGCGATTACGAACATCAAGTTGATAACCACGACGGTCGCCAAATTGGGGCGCCGAATCAGCAGCGTTGCGAAACGGTCCATAAAAGTTACTCGCGAATTTTGTGCTGTAACTCATCACCGGCGTCAGGTTGAAACCGTTTTCATCGAGCGCCGCGCGAATCCGCGCCACGCGGCCATCCATCATGTCGCTCGGACTAATACCATCTGCGCCGGCTTCCGCAAACGCAACCGCGGACCTCGCTAATTCGTCCAGCGTCTCATCCAGCTTAATTCCCTTTTTATCCAGCACGGCGCAATGTCCGTGCGTCGTGTACGAGCACAGACAGGTATCAATCCAAAGACACAAGCTCTCGCCAAACTGCTTGCGAATTTCCGAAATTGTTTGCTGCGTCGCGTCGTGCGAAAAGCCGCTCTCCTGCTTGTCAGCCGGAACAGGGAACAGCAGGAAATGAGTCACGCCGTCTCGCAAATCACTTTCGATCTGCTTTAAGGCCGAGGCAGTATTGTGACGGAAGTTACCGCGCAAGCCGGGAATCGGCTCCGGATCGATGAGTCCGTCGACGACAAAGAAAGGCTGGATCAGCTGAGCGCGATTGAATTCAGTCTCCGCGCACAGATCGCGCAGATGTTGCGACGCCCGCAATCGCATCAGACGCTTCATTGAGATATCTCCTCGGACAACGTGTCAGTACCCAGAGCGGTAGCGACGGGATCAAACCGCGTGTCAGTACCCGGAGCGGTAGCGACGGGATCAGGGTGCACGGGTCTGTGAAAACTAATTGCGTTCATTCGTTCCTCGAAAAGGTGCATCATGATCCGGTCGCTACCGCTCCCGGTTCTGACACGGACATCTCCTCCAACCACTGACTATGATCGAGAAAGACGTGCGGTTCGACCCCGTGCCGTTCCAAAATCTTTTGGGTGTTGCCCGGTCCGCAAAAGTGTGTCCTTTCCTTCAGCCACGAATTCTTCGATAGTGCATATTCAAAAGACGATCCACTTTTCCAAAAGAAATATTGTTTGCCCGTCAAATCACCCGGCTCACGCTGAGGCGTCAGCCGGTAAGTAGCGAGGGTTTCCATCTCGCCACCAGTGTAGCCGCTCTCGTGTGTAAGCTTAAGCCAATGCACGGCGCCGCCAGTGAGCGTTTCGATGCAGGGCCGTTCGTGTTCACCGAGACCTTCAGCGCAGCCGTTTACCCACACACCGCGTTGCGCCAATTTTTTCCAGGTTTGGAATCCGCTGGCCCAAACCAGTCGCCGGGGAACAGTCTGCCAATTCGCCGGCAGCGCGTCGGCTCGAGCCACCCAAAGCGGTGCGCTGCTGGCGGCGACATCGATTGGCTCGCGCACAAACCAATCAACGTCAGACGAATCCAGCGGCCACATTTCATTCCTGGCAATTCGCGGTGGCCTCGGTCTTGACGGTCGCAACGTGAATTCATTGAGAACTTGCCCATCGTCAGTCAGTCCGCGCAAGCATGTGATGACTCCATAGGATCGCTGCAACACGCTCGCGCCAATTTTCTGATGACAGCCGCCGCCGTAGCTACGCAGCATCTCGCGTTCGGCTGCCACCGCGCTAAACGTGTCGGCGCAACTGAGCGGCGCCAGCAATGCGCGCACGTCAGAACGCTGCCGCGAAATCTCAATCGCCAAAGCTCCCTGCGCCGGCGCTGACGGATTCTCGCGCAGGGGCAGTACCATCCAGCGGCACCGGGCCAGCGCTTCTCGCAGGAACGCCTGTGTCTCGGCGAACTCGGTTTGCGGTGCTTCGAGCAAACGATCAAGCGCAGCTTTCGCGACAATCAAACCGTCGACCTGCTCGCTTTCCAAAAGCTTGCGCACGCGCGTCGGCACGTTGCCCCGCACGTTGTCGAATTTCAATTCGTCGATCTTTGCGGGCAGCGCGGCTCGCAGAAATCGATCGAGGTTGTGCGCGCGGCGCGGAGAGGACGTGAAGAGCGACAGCACCGCCGTCTGCTCGACCCGCGGCCAACAGTCTGTGCGAATCAACAGCAGGTCGCGTTGGTCGGCGCGTGGCAGCGTCGCGACGATCTCTGTTTCCGGATCGTCTTCAATCGCCAGGTCCTTCCACGAGTGCGCCACGAGATCAAAATCGCCGCGCAGCAAGCCTTCACGAAAGTCCTGTGTAAAGACGCCTTTCTCGGGCATCTGCCAAAGCGGATCGTTAAGATTCTTGTCGCCCAGCGATTCGCGGAACGAGTAATTTATTTCGATTTGAGGATGTGCGCCGCGGAGTGTTTCGCCAACCTGGTATGCTTGAATTCGGGCCAGGTCGCTGCGACGCGACCCGATCGTCACGCGCATAAATCTTCCCACCCGAAGGGACGGAACTGCGCTTGCAGCGTTTGGTGAGCGACGAGCTGTGTGATTTCGGCGCGCGCGGCTTCAACGTGTTGCGCTAACCTTTCGCGTTCAGCACGCAACGCGGCGAAGAGTTCATGCAAGGGGATAAGAACGGTGTGCATGTTCACCGGATCTGTCAAAGCGTCGCCGCGCAAGTCCAGACACTTCGTGAATAACACCTGCTGAGATTGCGCCCAACCGGCCACGTCTTCAGCGACTAGCGGAGCTGCGATTACTAAACCCGCCTCTCGATGATTCCAAATGGCGGACGCGTCTGCATACTCGGTTAATTCGATCTCTGGAAACTCTTCGCGCAGATAATTGGCCCGCTCAAGATTTCGACAAAATACGCGAATCTTAGTTTTGCCGATGAGCCACGGCAGAATCTCACGCGCGAGTTTGCCTGAACCGAGCACCGCAACTTCCGGCAGTCCCTTCACATGCTGGCGCACCAGACTGCCGTAGGACTGACTGCCGATGCCTTGCAGGTGCGCGGTCCGTACTCGCTTGGCATCGATCATTAAGTTGGTCGCGAGTTGGCGCAGGAAATTGCCCCAAGATGAATTCGGAAACTTCGCGTGCTGTAGAAATTCCTTGAACTGTCCCATCACCGCGGTCTCGCCGACGATTGGTGAATTCAGTCCGCAGACGACTTCGAGCAGAAAACCGTAAGCGTGTTGACCCCGGAAGACTTCGACGATGGGCGGCAGCAGATTTTCGGTTTCGATAGTTTGCAGGATGTCGCGATTATCGTGGGCGTGCAGGAAAAGGATGCGACGCAGGCACGTCTGCCATTCGACGCCGTTGAGCACGGCCGGCATCTTGTCGCGTGCCTCACGCCTGAGATTGACGATGACCAGTTGGTCGATCACGCCGCCATTTTAGAAGCCCGGCACTTTCGATTGTCATCGCTTTGTCACAAAAAGCGAGATTTTTCGCAAAAGAGTGATGAGGATCACATCAGCGGCTTCTCCTGGGTACGCGACTGTTGAAATTGCGAATTTGGCCAGGAATTTAGGAAATTTGCATGAACGGAAATGGCGGCTGACCCATCCGGAACGGCGCCTGACACGCTCGGAATGGCGCCTGTCACGCTCGGAACGGTGCCTGACACGCTCGGAATGGCGCCTGTCACGTGTGGAATGGCGCCTGTCACGTGTGGAATGGCGCCTGACGCGCCCGGAATGGCACGTGTCACGCGCAGAAACGCTTCTGATACCCGACGAAGGTCGCCGGTCATGCGGGGAATCGCATCTGATACGGGACGAAAGACGGCTGACACAGACCCGAATGAGGTTTGCACGCGCTGAGTGTCTCAGTCACACATGGCTTCAGCCAGGTGTTCGAAAACCACGAATTAGCCGAAACCGTTTAAAACGGTTTCCATAACATCACGCCAAATGGCCACCCGGCTAAAGCCACGTGTGAATTAGAAAGGAAAAACTTTTGATCGAAGCCCCTCGCAGAGCGTCAGTTCTGCGCCGCGATTTGATATTGCTCCAGCTTCCCGTCCGGCATCTCGTAAGTCCAGGCGCGCAAGGCTCGCTGCGGAAAACGAATGATGTATACACGCAGCGTCATGCCGCCGCGCAAGCCCTGACTGGATTGCGTGAATGACTGGGGCGTGCCGAGCGGTCCAAGTCCGGCCTGAAAATCCTTCAAGGCGGCTTCGCTGAAATAGAAGTTGGCGTTGTCGGTGAACAGCGAGCGGTCGATCTTGCCCTCCTGGAGATCGGCGAAGATCTTCTTGGCCTGTTCCAGTTT
>Ga0207686_10000236_pt1 | contig 42150 bp, 33 predicted proteins | sample KBSM24metaG_FD_184396 | JGI IMG/M metagenome (GOLD analysis project Ga0207686, IMG submission 184396) | Miscanthus rhizosphere microbial communities from Kellogg Biological Station, Michigan, USA - KBS M2-4 metaG (SPAdes) (version 2) | ecosystem: Host-associated > Plants > Roots > Rhizosphere >...
CTTGCGCTTGTTCTTCCTTCTCCATGCGCGCGCGCACTTTGGCGGCCATCTGGCGGCGCACTTCGTCGGAAGGATCTTTGCCGGTGTTGGAGACAATCACGGCAACTTCGCCCGGCTTAACTTCCTTCGCCGTTTCGGGAATGACTTTAAAGAGCAGCGGATTGATGTAGTAGGTGCCCGGCAACAGAATGTCTTTCTGCGGGCCGCGCTGACCGCCGCTATTGATGAAATCGTGGCCATCCTGAAAATTGTCGTGGCCCTCGACCGGTTCGGCAACATAATCGCGCGGATTGAGTTGCGCGCCATCGAGCGCGTCGACCAATCCAATCTGATTTTCGTTGATTACGGTCGCATCAAACAGCCGCACATAAAACAGGCCGGGCTTTCCGTCGTTCGAGCCGTTAATCGGAGCCGACTGCGTGTGAATGCGATAAGTGCCGGGCGTTAGAATATCGACCTGGGGCCCTTTCTGTCCGCCGGACCCGATGTATTGTTCCGCGTCCTGAAAATTCCGATGACCATCGATGGCTTTTCCCAGAAGACGTCCGGGGTCGAGCGGGCCGCCGTCAGTCGCAGTGATCACGCCGACCTTTCCCTGCGGGATGACGGTCGCTTTAGCAATCGATACGCGAAACAGGTAAGGATGAATCGGCCACAACCCCGGCGGCAGGGTCCGCAACTGAATGCCTTTCACGCCGCCCTGCTTCAGAAACGCAATCGGGTCCTGAAAGTTGTTGTGCGCGTTCTGCGCGCGATCCGGAGCGAAGATTCTTCCCGGCGGCATTGGGTCGCCGTCGATGGCTTCAATCACACCGAGTTCGTCTGAGCCGACTTCGATGAGCGCCACTTTGTGCACGACTTTTTCAAACGGCCATTTGATCAGATGCAGCCCCGGCTTCAGCACGTCCGCCTGGATCCCAACCTCGCCTTCAGTCGCCACCACACGTCCCGGCGGCATTCGTCGACCGAGATAGCGCCGTTCTTTGATCGCAATCTCACGCGCGCCGACATTTACAAAGATGCGACGCAAAATGATCAGCAGGCTAATCAGAATTATGAAACCTACGATCAGGATTGCAACTAGGGCGACTGGGTCAATGTTTTTCATGGTGAACCTCTAATTGGTTTCGGAGGCCCGGCCGTGAGGGAGGGCCTCGTTGGGTAAATGGCCCTCGCTTAAGCTCGGGCTGCTGACACTCTCTGCCAATTCGCGACGCGCGTCGGCGAGCGAGCGCTTCAACACAAAACCTGCGCCGGAGCTGCGAGTGCGCGCAGAGAGTATCCAAAACTCGCCGTCAAATAAAGCCCGCAGCTCTTCCGCGGACACGTTCGCGAGTTTGCCGTCGCGCCAAAGCTCCAGAGCCAGTTCGATGGTCCGGCCGAAGCATTCGGCGTCGTCGCTTAGGGCCGCGAAGTGCAGGGCCTTCGCGGCGCCTTGTCGACTCGGCGCATTTCGCCACGCCGTTACGGCGGCATTCGCTAAGCTCACGTTTACACGTAAATCGTTTTTGACAATGAAGGACAGAAGGGAAACCAGGGCGGCGTCTGAATCAACCTGCTGCACGAATTCATTCAAAGTCTGATCATACAAATCAGCGTCGCCGCTTTGCTTTGCGTCAACCAGCGCGGATTTGTCGCCGGCGCGCGCCCGGTCGCGCAACGACGCCGCCAACAATTTGGCGCGCTCAATTTCTTCTGGTGTTTTCATGGCAGTTTTGGCGGGCTGTTCAGCGAACAGGCCGAAGAAATCGGGATTCGGCGGCAGGATGCGCTCAGAATTGTCACGCGCAGTCTTCTGCCAAAAGTAAAGACCGATTCCTGAAAGTAAAAGGATTGCGAGAACTAAGGCGAAGGCGGTAATGAAAATGCTGACCATTCGGTCGCGAACAATCTTGCGCGTTCGTCTGGATTATACGCCCAAGCGAGTCGAAAGGTTCAACTAGCCACCCCGGAACGGGTCAGTACCATCTCCGCCAGGAGATGGATCGATAACAACCTTCGAGACTGTAAGCCGCGCTTGATCCATCCGCTCACGCGGATGGTACTGACTCCATCGCTAACGAACCGCGACTATTTCAAGCTGATCGCATTGAAAAAAAGCGGATAAGTCGCCAGCGATTGCCCGCGATATTGCGGGCGAAAACCAAACAGAATGATGTGGCCCTTGCCCATATCAACCTGCACCAAAGCAGCTTTTCCCTTCACACGATCGGCGCCCAGGAGCCAGCCGGAGAGCAGCGGATCTTTGTCTTTCGCATACCAGGCGATTACATGAACTGTCGGCTCTGCCGGGATTTGATCGCCAGCCCGAAGAGTCGTTTGAATCACCTCAAACACGGGCGAGTTCTCGGCCCAGGCAATCGATTCCTTCGATATTCCGAACGCGATTGGATTTGAATTTTCAACTTCGATTCGCAGGATCGATCCAGGCACGTAGAAATCCGTCCGCGGCAGACCGTCAACCACATCGCGGACGGGCAACTTGAATTGTTCAATAGCAAAGTCCGAGGCCCGATTAAGACAGACCAGCGTGCCGCCCGCTTCAACAAATTCGCGCAAAGCCTTCACGCCTTGTTCACCGAGACCGCCGGTGTATTCATCGGGCATCGCACCTTTGCGATGACCGTTGAGAATTGCTGCACGCACTTGATCGGGAATAACGATGCTGTCGTATTTTGCAGCCAGACCACCGGCGCGAATTTCCTGATCTTCGATTTCGCGATCATGAATCGTCATCGCGAAAGGGTGACCATTCTCCATCACCCAGCGCGTCCAGCCCGCATCCATGGACGGCACGTGAGACTTGTACAGCCCGACTCGCACCTCGATCGGACCGCCACCGGTGCATCCGGCAAAGCCGCGATCAGGCGGCATCCGATAACGGAATGGCTTATGGATGAAGACTGGCTCGACACCCATCAGTAGTGAAACCGTGTGCGCGGTGACGTCGTATGGCTGAATCGGCCGGCCGGTCGCATCACGCATATTCGGATAGTGCTGGCGTTCGAGTAGCGCTTTCGCAAAGCCGGCATTCGGCTGGCTCATTCTGATGATCGCCGTGCCTTCCGGATACTTGACGCCTTCAGCTACAAAGGGAAGGGGCGCGTCCATTTCAACTCCGCCACGGTCGAGAATCTTCAGAACGTCTGCCCGATGGGGAGCCGCGGGAACGAGGATCGCAAACAACTCGTCCGGCCTTCGCAACCGCACGGCATCTTTCTCAATCCCATAAAATCGCTGCAACCAGAGCTCACGATTTTGCGCGGCGTGCTTCAACAAAAGAAACGCCACCTTCGTCATGGTGTTGGTGATGTCGCGGATGTGCCATTCACCGCCTTGCCAGATGGGACCAAAGTTCGGCGTCTCTTTACGCGGATCGTAGCCTTCTCCAGCGCGTAGTTGATCGAAGCGGACGGTGATTGGCGTGGCGAGACGGCACGACGCAGTCTCCTGGAGGATGCGCACGCCGCCGTGATAATGCGAGTACGCTCGCGAAGGCGACCACGCGTCGTAAGTCGAATCGGTCGTGATGCCTCTGTAACCGGTGGCGCGCATTTCTTTCGCCAGATAATTTCCGAGTTCCGTGTAGCCTTCGACGATCTGCTGCGGCACGTTGGGTTCGACGGGCGGCATGTACGGCGGCAGGAACAGGCGCGAGCCGAACGCGCCCTGTTGATGAATGTCGTGGACGATTTGCGGATGCCAGGCGTTGAGAATCTTATCGACGACCAGTTGGGTTTCGACCTGCGTGAACGCGTACCAGTCGCGATTGTCGTCGTGGCCGGTGTACTTGTGATAAAGCTCGGGCGGATCGGTGCCCTCGTAAGGCGTGCCCAGTGTTTTCTGATACCAGTTGTTGACGATGTCCACGCCATCGGGATTTGTCGAAGGCACCAGCAGGATGATCGTGTTCTTGAGAATCTCCTGAACCTCGGGCTCGTTCGATGAAGCCAGGCGATAAGCGATCAGCATGCTCGAGAGATATGAACCAACCTCTGTCGAATGAATGCCGCAGGTGATGGCCACGACGGTCTTGCTGCGCTTGATCAGTTGAGAGGCCTTGCTATCGCTGGGAACGCGGACCTCCGCGTCCGCTCTTGGGGCGCGCCTTGCGCTCGATGCGGACGAGGACGTCCGCGTTCCCAGTAACCGCGGATCGGCAAGCTGCCGCTGAATCTCTTTGAATTCATCGAGATGCTTTAGATTTTCCGGCGCGCTGATCGTCACGTAAACAAACGGCGCGCCCATAGTTGATTTGCCAATCTCTTCGAACTTAACGCGGTCGCTGGTGGCAGCGAGTTTCTGAAAGTACTCGACGACCTTGGCCCAACTCGCGAGTTTCCGATCGTCGCCGGGCGTGAAGCCGAGGACATCAGTGGGCGCGGGAACGGATTTAGTCTGCGCGCGCGCAATCGTGCGCAAGCCAAAAAGGTCGGTTTGAATTGTGAACGTGATGAAGAGAAACGCGGCCGGAATCAGCGACAATCGTCTGCGCATTCAGTTTGGCTCCTCCGTAATTGAGGGTGTCTTTTATCACAGAGCGTGTCAGAACCGGGAGCGGTAGCGACCGGATCAAGGCGCATTTGTCGATGACCGATTTGGACTTTGAACTATTCTCACGATTAATGATGATCCGGTCGCTGCCGCTCGCGGTACTGACACGCTGCGGTTCTGACTAGACCCCATGAATTCGCAAACGGAACTCGTCGTTGAAGGCGACGATTTCGGGCAGCCGATTTGAAAACGCGCGGGCTTCTCGCAGCAGCCTCGGCAGCCCGCCGCGCCCGAGCTGTAACCCGTAGGCATCGTTGGAAAAGATTGAGGAAGTGCGCGGATTCATTCGTTGCTGCACGCCAAAACGGATGCTCTTGAGCGCTTGCGGGGCAAAGCCGGCGCTGCGTCTCGGATTCACGATTTCGATCGCATGATCGAAAATGTGCAGGCGCGTGGTCACATCGCGCACTACCAGATCGCGGTGAATCAGCGCGTTGGCAATCGCTTCACCAATGACGGCGCGATGGTAATTGGCCCGCGCCACGACCGGACCACCCTCGGCCGCAGCTGCCGACGGACGCGTGTTCCAAAGATCGCAGTAGCGCCTGATAAACTTCTGCGCCGATTCATAAAGCGAGGCGAGGTTCCCTTGCAGCTCGATCCGTTCGACGACGTCTGCCTGCGCGTTGTCTCCACTAAAACGCGTGGCCACGATCGAGGTCCGCGGCAGGAGCCGGGTAACCGATTCGTCCTGGCCAAACAGCACGATGCCCGCAACTGTCGGGGTGATTTCGTCCTGACTCTTGACGGCGAGCGTGAAGTAACGTTCGAGAATGTTAGAGGTCGGATAACCCTTGACCGCTGATTCATCGAACGCGCCGCCCTCGAAGGCGCGCATGAAACTCCACAGGTGCGCTTCATCGATATCGCTGAGCCGGGCGCGCGTCACGGGAATGTCTTCGTACAGCAACGGGCGCGCATCGTCGAGCAGGCTCGCCAATTCTTCCGGCGATGTCTCCCGCTTGTCCTCGCCCACGCGAATGAAGAAGCGGCCGTCGCGCGTGCGATAAGGCCGGCGCTTGCCTTCGACGTCGAGGGCGACGATGCGGCGGCCGTTATCGAAGGCGATGCGATCGATGAAGGGAATCAGCGGTGGAACGATCTCTTCGCGACAAATGCGTACGAGTTCATCCTGAACTTCTTCAGGATGATCGATACCCTCGACGCGCATCTGGTCGTTGACGCCGAAGACCATTGTGCCGCCGCCGGTGTTGGCGAGCGCGACAATGCCCTGGGCAATCCGCTCTGGATTCGAAAGCTTAACTTTTAATTCGAGATAGGTGTCTTCGCCGCCGCGCACCAGTCGCATCAATTCGGTGCGCGTCGTCAGCGGAGCGGCAGTTTGATAAAGATATTCCTGGAATGAGCGGTCACTAACCGGTTCATTGCGTTGCGTATTGCGGAAGCGTTTGCGAGCCATTTGTGTAATGGCGGGGCCGGCCTGCCCGCCCGGACGCTCAGCGCGTCGCTGGAATTCAAGTTAGTGCTTCACTGGGGAATCGATGTCAGTGTAGCATAGCGCGGCTGTAGCCGGAGACTTCAGTCTGTGTCGCGCATTCACAGTTACAGACTGAAGTCTGTGCTACCAACTTCATGTTTTCTCATCGCAATCATGCCAGCAAAGCCTACGTCGCCCTCGGATCAAATCTGGGCGATCGGGCGGGCAATCTTTTGCTCGCGGTGCGCGGCATGATGGAAGCCGCGATCTGCGTCTGTCGCGCGTCTTCGATTTATGAAACCGAACCCGTCAGCGATGTCGCCCAGCCGCCATTTCTGAATATGGTGGTTGAGGTTGGGACTCCTTTGCCCGGGCCAGAGCAAGTGATGGCGCGTCTGCTGCGCATCGAGTTTCTGCTGGGCCGCACTCGCGGTCTCAAGGATGGGCCGCGCACAATCGATCTCGATCTATTGTTGTATGGGGACCACGAAAGTGACACCGAGTTTCTGCGGCTGCCGCATCCGCGAATGCATGTGAGAAGATTTGTACTCGAACCTTTGGTCGAAGTTGCGCCGCATCTCGTGCACCCAACCTTGAATTGTACGGCGGCTGAGTTATTGGAAAAGGTGGAAGACAAGTCAACCGTGCGGAGATGGACTCCGTAGGAGCGCATGCATCCTGCGTGCGGGTCGCGGCCAATCTCTGGCCGCATTTTTGTTTCCGCTGCAGGCAGGATGCCTGCGTACCGCCCGCAAGGATGCGCTCCTAGAGCTTTGCCGTCGGCAAAAACTGCGGCGGTCGTCTGGCTTTCGTCGCCTGTTCGAAGGCGTAAGCGAATTTAATCAGGGCCGGTTCACTCCAGGCGCGGCCAAAGAACGAAAGCCCCACCGGCAATCCAAAGACATAACCCGCGGGCACAGTGATGTGCGGATAACCCGCGACCGCCGAGGGCGTCGAATATCCACCGGTGAAGTGATCGCCGTTGACCCAATCGGTAACCCACGCCGGCCCGCCGGTCGGCGCAATCAGGGCGTCAAGTTTGTTCTTGTCCATCACCAGGTCGATGCCTTCTTTGCGCGAGAGTTGGCGGTTCTTTGCCAGCGCGTCTCGGTAAGCCTTATCGGTCAGAGGCCCTTTCGCCTCGGCTTTGGTCATGATGTCCTGACCGAACCAGGGCATCTCGCGGTCGTGGTACTGATCGTTGAAGTCGATGATTTCTTTGAGCGACTTCAACGGCGCGCGCGGTCCGAGCGATCTGAGATATTCATTCAAGTCGGCCTTGAATTCGTAGAGCAACACTTCCAGTTCTGAATCGTCGAACTTTCCCGCGGTCGGTATGTCAGCGGGATCGATGACCGTCGCGCCACGGCGTTTCATAATGTCGATGCAATCCTTCATCAGCTTGTCGACTGCATCATTAAAGCCGAACCCTTTGCGATGCACGCCGATGCGCGCGCCTTTCAATCCATTCGCGTCCAGCGATTTCGTGTAATCGGCCAGCGACTTTCCGGCACTCGCTTTCGTGTCGCTGTCGCGCGGATCGATCCCCGTCAATGCGCCTAAGAGGATTGCAGCATCGGTGACCGTGCGACACATTGGACCCGCGGTGTCCTGACTGTGCGCGATTGGTACGATGCCGGCGCGACTGATCAAACCGAGCGTCGGTTTGATCCCCACCAGCGAATTCGCATTCGAAGGACAAACAACCGAACCGTCGGTTTCAGTGCCGACGCCAATCGTGGCCAGGTTGGCGGCGATCGCGGCGCCGGTGCCGGAACTCGACCCGCACGGATTACGATCGAGCACGTAAGGATTTTTGGTTTGGCCGCCGCGGCCGCTCCAGCCGCTGGACGAATGACTCGAGCGAAAGTTGGCCCATTCGCTCAGATTGGTTTTGCCGATAATGACAGCGCCCGCGTCGCGCAGCTTGCTGGCCACAAAAGAATCCTGCAAAGGGATCGATCCGCCGAGCGCCAGCGAGCCCGCCGTAGTCGTCATGCGATCGTGCGTATCGATATTGTCTTTGATCAGGACCGGGACGCCGTGCAGCGGTCCACGCACGCGGCCCGCTCTGCGCTCGTTATCAAGCGCGTCGGCAATCGCCGGCGCGTCCGGATTCAACTCGATGACTGCATTGATGGCGGGCCCGTGCTTGTCGATTTCGTCGATGTGGTCCAGATACATCCGCGTGATGGAACGCGCGGTGTATTTCCCGGATTTCATTCCGGCCTGCAAGTCAGAGGTCGTCAGCTCATCGAGTTCGGAAGCGGCCGGCGGCGTCGCTGACTTCTCGGTGGCGCCTTCCGCCAGGTTAGTGACGGTGGCGAGTGCCACGCTGCTGAACAAACCGGTTCGTACAAATCTTCTGCGATTCATATGTGCCTCAGGTTGTGGGATTGATAACTCGTTGCCCACTTTGAATTTGTGGGTGCAGAAAGTCAAATGCGATGACTTGCGTCACCTTAGATCAGAATTTCGTCGGGCTCTTCGATGGTGGGACCATCTAATAATTTGATCAGCAGGCGGAACGGCTTGAAATTGAAACTGACGGGAGTGCCGTTGCGGACGCTTTCAGCGAGACGCTTCGCATCGGGCAGCACATTGATCGCGCGCAAGGCCTGCGGATCGCTTTCCAGCAGCACGCGCTGACCGGCGTCACCGCCGAATGCCGAAGTCACCAGCTCATAACGCAAGCGCAGCTTCACAAAATCAAGATCGGCATCAATCTGAGGTATCTGCAAGCGCGTCTGATCTTTGCGCACGTAATTCCGAAACGCTTCGAGCAGGCGATCGGTGAGCGGATAATCGGTCGCTTTGGGTGTGTGGACGTAGTCAACTTTGTCGACGCGATACGATTCAAATCCGGGAATCTTTCCGGCGGTCAGCTGTCGATTGAAATAGAAAGCGGCTTCGATAATCCGGCCCCGAACCGGTGTCACGGTCAGGCCGCGAGCTTCAATGTCGGGCGTAATCCCGCCGCCGCCGTAGAACACTCGTCCGGCGGCCGTGCGAAACGCCGGCGAATTCGAAGCGCGCGACGACAGCGAGTTCTCATTCGGTGAAGGCTGTCCGGGCTGCGTCGGTTGCTGATCGTCAGTTTGATCGTGACGCACGTAGTAATCGTAAAGCGAACCGCTCGAGTAGTCGCGCTGCAATGATCGGCCGTACGGTGTGTAGTAGCGGGCCGTTGTCAGCGTCAGTCCGGTGTTGTAAGGCAACTGAAAGACATGTTGGACCAGGCCTTTGCCGAAACTGGTTTCGCCGACGACCAGGCCGCGTCCGTGATCCTGAATCGAGCCGGCGACGATCTCGGAAGCCGACGCGGTGTTGCGATTAATCAAAACCACCAGCGGGATATCCTCGGGGTCGCGGCCGTTCGATTTGTAAACGGCCGGATCGGTATATTCGCTGCGGCCCTTGACGGAAACTATCACCTTGTCGCGCGGCAGAAATTCACTGGCAACATCGATTGCCTGATCGAGCAGGCCTCCCGGATTGTTCCGCAGATCCAAAACCAGTTGGCGCATCTGGCCTTTCTTAAGATCGGCGATGGCCTCGTGCAATTCGTCATCAGACGTATGTTGAAATCCGCCGACGAGGCCGATGTAACCCGTGCCCGGCGTAATCATGAAAGAATTACGAATGGAGGGCAGCGGCACGGCGTCGCGGTTAATTTTGAGATTGAGCGGGGCTTCCTCGCCCGCGCGCTCGATCTTCAGGTCCACCGACTTGCCACGATCGCCGCGGACGTTCTTCGAAACTTCTTCGCTGGACCAGTCACGCGCGTCTTTAGCGTCAACCGCCAGGATGCGATCGCCGTTTCGCAGGCCCGCGCGGTTGGCCGGCGTACCTTCGACCACCGATTGAATGTACACACCGTCATCGTGACGCTGAATCTGCACGCCGATGCCGTAGAAGCTCGATGATTGATCCTCTTTCAGTTTCTTGAATTCGAGCGCGGGAAAATAAACCGAGTGCGGATCCAGCGTGAACAGCATGCCCTGAATCGCGGCCTGCGTAGCTTTCTCGTAATCAATCTCGCCGGCATAACGCTCTTCGACAGTGTTGATGGCTTCGTGATAATCAGCTTCGATCCGGTCGGCTTCGAATTTCTCTCCGGCGGCGGCCTGGCTCGCGGACGCCGCATGCCGTCGAACCGCGCGCGAACGCACGCCGCCCGCCACGCTGGCGATAACGATGACGAAGACTGCGACTAAGGTGAATTTTCTGGTCATGTCCAGAACTCAGGAAGACAATTCTGATGAAAATATAACACAGTGCGTTCGCCAGGATAAGCATAAGCCCGCTTGTGCGGACAGGCCGATTCATTGAGAATGTGCCGGTGCCTCCGAAACTTTCGATCGTCATACCGGCGTTCAACGAAGCTGCGCGGCTGGGCGGTTCACTTACTACGATTCTCAGCTACTTGAATGAGCGCCGCGAATCTACCGAACTGATCGTGGTTGACGATGGCTCGACCGATGCGACTGCGAAGATTGCTGAGGAGGCGCTGGCCGATCCGGGGCGCGTGAGCGCACGGCTGATACGTTACGAAGAGAACCGCGGCAAGGGATACGCGGTGCGGCTGGGACTGCTCGAGGCAGCGGCGAACATCGCACTCTTTTCTGACGCGGACCTTTCCAGTCCGATCACCGAAGCGCCCAAGCTGATCGATCCGATTCAACGCGGTGAATACGATCTGACCTTCGGCTCGCGAGCGTTGGATCGGAAGTTAATTGGCGTGCATCAACCCTGGCGCCGTGAACAGGGGGGCCGCGTGTTCAATTTGATCGTGCGCCTGGCCACCGCGCTCCCGTTCTGGGACACCCAGTGCGGGTTCAAGGCTTTTCGCATGAGCGTCTGCCGGCCTTTGATCGAGGCAGCGCAAATCGACCGGTTTGGTTTCGACGTGGAATTGATTTATCTGGCTTACGTGGCGCAGTTGCGTTTGCGCGAGATTCCCGTGCGTTGGAACCATGCGTCCGGCGGGCCGCTCGACTCATCAAGCAATTACAGCCGGGACAGCTTGCGCATGATCAATGAGGTTCGCCGAATTCGGGCTGCGGCCGCCGCCGGCGATTACAGCGAAGCGATAAGTGCGTCGCGCACCGCGGCCATGGTCGAAGCGAAGCATGGGTTGTCGATGCGCTCATTTTCTTGAAGATTTTTACCACAGAGGACACGGAGAGGAATCAGCAACAAATTGAAGTGACGCATGATCTGATTCCGGATACTTCAACGATTATTTTTCGTTCTTGGTCCTCCTCTGTGTCCTCTGTGGTTAATCTTATTCGAGGTGAAAGATGACAGCACGACTTAACGTCAACATCGATCACGTGGCCACCGTGCGCCAGGCGCGGCGCGCGCCCGAGCCCAGTCTGGTTGCCGCAGCGATGATCGCCGAACAAGCGGGCGCCGACGGTATCACGGTGCATCTGCGTGGCGACCGCCGCCATATCCAGGACGCCGACCTGTTTGTCCTGCGGCAGGCCGTGACGACTTATCTGAACGTCGAAATGGCCGCGACTGAAGAGATGATGAAGATCGCCATCGAGGTTAAGCCCGAGGCGGTGTCTCTGGTGCCGGAGAATCCCGGCGAGATCACCACCGAAGGCGGTTTGAATGTCCGGGCGAACATCGCCATCGTGCGCGCGGCGGTGAGTAAGTTGCGCGAAGCCGGCATACTCGCGAGTCTGTTCATCGATCCCGATCCTCTGCAAATCGAAGCCGCCCGCGAAGTGAATGCCCAGCAAGTCGAATTGTGCACGGCCGCCTATGCCGAAGCGACGCTCGGCTCAACCGGTGTGCACGGCGAAGGCGCCGCGCGCGCGCATCATGAACTGCGGCGCTTGCGCGAAGGCGCGGGGCTCGCAGCGCAGTACGGCCTGCACGTGGCCGCCGGCCACGGCTTGACGGTACGCAACGTAGGCGCAGTCGCAGCCATTTCCGAAGTTGAAGAATTCAACATCGGACACAGCATCGTGGCCCAGGCTGTCTTTATTGGATTGGAGAATTCGGTGCGGGCCATGCGCAGCGCGATCGCCCGATAGAGTGACGCCGGCCGCAGCTAACGCGATCCGGAAGCCAACTGTAGCCTTACAATCGATCGTTCCAGTTTCGCCTGCGCCTTCTCAAAATCCTCTTCCGTTCCACTCCAGCCGCTCAATTGCTTTTCAGTGTGTTCCCGAGCGAGGCGGGCGCGTGCGGCATCGATCTCTTCCGGACGTTCGGCGATCTCGGCGAGGACCGAAACCTTGTCGTTGTTGACTTCCATGAAGCCGCCCGAGACGTGCAGCTGCAAATTCGTGCCGTCCAGGTTGTAGGTGAGCACGCCGGTTTTCAATTCAGAAATGAGCGCCGCGTGGCCCGGCAGGATTTGCATCTCGCCGTTGCGGCCGGGAACGGTGACTGAGTTCACCGCTTGCGACAGCACGCGCCGTTCAGGAGTGACTACATCGAGTTGAAGCACGTTAGCCATTGATTGGATCGGTTGGATTTATTCATTGGTTCATTGATCCATTGAATCAATGAACCGATGAGTCAATTCTATTACTCCATCTTCTTGCCGGCTTCGATGGCTTCGTCGATCGTGCCGACCATGTAAAAGGCCTGCTCGGGCAGTTCGTCGTGCTTGCCTTCGATGATTTCCTTGAAGCCTTTGATCGTGTCTTCCAGCTTGCAGTACTTGCCTTCGCGGCCGGTGAACTGCGACGCGACGTGGAACGGCTGCGAGAAGAATTTCTGAATCTTGCGCGCGCGCGAAACCACCAGTTTGTCTTCGTCGGACAATTCGTCGAGACCCAGGATCGCGATGATGTCCTGCAGATCCTTGTAGCGCTGCAGGATTTGTTTGACGGCCATGGTCGTATTGTAGTGATCCTCGCCCACGATGCGTGGATCGAGAATGCGCGACGACGAAGCCAAAGGATCGACCGCCGGATAAATTCCGAGTTCCACGATCTGGCGCGACAGCGCCGTGACTGCGTCAAGGTGCGCGAACGTCGTGGCGGGCGCCGGATCGGTGTAGTCGTCAGCCGGCACGTACACGGCCTGAATCGATGTGATCGATCCGGTCTTGGTCGAGGTGATGCGCTCCTGCATCTCGCCCATCTCGGTCGCCAGGTTCGGTTGATAACCCACCGCGGAAGGCATGCGGCCCAACAAGGCTGATACTTCCGAGCCTGCCTGGGTAAATCTGAAAATGTTATCGATGAAGAGCAGCACATCCATGCCCTGATCGCGGAAATATTCAGCGACGGTCAGCCCTGAAAGAGCTACGCGCAGACGCGCACCCGGCGGCTCAGTCATCTGGCCGTAGATCAGACTTACCTTTGAATTCTCGACGGCCTTCAGATCGACCTTGGTCATGTCGAAGTTGCCGGTCTCTTCGCTGTTCTTATAAAACGATTCGCCAAAGTCGATAACTTTCGACTCGACCATTTCGCGCAAAAGGTCGTTGCCTTCGCGCGTGCGCTCGCCGACGCCGGCGAACACCGAAAATCCCGACCGCGCTTTCGCGATGTTATTAATCAACTCCATCACGATGACGGTCTTGCCGACGCCCGCGCCGCCGAACAAGCCGATTTTGCCGCCGCGCAGAAACGGTTGAATCAGATCGATGACCTTGATTCCCGTTTCGAACATCTGAAGTTCCGTCGATTGTTCGTCGAATGATGGCGCGTGACGGTGAATCGGATAGCGCTGCTGGTGCGGAATGGCGCCCAGATTGTCCACCGGATCGCCGATGACGTTCATGACGCGGCCGAGCGTGCCTTCGCCGACCGGCACAGTGATTGGCCCACCGGTATCGATGGCGTTCATACCGCGGACCATGCCGTCGGTCGGTAACATCGAGACCGCGCGCACACGGCCTTCGCCCAGGTGCTGCTGCACTTCCGCGATGACGTTGATCTGATCAGGCACGTCGAAACCGTCGGAAGTAATGCGCAGCGCCTGATAGATCGGCGGCAGATGTCCTTCGCTGAACTCGACGTCGACCACCGGGCCGATAATCTGCACGACTTTGCCAATGTGGCCCTGCGAGCCGTTACCGTTGGACGTAGCCATATCTATTAATCAACTCCTCTTTGATTTCAGTGCCGAATCTATTAAAAGGCGACAATTCGGAAGGATTTTTAAGACCGAGAAGATAACATAGGGTTTCGTGCCTCAGCAAAGCGAGTGAGCACCGCTATTCGCTCGAACTGATGAGCACGACGTCGCTTTTTTCATTGCCCCGACTGAGCGCCAGTCGTCCATCTGTCGAAATCGCGAAGGTAAGGATCTGGTTCGAATCGAAATTCGTAATTTGCTTTGCTTCGCCGCCATTCAACGGCAGCAACCACAGATTTGAGATCGAGCTGTCATTCTTAATAATGACAAATGGCAAATATTTCTGTAACTAGACGGATCGGTGGGGAAACGGGGCATGGTGGGACATAGTGGAGCGCGCGGACCTCATCTGCTACTGCCAGTGTTATTTACAGGCGATCGGGCGCTGCGACTTCTTTGACGGATCAATTCATCGACAATCTGGGCTTGTGGGGCGCGTCTGACGGATCGATTTTGAACCGGGCGGGTTTCCAAAGTGCGTAGTGAAAGCGACCTGACCGCGGAGCGATCACTGGAAAGCGATATCCAGTGATCGTTTCCAGTGATCGCTGTCGAAACGGCGATCACTGGATGTTATTCGCTAGTATTTGCGCGGCATTGACGGCGTTTTGAACGTGAATTGCGAGCTCAGAGCGTTCGCCATCCAGTGATCGCTCGGATGTCGTGAAAAGGCGTCATCCAGTGATCGCTCTTACTGCCTCATCAAGCGTTTTTTCGGAGTCGCTCTTTCGAGCTGCTTTAACTTCGTCGTACGCTTCCTGCACGAATGTAGCCTGGCAAATCGTGGCGAACTTGTGTAGCAATTCGAGAACGCTCGGAAAGTCTGAGGCGTAAATTTCCCAAACGCAGCCCCCGTCACTGAACTCGACAAGATGTGAGTAAGGTGAATCAGTTTCATTGCCGAGAAAGAGTTGAGCGCTTACACCCAATTGATCGCCGATTAAAATACTAGGAAAGTAACCGGCCGCCAGTAACGCATGGTCGATTGTTTGACCCTCCGCTAGTGTTAAGGGGTTATCGATCGGCTTCCAGCCTTCGGCAAGAGAATAATGGAAGATTCGATGATCTATGGATGGCATTTCCTTACGATGATAGCACGTCTGTTTTTTTTGGTCTTACGGCGAAGAGAAATTTATTTTTAGTGATTTATCTGATCGGTTTTAAGAGGTGAAATGATATAACTCGCTCGACTGAGGAAGGAGTGCACTCTTTGAGCGACAAAACATTTGACGAAGCGCGCCGGGACCTTCACTACATTCAGGCGGGACTTAACTATATGCTCGAACTGTTCGGCGACGAATTGGCGAACAGGAATGAGTACAAAAAACACAGCGGAATGGATGCTGTCTACTTTTACCTCTCAAACAAATATTCTTGGCCACCCGCAATGGTGCGAGGCATGTCTTACGACGACTTGAACTTTATGCTCGCCGAGGAGATGGAAGGTTGGTCTATTCCTAAGGACGCCGCACCGCTTCGCGTTCCTGCGATCTGAAACCCTGACTGTCGCATCCGCTACTTCTCATTCGAACACCGTTGGCGATGGATTATCAGTAAGATAGCGTTCAAATTCAGCCGGCGGCATTAATCGAATTAGCAGGTCTGCGAATCGGTATTTCACATGCAATTCTTCGCTAAGCGCGTCAAGACGGGATTCGTCCAGCGCATCCTTGTACACGACAACTTCGAGCGGTCCGGGCGTGTTCTTTTTATAAACTGCATATCCAACCATGATTGGCCTCCCATGTGAGGTTGAAAGAAGCTATGTCTAGTGATATAAGCCGCGCTATGAACGACAAAGAACCACCACCGCCGCCGCCACCGCCTTCGGACGATCCGAGCGGACATTTCAGGGGTAACGAGCCACCACCCAGGCCGCCAGAAAGACCATCTCAAGAGCAAAAAGCGCAATAGCGAGCAGAGAAAGATTCCATTTACGGGCGACCAGTTCCATGTTCTTATGGAAATGCTCTCCGGCGAAGTAAATAAGATCCTTCTTAAAGGTCGCGTCGGATTTATGTAGCCACCTTTGATAGAGTTTTTCAGGTTCCAGCAGGCAAATGTTGCCATGCAAACGGGCATACGTCCCGACTGAAACTCCCGCGACAAAACAGCCGGCGGCAAGGTACAGGAAACAAGAATGAAACTTGAAGCCTTTGTTGACGGTTGAAGACATGACGAGCGCCGTTGCCGTAATGGCAAATGCCATCATTGTTTGAAGGCGACCATCGATAGCATCAAGTCGTTTGATTGCGACGTCATAAGAGGCAATCGCGATTGGATAGGCAGCTTCAATTCCGGGATAATCGTCGATCATACCGGCCGAAACTCTAGCACCGGCATTTCCAAATCCCCAAAGAAAAAACCGCGCGAGGCTGAATCTATCCTAGTTCTCGCGCGGCCCTGTTTTTGAATTGAAGGGCCTGAAGCTGCTTTTTCAGATTGACTGTACTTCTACAAGCTCTTCAAAAAGACGTCCCAAGCCCATCGACCAGCGTGAGAGCCGTGCCCGCGATCCACCTTGGCTCGATAACGAAATGCGTTACCGAAATCATCAGTTCTCTTCGACTCCTTGTAGTCCAGGGAAATCGATCTGATGCCGAGTGATGCGAGAGAATGTAACTCGTTAGGTTCCGACACGCCGTTATGGTTATCGTCCTGCCACAAAAGCAGATGGGCAAACACGGCGTCGTGTCGATCGATTACTCCGTTGCGGTCGCCGCCGTTTTCTAGCTTATCGAACTCAGCCAGAGCATTGAATCCGTTGGGTGGGCCGGAATGCGATTGTGGCGTCACGCTCCCGAACAACTCGGACCCATCGTCGATGGTTCCGTTTCCGTCTCGGTCCAGCGCCAGCCACGCGTCGTCTGACCCTTCGGCTGTCCAGGAGATCCGGCGTGCAAAGCCGGACTGCGTCAGGTCGAAGTCCACTCCTCCGGCCGCGTCGGTCAGGTCGAATCCGTCACCGTTCACATTGATCAGGATCGGACTCATGTCCGTGCAGTACCCGTCGACGCAGGTATACCCAGCATAGGCGTCGCACGCCGGATCGCAGTTCCCTATTCCAGAGTGGCACCAGTTTCTTGATTGCGAATCTTGATAGCCACACGGCGAGGCGTGTCCTTGAGAATCGAAACACGCTGACGAGCAGGGGGCCAGAAAATAATCCCCGGTATAATTCGCTCCCGCGTCCAGGTCCTTGTCATAGTGGCTATTGAGGCAAGCCTCTGGGTAGCGCGGCGGCGGGTAGACGCACGTTGGGGTATCATGGTAGGTGAATATGCACTGCTCAAACGGCATCGCGTGCGCTCTTTTGCGTTTGCTGCCCGCGCCGAAGCTAGATAAGCGGGTTGGCTCTTTGGTTTGGCCGGCCACTTGGTGCCGTCATAGAACATGACCTGTGTGACCCTGACTAGGATTTCGGGGACGTCCGCATATCCCGTACTACGCAGAAACTCGCCGAGCGCATCTTGATCCTGCTTGTCGAATTGAAGCTCGACTGATTCACCGGGAGCGAAAGGACGGCCCGCGGTGGCTGCAAGTTCCGGGCTGCCTCCGTAGAGCAACTGGAAGACGCTCACCTTCTCAGTCGATCCTTCCGGGCGTGGACACTGCAACCCAATCGACACGTATACGATCGGCTTCTGCGATCGGTTCTCAACCGTAAGGTGCAGCGACTTCCACCAATCGTCGCCAGCGTCGAACTCTTTCTTGAATTCGACCTCGTTTCCTTCCACTTTCACTTTTGTGATAGTTACTGGCTCTCCCTCGCCGGGGTGTTCGCGGCGAAGCATCCGCTTCTTGGTTTGCGGAGCAGCTCCCTCGACTGGACTCCGCCAAACGACGAGTGAGGTTCCGACCCATACTAATAAAGCAACCACGGCAATCGTGCTCGCAACGGAGGAAAGATAGGGGTGATTCTTCATTGATTTTCCTTTCTTGGTTTCAGATCGCTCATTCTACTCCGCTAGTTCAGTTCTGACGACTTTTGTTTGCCCGACGACGTTTGAGGCCAGGCTTACCTGATGACCGTGCCTGCGGCCGGCGGCGATCGCGGACCAATTCTTTCGACCGTCAATCGACGCGGTCACCGGGCCGTGATGAATGCGACGCAGAAATTGCGTTTGAACCTATTGATGGGGCGGCGCGGGGTATCGTCGCGCCGCCTTCGCCTCACGTCTCCCCTTGCCGGAAGATGAGGCAGTCGGGCTTTATCAAGCAGACTGTAGAGGCTGAGTGTGTCGGTATCTCTCTAAGCTCTTTCCGTCATATAAATCTTCGTGGCCGCGGCGCCTGAGCGGAAGGTCGTGACTACGTTCGTGGCTAAACCGGAAAAGACCGCCTGATAACCGGCTGCCAATCAACTTCCAACGCTCTTTGAAAACTGATTCAACCAGGCCCTGTTTATGCTTTGATCTGTCACACGCTGAGCGGCTGCCGGGCGCGGCTATTTCGCTTTTGATCTGTCAATCATTTCTGTTCCGATCTGGCGAGCTACATTTGTCCAACGCTCCGCTTAGTCATGCTCCTCCCTAAGTTTTCCTGAAACTTGACTTGTCACATTGTCGTAGTACAATGGGTGAACCGAGAATGTTCCAGGTCGACGCCAAACACCCTACGCCGATTTATCACCAGCTCGACCGGTCGATTCGATTTGCGATTGCGACCGGCAAGCTGGGGATTGGCGACAAGTTGCCGACAGTGCGGCAGTTGGCGGTCGATTTGCGCATCAACGCCAACACGGTCGCCAAGGTTTATACCGAGTTGGAGCGCAACGGTGTCGTCGAAACGCGTCGCGGAGTCGGGACATTTGTCACGGCCCGGCCGAATGAAGCCGCCAATCGCCACGAGCGTGAACGTCACCTGCGCGAGTTGGTAGATCATTTCGTCGCCCAATCGCACGAGCGCGGCTTTTCGTTGGATGACGTGATTGAGCATCTCGAGAAACGAAGGAGATAACCCAAACTGTTGGTTTGCAATTGATCACATGTGGATTCCACGAGCCAACAGTTTGCGCTATCGAAAGCGCGACGAAGAAGGAGAGACATCAATGCCTAACATGCAAAGTCTGGTTCAGAATCGCAGCAACTTGCCGGCGCCGAATGCGCCGCGACTTAATTTCATATCCGCCCTGGCGTTTCTGGCGCCAGTCGGTCTCGGGGTTGTTTCGACGCTAATTACGTTCAATCCCGCCGGCGTCATCATCGGCGTTTTGTTGGGTCTGCTGCTGGCGCAATCGCCCAAAATTGCGCGCCAGTGGGAACGCGGAGTCGTGCTGCGTTTGGGCAAGTTCGTCGGCCTCCGTGGGCCCGGCCTCTTTTGGATTATTCCGTTCGTCGACAGTGTCTCAACGTGGATCGATCAACGCGTAATCACTACCGGCTTTGCGGCGGAGGAAACCCTGACCATGGACACAGTGCCGGTCAACGTCGACGCAGTGTTGTTCTGGGTGGTTTACGATCCTGAGAAAGCTGCGCTGGAAGTGCAGAATTATTCTCAAGCGGTTAGCTGGGCGGCGCAGACGGCTCTGCGCGATATCATCGGACGGACTTCGTTGAGCGATTTGTTGCGCGGTCGCGAGCGCATTGAAGACGAATTACAGAAATTGATCGATGAACGATCGACTCCGTGGGGTGTGACTGTGCAGTCGGTCGAGATGCGCGACGTGATCATCCCGGCCGCTTTGCAGGACGCGATGTCACGCGAAGCCCAGGCCGCGCGTGAAAAAGCCGCGCGCGTGATTCTGGCTGAAGCCGAAGTCGAGATCGCCGCGCGGTTCAGTTTGGCCGCCGAGTCTTATCGCGACAATCCCACCGCGTTGCATTTGCGCGCGATGAACATGCTGTATGAGGGATTGAAAGAAAAAGGTGCTCTCATGCTGGTGCCCAGCAGCGCGGTCGAATCAATGGGGATGGGTGGGTTGATTGGTGCGGCAGCGTTGCGTCAGCAGAAATTAACGGGGAGCAACGAGACCCCGGAGTAAGAGGGATTCAAATTTGAAATCTGAAATTTGAAATCTGAAATTTGAAATCTGGAATTTGACATCTGTCATTGGTCATTTGCAGGAGACTTTCGGAGTGACGGTCCATCCTGCAAATGCCCAAATGAGAAATGTCAAATGACAATGAGAAATGTCAAATGACAAATGGAAAATACTTACTCTTCCGGGTCAATTTTAATCTTCATCGATCGCAAAATCCGCAGATCTTCTTCGGTGAATTCAACTGTATTGCCGTTATCTTCTTCGTCTCCGTCGGCGTCCTCGCTGTGTGGTCGCAAACCGATTTCGAGCTTCAGCGTTAACTCCATTTCAAATCCCGCTTCGCGCAGGCGCTCAATCGCCGCCGCGACGCTTGCCGATTGCTGCACTGACTCATTGATGGCGGTGCCCACTTCCTCCGCCAGACGCCGGGTCTCTTCATCCATCTCCATGAAAGTGATGCTAAGCCACCATTGCTTACGAGTTCAAGCAAAAAGTTGAACTCTAGAGCCCCGCTCTGCTAGCCTCCTGCGCGTCACCAATGCCGACCAAAAGCAAAGAACGCCGCGAACGATTCGAAACTTCTTCGCAGATCGAATTGCCGATCGATTTCAATCCGTCGAACAGCGAGGCTATTGAATACGATCGCGACTTGGGCGATCCCGGGGACTTTCCTTACACGCGCGGCATTCGCCGCAATATGTATCGCGGCCGTCTCTGGACCATGCGCCAGTACGCGGGCTATGCGAGCGCGGCAGCATCCAATGCGCGCTATAAGTATCTGCTTTCGCAAGGCACGACCGGCTTGTCAGTAGCCTTTGACCTGCCGACTCAGATTGGTCTGGATTCAGACGATGCTTTGGCTGCCGGCGAAGTTGGGCGCGTTGGGGTGGCGATTGATTCGCTCGACGACATGCAGCGCCTGTTCGAAGGAATTCCGCTCGCAGACGTCTCTACTTCGATGACGATCAACGCGACCGCGGCGATTCTGTTGTCGCTGTATCTGGCGGTCGCGCGCAAACAAAACGTTGCGTTCGATAAAGTCAGCGGCACAATTCAAAACGACATTCTCAAGGAGTACATCGCGCGCGGGACTTACATCTTCCCACCGCAGCCCAGCTTGCGTCTGATTACGGACACGTTCGCCTTTTGCGCGCGGGAAGTTCCAAATTGGAATACGATTTCGATCAGCGGTTATCACATTCGCGAAGCCGGTGCGACCGCAGTGCAGGAGCTCGCGTTCACGCTGGCCGACGCCATCGCTTACGTTCACGCGGCCATCAACGCCGGCCTCAAAATCGATGAGTTCGCGCCGCGCATCTCCTTTTTCTTCAACGCGCACAATAACCTGCTGGAAGAGATTGCCAAGTTCCGCGCGGCCCGGCGCTTGTGGGCGCGCTTGATGCGCGAACGCTTTCACGCGCGCGATCCGCGTTCCTTGATGTTGCGCTTTCACGCGCAAACCGCGGGCTCGACTTTGACCGCGCAGCAACCCGAAGTGAATGTCGTACGCACGACCATTCAGGCGCTCGCGGCCGTGTTGGGCGGCACTCAATCACTGCACACCAACGCGATGGATGAGGCGCTGGCGCTGCCGACTGAAGACGCGGCGCGCGTGGCCTTACGAACGCAACAGGTCATCGCTTTTGAATCAGGGGTCGCGGACACCGTCGATCCGCTCGCCGGTTCGTATGCGATTGAACAACTGACCACCGAGGTCGAACAACGCGTCGTCGATTATCTCGACAAGATCGATGCGCTCGGCGGTACTCTGCACGCAATCGAATCAGGATATATTCAGCGCGAGATTCAAAACTCGGCTTATGATTATCAGCGCGCGGTCGAGACGAAGGACGCGATCGTCGTCGGCGTAAACCAGTTCGAAAGTGAAGCTGAGTCCCAGGTCGAAACCCTGCGCGTGGACCCGGCCACCGAACAGGATCAGATCGAACGGTTGCGCGCCTTGCGGGCCCGTCGCGATGCAACTGCCACCGAAAACTCGCTGCAGAAATTGACAGATGCAGCTCAGGGAACAGAGAACGTTTTGCCTTGCATTCTTGATTGCGTGGAAGCGTTCGCGACGGTCGGCGAAATCAGCAACCGCCTGCGCGCCGTCTGGGGTGAGTATCGCGAAGCGGTTACTGTGTAAGCCCGCCCGCGAAAGTATTGTCTGGGCGCTCGCGAAGGAGAAGGGAACCATCGAAAATCGCGGCGCCATCCGGCGGAAGACGGCGATTACGAAATCGCCACAATGAAACAAATTGGGGTTGTAGTTATGACAAAAACGATTCGCTATGCGTGTCTCGCGGTCTTGGTCCTTCTGTTGTTTTCGGCAACAGCTTACCCACAAAATGCCGAGGCTGTTAAGCCCTCGTCTGAGTGGCAGCGCTACATGGTTAAGGGTGAAGAGTTCTCGGTCTTGCTGCCGGCGCTTCCCGCGATGGATACAACCGATCGGGCTTTGGATCTTTATAATGAGCGGCGCGAACGAACCATTGGCGCATATGCGGACGGCGTCGCTTATGCCATTTGGACTTTTGATAATTCCAGGCTCAAGCAAACGATCGAAGACATCATGAAGGCGTTTCCCCGCTCCGCGAACACTTTCCAAAAGGAGATTGATCTCGGGACGATCAAAGGGAAGCAATACGGTTCGCAAACGCCTCAACTTACAGCCGTCACGCGCTTCTATATCACCGAAAAGAACATCTACGTCTTCGAGGTTCTGGCGTCGTCACTCGGAGCCGGCGAAACTAGCATTCCCAGGTTTCTGAACTCCATTACGTTTGGAAAAGACCTGAGTGGCCAGGAACTAAAAGACGGAGTCGGGTTCCAGTCAGTCGCGACGCCGTCATCTTCCGAGATATTCAGCGGCAAGTTAGTCGATCAAAAAGTTCGCGTCGTTATTAAGCCTGAACCGTCTTACACTCAAACTGCCAGACTCAATCAGATAGCCGGAACCGTAGTCATCCGCTGCGTGTTCGCCGCCACGGGATCGGTTACGAATATTCACGTCGTATCCGGTCTGCCGGACGGCCTTGACCAAAGGGCGATCGAGGCCGCGCGCGGAATTCGTTTCATGCCCGCGGTCAAGGACGGCCACTTTGTTTCGATGTGGATGGAACTTCAGTACAACTTCAACTTGTACTAGAGGAACCTTCGTCCGTTTCGTAAAAGGAATCCCAGAACCAATCCTGCGGCTGCGGAAATCAGGATCGCCTGGCCGGGTTTGCGCCGGGCGTAATCTTTCGCTTCGTCCGCAATCTCAGTGAAGTTCTTGCCCTGGAAATCCTTGAACTTCTCGCCGACTACACGCGCTTTGTCTTCAACGTAGTCGCTGGCCCTGGCGGCCGCGTCCGCGATTTTTCTGCCGCATTCCTTAGCATCTTCTGAAAATTCCGCCATTCTGGTTTCACCTCTGTAAGTCATTGATACGTTTGTGATGTTCTCTGCCTGGTTATTAGTTTCCTGCATAACGCCTCCTTGCACGCGAAGTTTTTCATACGACCAAAAGCGTCCGCGAGTTGCGAAAAACTTTGGAGTGCGGTGACTTGTCACCGCTTTGCAGGTCGCGAGTCAAAGCGCCGAAAAGTCGGCGCACCCCAAAGTTAGAGCCCTTTCCCGTCGCTTGACTTTGCGTCGGCGGGGATGGTAAGTAAGCACTTACTTCAGAAAGGCTCAGCTCGCTTGGAACCCCAAAAAAGAATCAACACCAATGGCGCCAACGGAGCGCGGATGACGGGCGAGGATCGGCGTCTGCAAATTCTTCGCGTGGCCATGCGCCTCTTTTCACAGCGTGGATTTCGCGGCACGACCACCAAAGAGATTGCCCTGGCCGCCGGCGTTTCCGAGGCGATGGTCTTTCGCCATTTCGCCACCAAAGAAGAACTCTACAGCGCGATTCTCGATCACAAAGCCTGTGTCCACGAGACGATGGACCCCATGCAGGTGGTCGCCGAAGCAGTAGCGGCGAAGGACGACCGCGCAGTCTTCGAGGGGCTCGCCCTCGACGCTCTGAATCAGCACGATTGCGATCCGGAGTTTCACCGGCTGCTGCTGCATTCGGCTTTAGAGGAGCACGAGCTGGCCCAGATGTTCTGGGAGAAATTCGTCAAACGCGTATATCGCACTCTGCGTGGTTACATCCGCGAGCGCCAACGCGACGGCGCCATGAGGGAAGTCGAGGCACACGTGATCGTGCGCGCCTTCGTCGGCATGATTATTCATCACTCGCTCAACAACAATCTTTGGGACCGCAAGCGGCAACTGCTGAAGATCTCGAACAAAGCGGCGGCGCGGGAATTCACTGAAGTTCTCTTGCACGGCGTAGCGATAACGCCGCGCGGCCGCAAGGCTGCACAGAAAAACGGTCAGGGCAGAAAGCGAACTATCAAATGAGCCGATCACGACTCCTCAAATTATTTCTGGTGCTGGCGCTCGCGACTATCGCTGTCGGGGCGCTGTCGGCGTGTAAGCGATCGAATGGTCAAACGAATGCAGCGTCTGCGAGTCCGACGCCGGCGATCATCGAGATTACGTCGATGGCCGCCGTGTCGCGGCAGTTGCCGCAGTACTTCGAAGCGACCGGCAGCCTGGCGGCGAATGAGCAGACCGATGTGGCCCCGGAGACTTCCGGCAAAGTGGCGGCCGTGGGTGTGGACATCGGCACGTTCGTGAAGAAAGGCCAGACGCTGGTGCGGCTCGAAGATGCGGACTTCAAAGATCGCGTGCAGCAGGCGCAGGCGCAAGTGGATCAAGCGAAAGCCACGCTGGAACAGAACCGCGCAAAAATCGGTTTGCGGCCGGGACAGAAATTCAACCCGGAAAATGTACCCGAGGTGGCGGCTGCGCGGGCCGCGCTCGATTTAACCGAAAAGAATTTGAAGCGATCTGAGAAGTTGCTTGAGAGCGGCGATGTCTCGAAGGCTGCTTACGATGTGCAGAAATCGCAAAGGGACCAGGCGTCGGAGCAATACAAGGCCCTGATTCATCAAGCCGAACAGAATTTTGCGACGGTCGCGAATTCGCAGGCGGCGGTTGAGGTGGCGCTGGCAAATCTCTCGCTCACGAAACGCAACCTGACTTATACGACCATCGTCGCGCCGATGTCCGGATATGTCTCCGATCGTCCGGCCGACGTCGGCGAATACATTTCGCCGCAGCAGAAGGTCGCGACCATCGTCAACATCAATCCGCTGCGCGTGAAGATTGACGTGCCGGAGCAGGCGATTCCGCAGATTCACCAGGGCGAAAGCGTTTCGGTTGCCGTATCGGCGTATACCGATCGAACTTTCTCGGGGCGCGTGGCGCGCATCTCGCCGAATGTCACCGCGACTTCGCGCACGCTCACTGTCGAAGCCGATGTGGATAATCCGAACGGCGAACTGAAGCCCGGCCAATTCGCGACGATTCGCGTTTTGCTGCCGCACAGCGCCGCCGCGGTGATGGTGCCGCAACGCGCGCTCCGCACCATCTCAGGCGCGACTTATGTGTTTGTGATCAAAAACGGATTCGCGCAACAGCGTCTGGTGCAGAGCGGCCAAACGGAAGGTGACATGGTTGAGATCAAGAGCGGGGTGACCACCGACGAAGTGATTGCGATCAGCAATGTCGATCAGTTGAGTGACGGAGTAGCGGTCCGACAATAGTTTGAAACCTGAAACAGGGTTCTTATGCAAAAGCTAGCTGAAATTTGTGTGCGGCGGCCGGTGTTCGCGACGATGCTCATTTTGAGTCTGACCGTCGTTGGTCTGTTTTCGTTTCGATCGCTGGGCGTGGATTTATTTCCCAAGATCGATCTGCCGACAATCACCGTGACGGTCGTTAACCCGGGCGCATCGCCGCAGGAGATTGAGACTGAAATTACCGACAAAGTTGAAGGCGCGGTCAACACCATCAGCGGCATCGACGAACTGCGCTCGACTTCGGTTGAAGGTGTATCGCAGGTCTTCATCACTTTTCTGCTGGAAAAGAATGCGGACGTCGCCGCCGAGGAAGTTCGTAACAAAGTCGATTTGATCGTGAACGAGTTGCCGGAAACGGCGCAGGTCCCGATCGTTCAGAAACTCGACACGGATGCGACGCCGGTTTTGCGCATTGCGGTTTCGGCTCCGCGCAGTCTGCGTGAAGTAACCGATATCGCCGACAAGCAGATCAAGCGGCTGATCGAACCGATCAGCGGCGTCGGCAATGTCGACATCGTCGGTGGCCGGCAGCGCGAGATCGAAGTCTGGGTCGATCCTGACAAGATGCGCGCGTTCAATGTCACAGCCGCAGACGTCGCAAACGCGGTCAAGTTGCAGAACATGGAATTGCCCGGCGGCCGGGTCGAAGAAGGCCAACGCGAACTAACGGTGCGCACGATGGGCCGCATTCCCGATCCGGCGCAATTCAATAACCTGGTGATCGCGAACCGCGGCGCCTATGCCGTAAAGCTGAGCGACATCGGTTACGTGGAAGACGGCGCCGAAGAGCAACGGACCGAAGCGCGCCTGAACGGCCAGCCCGCGGTGACCCTGGTCGTTTCGAAACAGTCGGGACAGAACACGGTGGCGGTGGCCGACGCCGTCAAGGAACGGCTGGAAGAAATCAAGGCGACCTTGCCGCGCGATGTGAAGACGCAGCTGGTCGGCGATCAGACGATATTTATTAAGGCCGCACTTCATTCGATCAATCTGCACCTCGTCGAAGGCAGCATCCTCGCCGCGATCGTGGTCTTCGTTTTTCTCTGGAGCATGCGCTCGACCTTTATCGCGGCGATTGCGATTCCGACTTCGATCATCGCGACTTTCGGTTTGATGGCGGCGATGGGCTTCACGCTGAATCAGATCACGATGTTGGCGTTGACCTTGATGGTCGGCATCGTGATCGACGACGCGGTGGTCGTGCTCGAGAACATCTTTCGCTTCATCGAAGAAAAAGGAGTGCCGCCGTTCCAGGCGGCGATTGAAGGCACGCGCGAAATCGGTCTGGCGGTCACCGCCACGACGCTCTCGCTGCTGGCGGTCTTTCTGCCGGTCGGCTTCATGGCGGGCATTGTCGGCCGCTTCATGTCTTCATTCGGCTTCACTGCGTCGTTCGCGATTGCGGTGTCGTTGATCGTGTCGTTCACGCTGACGCCGATGTTGGCCGCGCGTCTGATCAAGCGCAAGAAGGCGGGCCCGGCGAAATTTCATCCGAAAAAGGAAGCTTCAGACGATCGCAGCTCGCTCGCCGAATTCAAGGACAAGTACGAGCAGGCAAGTTCCAAGTCGTCACGCTTTTACGGGCCGATCGATCGCACTTACACCTGGATGCTCAAGTGGGCGATGGCCCACCGGTGGGCGATTGTCGCTTTGTCGCTGCTCGTAATTATCAGCATCGTGCCGCTCTTCATGTTGGTCGGCAAAAACTTTCTGCCGGTCGACGATCAATCGCAGTTCGAGGTCAACGTGCGTTTGCCCGAGGGCGCGACGCTGTCGACCACGGCGGCCGTGTGCGAGCGCATGGCGGCGGACCTGCGCAAACTTCCGGGTGTGACTGACACGCTGGTGACGATCGGCAGCGGCCAGCAACAGATCGTCAATCTCGCGAACATCTACGTGAAACTGACGCCGGTCGAAGAGCGCGCGGTGAGTCAAATCGATTTGATGACCCGGTCGCGCAATGAAATTCTCGGGAAGTATCTGAAGGAATTTCCGCAATTACGCACGAGCGTTAATCCGGTCGCGGCAATTTCCGGCGGCGGATTTCGCAATGCTGATATTCAGTTCGTGATCAGCGGACCGGACCTCGATAAGTTGACCAAGTACTCGGCCGATTTGTTGGCCAAGCTCAAGACGATTCCCGACGTGGTCGATGCTGACTCGTCACTGATCACCGGCAAGCCGGAGGTCAGGGTGGAAATCGATCGCGCGCGCGCGGGCGATCTCGGTGTGCGGATCGGCGACATCGCCCAAGCGCTGAACACGCTGGTGGCCGGCCAGAAGGTGTCCACCTTCAACGCGGGCACTGACCAATACGACGTGCGCGTGCGCGCCGTCGGTGAGTTCCGGGCGAATGCCTCGGGACTGCAACGAATGCTGGTCCAATCGCAAAAAGCCGGTTGGGTCAGTCTCGACAATCTGGTTAAGACGCAGGAAGCGACCGGCCCTTCGTCGATCGATCGATACAACCGGCAGCGGCAGGTGTTGTTGACGGCGAACACGAAACCCGGAGGGTCACAAGCGGCCGTCATCTCTCAGCTGAACGACTTTGCCCGGGCCGAAGGCATGGAGGCCGCCTACAAAACTTTTCTCGCCGGCCGCTCGAAAGAACTCAATCGCACGGCTGTCTATTTTCTGCTGGCGATCGTGCTGTCGTTTGTCTTCATGTACATGGTTCTGGCGGCGCAGTTCGAATCGTTCATCCACCCGATCACGATCCTTCTGACGCTGCCGCTCGCGATTCCCTTCGGCATCGTGTCGCTGCTGGTGACGGGGCAGACGGTGAACATTTTTTCTGGTCTCGGGCTGTTGCTGCTGTTTGGCGTCGTGAAAAAGAACGCGATTCTGCAAATCGATCACACGAACGGCCTGCGCAAACAGGGGATGGAACGTCACGACGCGATTATTCAAGCGAACCGTGATCGTCTGCGGCCGATTCTGATGACGACGATTGCCTTGGTCGCCGGCATGACGCCGCTGACGTTATCGAGTGGTCCGGGAGCGGGCACGAACCGCTCGATCGGGGTGCTCGTCGTCGGTGGTCAGAGTCTCTGTCTGCTGCTCACCTTGTTGGCGGTTCCGGTTTTCTATTCGCTGTTCGACGATCTTGGCCGGAGCCGCGTGTGGTCACGCATCGGCCGATTATTCAGCGCCGCATTCGGACGCGCACGCCGCCGGGCCGCGGCCGCGACGGCATCATTGTTGGGTTCTATGTTCAAGATTCTAATCATTACCGCATGCTTGATTTTCGTCGGCGCGCATCAGGTGCGGGCCCAGGCTTTGGCTGGTTCGCCGGCGCCGGCTATCTCGGCGCAGACAGCTTTGAAGTTGCCCGCGATCACCGCTGACAGCAACGCGAATGCGAAAACGCCGCTGCCATCGCTGGCGCGCGTCGGAGTGGATACAGATCAGCAGCCGCTCACGTTGCGCGAAGCGATTGCGCTGGCGCTGCAAAATAACAAGGACATTGAAATAGCGCGCGACATCGTAAAGATCGCTGAATTCGATTTACTCACTGCGCGCGGTTCGTACGATCCGCGGCTTTCGGCGCAGACTTATTTCGAAAGAATTCTGACGCCCGCCACCAGCGTGCTCAGCGGCGCTTCGAAAGTTGAGCAGGATGACGTCACCGGCACCGCGCGATTTGAAGGGCTGATGCCGAAGGGTGGCGGCAACTATCGCGTCGATCTCTCGTCAATCAGATTCAACACGAACAGTGTTTTCAACGTGCTGAATCCTTCTTACCCGACCGCGCTTACCTTTACTTATAGCCAACCACTTATGCGCGGGCGGCGGTTCGACCTGCCGCGCCGCCAGATTGAAGTGGCGAAAAGGAATCTGTCGTTGACTGACGCGCAGTTTCGTCAACGCGCGATCGAGGTGATTACCAACGTGCAGCGCTCATATTGGGACCTGGTGTTCGCCCTGCGGAATCTGCAGATTCAGCGTGACTCGCTCACGGACGCGCGCGAGCAACTCGCGCACAATCGTCGAATGGTGGCGGAAGGATCGCTGGCGCCGATCGACGTAGTCGCGGCGGAAACGCAGGTGGCGAATTTTGAGCAGGCTGAATTCGCCGCGCTCGAGGATGTGAATCGCACCGAGAACAACCTGAAGAATATGATTGCCGAAAACCGGCAGGCCAAAATCTGGAGCGTCTCGATCGTTCCGACGGATCAGGCCGACCTTTCAGTTCCGCAGACGAGTCTGCCGGATGCGATGAATGCGGCGTTGCAGAACCGCCAGGAATTAAAACAATCGGACCTGGCGCGCGAAATCAATCTGCTGGATCAGAAACTCTATCGTGATCAGACAAAACCGGAGGTCAATCTCGTCGGCAGTTATGGCATGATCGGGAACGCCGGCACGCAGGTAACGACGGCGAATCCGCTGACGGCCAGCAACGACGCGTTGCGCGCGCGGGTCAACGAGTTGTCCACCATCAGTGGGCTGCAACCGTTACCGTCGCCGCCGACAGTCGCAATTCCGCAGGATCTCTTCGGCGGCTACTTTCGATCGCTGTCGAATCTGGCTTCGAACCAGTGGAACAACTTTCGAGTCGGCGTGGCGATCAGTTTGCCGCTGCACAATCGCACGGCCGAAGGGTTGTTGGGCCACTCGCTGGTCGAGGGCAAACGCATCGCCACGCAGCGCGAGCAGCTCGAGCAGTTGATTCAGGTCGAAGTACGGAATTCACTGCAGACCTTGAGCACGACCCAAGCGCGCCTCCGGGCCGCGGCGGTGGCGCGCTCGACCGCCGAGCAGCAGTACGAAAGTGAGAAGCGCAAACTCGACGCAGGTCAATCGACGGTCTTTTTGGTGCTCGAGCGGCAGACGGCTTTGGCGGTGGCGCGGGGAAATGAATTACGAGCGCAGACTGATTTGAATAAGGCGATTGCCGAGATGCAGCGCGCGACGGGGAATTCGCTGAGTGCGAACAACGTCACAGTCAGCGCGCGCTAATCGATATTCTTCGGCACATCGACGTTCTCGCCGGTGTTGGTCTTCGACGCGAATGCCGGTTCGATGAACGCAGACGGTTGGTTCAAGGCGCCGCGCCGGCCATCGTGCTCGGCGGTGGGACTATCAATATCAAGAAGTGACAGGCGTCAGTCAGATGCGGGGCGAGTCTTCGGATTCGCCTCGCTGTCGATTGGAGCGAAGGAAGTCACCGCCCACAACGGAAAGTGATCCGAAACCGTGATCGAGCGATCGATTGCTGAGTTGGTCGCCTTGAAACCGCGTAGCCAAATCCAATCCAGCTTTAACTCCAAATCGAACACGACCGCGTTACGTTTGAAAGTGTCATCCTGGTCGTCGAAAGGTGTCGTGAAGTTTTCGCTGGTGAATAGTTTCCGCACTCCCTTCACGGTTGCCGGTTCCCAACTGTTGAAGTCACCCATCACGATCGCCGGCCTCGATTTCGGAAATCGTTTCAGGTCATCTAGCACTGCGCGATACTGATCGATTTTCTGATCGAGCGGAATCCGCGTTTCAGCGTGAACTGAATAAACGCGCACTTCCGCTTTGTTAATCTTGATCGTGGCCCCCAACGCCACCCGCCAACGGCCGCCCGGGCCTTCGTGCGGCAAGACTATGCGCGTCACGTCGCGCAACGGATAAGAACTGAGGAGTTCAACGCCGGTTTCTTCTTCTTTGTCTTTCCCTGATTTTGGTAGAGGCGGCGCGGCCCATGCGTAGTTCATGCCGAGTTGCTCGGCGAGCGCCCGCGCGTTGTTTGCCTGGTTCGTTCGCTGCTTTGAACGATCAACTTCCTGCAGTGCAATTACCGACGGCCGTTTTCCGATCAGCCAATCAGAGATTCTCTTGAGTTCGTCGCCGGTGCGCCAACGGATGTTGTAGGTGACGATGGAAATTTCCTTCGCAGACTCTTCCGGTTTTTCAGGTTTGGTGGACCTCCCTGTCTCGAGCAGCTGCGACTCGTTGGTTTGTTGCCCGGCCGCCATCAAAACACACGCAGTTAGGAAAAGGGCGATGGTGAGTATCCGCGTCACAGGCTCTCCGATGCGTTGCGGCAATCAGGGTTTGCCCGGCAACCTAACCGACAGATAAACACAAATTTCTCGGATGATAGAAGGGAATTCATCTGTGCTCATTTGTGTCCACCTGTCGCGGACAGGCTGCGCAACTGAATAAATAACCGGCCGGGATGCCGGTGGACCGCAGCGACGGAGCCGGCGCCCCGGACTCTTGCCGGGCTTTGGACTCTGTCATATGCTGTGCGCCGCTGATTATGAGACGGCGAATTGTCCCCCGACTGATAATTTCGTTCGCGATGGTCCTCATCGTCTCGCCGGTTCTTGCCGAACGCCTGCCACTAAAACTTTACACTTCTGCTGACGGCCTGGGCAGCAGTTTCGTCGATTACCTGATGCGCGACTCGCGGGGCTTTATGTGGTTCTGCACGCGCGACGGGCTCAGCCGTTTTGACGGAGCACGGTTCGTGACCTATCGCGTCGGTGATAAGGACTCAGCGGTGGGCATTGAAGGAATTTACCAGACGCGCGACGGCAACTATTGGGTCGCCACCACCGCCGGAATGTTTTGGATCCAGGCGGACGCGGTGTCACAGCTGCCCGACGAGATCGGCGGCCGTCCATTCTTACATGGGGAACTGGTGGGACGCGGCCGCGGACCCTTGCTGGAGGATCGCCAGGGAAATCTTTTCTACGGATCGAATGACCTTTATCGGATAACGCGAAGTAACGGTAAGTTCGAATTCACGCCGCTCAAACTCGACATAGTATCGGCTCTGGCCCGAAGACGATATCGCCTACTTCGGCGCTGCCGACCATCAGCGAGTCAGTCATCATCGACGGCACTACCCAACCGGGATTCGCCGGCAGTCCGATCATCGAACTTGACGGCAGCAACGCCGGCGCAAACGTGACCGGGCTCAATGTGAGTGGCGATCACACCACGATTAAAGGACTGGTCATCAACCAATTCAAAAGCTCATATGGAATTGGCGTGGGCGGCACGGGCAGTCACGTGATCTCAGGCAATTACATCGGTCTTGATTTGACCGGGACAATTGGCAAAGGGAACTTCACGGGTGTCGGCCTTAGTTCAGGGAACAACATTATCGGCGGCACGACCGCAGCCGAACGCAACGTCATTTCCGGTAACAACTCCAATTCAGGCATCGGCATTGGCGGACAATTCGCGACGAACAACCTGATTCAAGGTAACTACATCGGCACGGACGTCACCGGAACGGTCGCGATCGGAAACAACGTCGGCATATACGTGATTCAGGCCTGTAGTAACAACACTATCGGTGGCTCAACGGCCGGTGCGCGCAACCTGATCTCAGGTAATTTCTCATCCGCTATTTCAATTCAAACAACCGGTAACAAGGTGCAGGGCAACTACATCGGCACCAAAGCCGACGGCGTGAGTAAGCTGGAGAACCAGTTCGCAGGTGTGGAGCTCGGCACCGACGCCAAAGACAATGTAGTTGGCGGCGCCGGTGCGGGCGAAGGTAACGTGATCGCGTTCAACTTTGTCTACGGTGTGATGGTGGCGAAAGGAGCTTCTCGAAACGCCATTCTTGGCAACTCGATATTTTCAAACGGCCAACTGGGAATCGATCTGGGCACTGATGGCGTCACGCCGAACGATCCGCTGGATGTGGATACCGGTGCGCCGACGGCCAACGAGTTTCAAAATTATCCCGTGCTCGGTGTAATCACGCCGAACGGGAACAACACCGACATCACGGGCAGCTTCAACTCGTTGCCCAATACTCAGTTTCGACTCGAATTCTTTTCCAGTACCAGCGCTGATGGTACGGGATTCGGCGAAGGACAGAAATATCTCGGCTTTACGAACGTGACGACCAACGGTAGCGGCGACGTCCCGAGCTTTGTTTTTAGTGTGCCTACCGCATCGCTGGCCGGAAGCTTTATTACAGCCACCGCAACGGATCCTTTGAATAACACTTCTGAATTCGCCAAGGCCAGGAACAGCAGTGCCGGTTTGTTGCAGCTCAGCTCGGCGACGTACACCGTGAGCGAAAGCGGTGGTACTGCGACCATAACGGTTAACCGCATAAACGGCACGAACGGCCCAGTCTCCGTGCAGTATGCCACTGCCGATGGCACCGCGACTGCGGGCGCCGATTATACGGCGACGAGTGGCGTCTTAAATTGGGCAGATGGTGACAGCGCCGCCAAGACCTTCACGATTCCCATTCTTGAAGACACCGTTGATGAGGCGGTTGAAACTGTCAACGTTGCGATCAGCAATGCAACGGGAGGAGCCGGACTGGCCGGTCCAACTTCAGCCAGCCTTTCGATTAGCGATAATGATCCGACGCCGTCGCTCACTATTAACGACGTGAGTCAGGCTGAGGGCAACGCGGGCACCAGCAACTTCACTTTTACGGTGACCTTGTCCGCGGCCAGTGGCCAAACGGTTACCGTTAACTACGCGACGGCTAATACCACGGCGCAAGCGGGTAGCGATTATGTCGCCACCAATGGATTGCTCACATTTTTTCCGGGGCAAACGACCAGGCCCATCACGGTTCCGGTGAATGGCGATCCGCAATTCGAATCCAATGAAACTTTTGTCGTGAATCTCTCGGGTGCGACGAACGCCACGATTAACAAGTCATTTGGCACGGCGACAATTGTGAATGACGACAACATGCCGCCGCCGACCGTCCAGTTCAGCCAGGCTTCCACCAGCATGCAGGAAGCGCTGAACGCCGTCACCATCACCGTCACCCGCGCCGGTGACACCAGCGTCACTACCACCGTCGATTACAAAACAGTCGACGGTACCGCGACGCAAAAGGGTGATTTTGAATATGCCGGCGGAACGTTAACCTTCGCGCCCGGTGATACCAGCAAGAGCTTTCTCGTGTTGGTTAACGAAGACATGTATGTCGAAGGCAATGAGAATCTGAGCATCGTGCTAAGCAATCCGTCGGGAGCGACGCTGGGAGCGCAAAGCACGACCAGTGTGAACATCAATGACGACGCGCCTGAATCGATATCTAATCCAATCGACGATGCGCAATCGTTTGTCTACATGCAATACCACGATTTTCTGAATCGCGAACCGGACGCCGCGGGTCTTAACTTCTGGACCAATGAAATAACATCGTGCGGTGCAGACCAGGCGTGCATTGCCGGGAAGCGAATCAATGTCTCGGCGGCATTCTTCCTGTCGATCGAATTTCAACAGACGGGATTTCTGATCGAGCGGCTCTACAGAGAGTCGTATGGGAATATGCCCGGCGCGCCGGTGCCACTGACCTTGAACGAGTTCGTCATCGATTCGCGGGCGATTAGCCAGAACCTCGTCGTGAATCAGCCGGGATGGCAACAGCAATTGACTACGAACCAACAGGCGCTCATCACCGCATTCGTTCAACGAACACGGTTCCTGAATGCTTTTCCCACTTCGCTGACGCCGGCGCAATTCGTCGATGCGTTGTTCACCAATTCCGGAGTTGCGCCGACGGCCGCGCAACGGCAGGCAGTAATCGATAGATTCGCGGGCGCAAGCAATACTTCCGAGGTGAACGCGCGGGTCGCGTCGCTGCTCGATGTCGCGCAGAACGCAAGCTTCGTGCAGGCGGAGACAAACCGCGCTTTTGTCCTGATGGAGTACTTCGGCTATCTGCGTAGGAACCCGAACGATGCGCCGGAGTCAGGGCTGAATTTCGATGGCTACAACTTCTGGCTTAACAAGCTGAACCAATTTGGCGGCGACTATCAGGCCGCAGAGATGGTCAAGGCCTTCGTCCTGGCAGGCGAGTTCCGGCAACGCTTCGGGCAGTAGCGGTGTTGACTTGCGTGCTTCATGCAACCCTGACCTGGTTGGTTTACGATCAGGTCAGGGCATTTTGTTTTGCCGGACAGTCAGGAATCTCATTCACACCTGGGCCGTGGCGAGGGCTCCGTCGCTTTTCAACCCGTGGTTAAGGCCTCGCTTAGCGCCGGGCTTCCGATACTAGTTAGCGCTGGTGATTAAAATGACGTCGCGCATTTCGACGCCGCGCGTGAACGCGAACATCTTTCCGTCGCACGATGTCGAATACCCAATTCGTTAACACCTTGTATGCGAACGCCGGGGTCGTCGCGCCTCTGTCCGATCGAGACGCGCTGGTGAATCGGCTCGATGCGGCCAATGAGACGCGCGCCGCGGCATTGCTCGACGTCGCGTCGAACGCGACCTATCGCCAGAAAGAAATGAACGCTGGCTTCGTGCTCACGGAATATTTCGGTTACCTGCGGCGCGATCCCAATGCAAGTCCGGACAGCGACATGGGTGGCTACAACTTCTGGCTGGATAAGATGAATAAATTTGGCGATTACCAGAGTGCCGAGATGGTCCGAGCGTTTGTCATCTCAAATGAGTATCGCCAGCGTTTTGGGCAGTAGGCGGTAATCACAACCGATAACTAACGGGGCGCTGATTGTTTCTTATTCGGCGCCTCGTTTGTTTGCGCGCGCTCGATGGTAAGACGGAGTTCCACGGCAAGCGTACGGCTTGCTTTAACTTAAGGAAGACGGTCAGGCTACTTTTTGTTTGAAAGGAAAGCTCATCCGAGAATAAACTCCCATCGGCGCAGGCATAGTTGTTGCTGGACCGAAGAGAAGAGTCAGAATCTGAGCGTATGCGCAGCATAATCCTTTCAATTGTTATCATTTTTACCCAGGTGATGGCGCTGACCGCGCAGCCTCTCCTTCGTTCACCAGCTCAACGAACAACGATCGCTCCAGCGAACGCAACCCTTTCCTGGAATACATTTGTCGGAGGCTTCTCAATATTTGAAACCGCTTCGGCGCTGGCGACGGACAAGAGCGGCAATGTTTACGTGACGGGATCCAGCAACGTTACGTGGGGTACGCCGGTGCGCGCGTTCACCAGTGATGACGACGCTTTTATTGCGAAATTGGACTCGAATGGAAACCTGATTTGGAACACATTCCTGGGCGGGAGCCAAAGCGATCTCGCCGAAGGAGTCGCGGTTGATTCAAGCGGCAACCTTTATGTCGTCGGTTGGAGCACGGCCGCCTGGGGATCACCGGTGCGTAGCTTCAGTGGCGGGAATGACGCATGGGCGGCAAAAGTTGATGCGACCGGTCATCTGATCTGGCACACGTTTCTCGGTGGGCCAGGCGTCAATTCGAATCTCGATTATGGACGAGCCATAGCCGTCGATGCGGCAGGATCGATTTACGTCGGCGGCGAGAGTCCGGCGACATGGGGAACGCCCGTCACCGTCGCTGGCTTTGGAAGTTTTATAGCGAAGCTCGATCCAGATGGGAATCTGACATGGAACGCTTTTCTCGGCAGTTCCGGAGTTCGTGGATTGGCCCTCGACGGCATTGGAAATGTATTCGCCACAGGCGGAGGCAGCTGCGGATGGGGAACGCCAATCAATGGTTGTAGCGGCGACTCTGAGGCTTACGTCGCGAAACTGGATACAAACGGCAAGCTTAAATGGAATACGTTTATGGGTGGCGCCGGCTATGACTTTAGCTACGGTCTGGGATTAGACGCGGTTGGCAACATCTATGTGGCCGGCATCAGCGCCGCTGGATGGGGAGCGCCGATACGATCTTTCACCGGCGGCGGTGAAGATGCCTTCACCACTAAATTCGACTCAAACGGAAAACGAATTTGGAATACTTTCCTGGGAGGTAATGCGCTCGATTTCGCTTTTGGATTGTCAGTTGATCCCAGCGGCAACTGTTACGCGGCCGGACGAAGTGACGCGGCCTGGGGATCGCCAATTCGATCTTTCGGTGGCGGGTCCGACGATGCGTTCGTCGCCAAGACGGACGCAAACGGAAGTCTGATTTGGAACATGTTCCTGGGAGGTACTGCTCAAGACCAGGCAAACGCCATCACCAGCGGAAATGGACAGATTTATGTGGCCGGCGAAAGTGACGCGAGTTGGGGATCGCCAGTCCGTCCTTACACGAATAGCGACGGCTTTGTGGCGCAGATATCGGACCCGGCCCAAACAAATACCAATCTGATCGACGATGCGCAATTCTTCGTGCGCCAACACTATGTCGATTTTCTTAATCGCGAGCCTGATCCGGACGGACTACAATTTTGGGTGAGCAACATCACTTCGTGTGGGAATGATCCTCAGTGCATTGAAGTAAAACGCATCAATGTGTCTGCAGCTTTCTTTCTCTCGATCGAATTTCAACAAACCGGGTATGTCGTCGAGACAACTTACAAGACGGCGTTTGGAGATGCTGACGGCTTCTCAACTATTGGTAGTCCTCATTCGCTGAAAGTGCCGATTGTGCGCATGAACAACTTCATTCGCGATACCCAGCGAATTGGACAAGGAGTGATCGTTGGACAGGGTAATTGGCAACAGCAACTCGACGACAACAAACGAGCGTTCATGGCGGAATTTGTACAGCGGCCGGAGTTCATCAGCGCCTTCCCTGCAACTATGAATGATGGATTGGTCCTCGATAAATTGAATTCGAATGCGGGCAGCCCACTGTCACGCGCCGAGATGGACCAAATGATACGTCTGGGTCTACCGCCCCGAGCTGACCTGCTACGAATAGTCGCCGAACGCGCTGGCCAGCTCAATTCGGAATTCAACCGCGCGTTCGTCCTCATGCAGTTCGTCGGATACCTGCGCCGCAATCCTAACGACGCGCGGGATTCGGATTACTCGGGCTACGATTTTTGGCTGCAGAAGCTTAACCAGTTCAATGGCAACTTCCAGAACGCTGAGATGGTAAAGGCATTCATCAACTCAGACGAATACAGACATCGCTTTGGGCCGTAGGCTCAGCGCTAATGCCGACTATCAACTTCTAACTTCAAACCATCGCGCGCCGCTATCGTTTCACCGGGCCATAATTTCTTCGCTTCAGCCTCCAGGTCAACCGCGTCCCATTCAGGATAAAGGTGTGTGAGCATTAACTTCCCCGGCGCCGCAATCTGGGCGATGCGCATGGCCTCGGCAAGTTCGAGATGTTTCGGCGTTGACTTGTCGTGGTAGAACGAGCATTCGAGGACCAACAGGCCGGCAGCGCGCGCGAATTGAGCGACATTATCTGAATAGCCCGTGTCGGAAGTGTAGACCACCCTTGAGCCGTCAGCATCCGTCAAACCAATTGCGAGGCTCTCGGCGCGATGCGGAGTTGATAATGTTTCGATTTGTAATCCGGGTAGCAAGTTGATTTGAGTGACGTTGTCGCTGGTTTCGATTTCCTGAATTTCAATCGCAAACGGTTGCTCGAACAACTTGTAGTGATGAGATTCGTCGATTGCTTTCAGAAGCTTCTCGATGCCCTGGCAACCGAATATTCGCAATGGCTTCTGACGCCGCTCGATTCCCTTTGCCCATTTGATTCCAAACAAAAATGGCGCGAGACCGGCACAGTGATCGAGGTGCAGATGGCTGATCCAAATCGCGTCGAGGTTAATCCAATCAAGATTCTCGGCGGCCATGCGATGCGGCGCATCGGCGCTGCAATCGAGCAAAATGGTTCCAGCTTTGGTTTGCAGCCAGAAACCTGCGGAGGCACGGCGTGGATGAAAGACGGAGGTGCCTGAACCGAGGACGACGAGCTGCATGAAGGAAACTTAGAATTGAAAATTGAAAATTGCAAAATGAAAGTGTCAGTACCGCGAGCGGTAACGACCGGATCAAGTGACGACTCGCACAGAGACAAGGAACCGCTGACGACCAATCCTCCGATAGCTTCCTGATCCGGTCGCTACCGCTCCCGGTACTGACACGCTTGCCGCCGCACCTGCAAATTGCTTATGCTGGCGCACTCTTAACTTCAAGACTACAGACTCAGACTTCAGATCAATCATCATGACAGTCAAATCAGATCGTTGGATTCGCCGGATGTGCGACGAGGCACAACTAATCAGCCCGTTTGAAGCTCAACTCGTACGCCAGATTGAAGGACGCCGCATTATCTCTGCCGGCGCATCAAGCTATGGCTACGACATGCGCCTCGCCGATGACGGCTTTCGGGTGTTCTCTCCGATTCACGGCCGCGAGATCGACCCAAAACATTTCGACGAAGACTCGTTGATCGAGCCAACATTACGAACGACTGATGACGGATCGAACTATTACCTGATGCCGCCGCATTCGTACGCGCTGGGGGTTTCGGTCGAGACGTTTCGGATGCCGCGCAACGTCACCGGCATTTGCATGGGCAAGAGCACCTACGCGCGCGCCGGTCTCGCCGTCAACACCACACCGCTCGAGGCCGGCTGGATCGGCCGGCTGGTTATTGAATTAGGAAATCTCGCTGATCTGCCGTTGCGGGTTTACGTCAACGAGGGAATCGGCCAGGTGCTGTTCTTTGAATCCGACGAAGACTGCGACACCTCGTACGAAGATCGCGGCGGCAAGTACCAGGGCCAGACCGGCCTGACGTATTCGCGCTTGTGATTGTCGGTTCTCATAGTTATTGATATCCCACCATTTCCATCGCACTCACGCTGGGCTTTTAGACCGTGCTCTACACTTATTTCCTTCGTCTCGTTAGGAAAGAGGCAAGTCCGCTTCGATTGAAGAACTTCCGATGTTGCCGATGGGCGGCGGGAACTAGCTGGTTCACTCCGGCATTGAGCCATGCCGGTGCATTGCGTTTGGGTCTTTAGGAGATTGCGGTGCTGGTTTCAGCCGCACAGCCGGATCGATCTGTCTAATTCCGTCCACAGATCCCGTAAGAGGAGCATCCGCCTCTGTCTGAATTACAGTGGCAATCCATTTTGCATCGGCCCCACCCTGGCACATGGCCCAACGCATGAGAGGTTCCGTGCCGACTACGAGCATGCCGGAATGGTTGTTTCGATCAGCGTCCTCTTTGGGATCGTCGTAGAAAAAGCCGAGCGACTTGCGCAGCAGGAGAATGTCGTCCGGCTTGCCGGTTAGAAAGGTCCAGCCTTGCCCTACTCCGTGCATCTTTGCGTACGCCTTGAGGTCGCGCGGGCTGTCTTCTTCGGGACTTAGAGTGATCGAATAAAAGAAAATGTCGCGACCGACACGGTCTTTTAGAATCTTCTGTACTTCAACCAGGTGATGGGTGATCACCGGGCAGATGTCCTTGCATCGTGCGAACATGAACTGGATGACGACGCGCCTGTCCTTCACGAGATCAGTGTAAAAGTGAACCTTCTGATTGTCCTGAGTGATCAACTCCACGTTCGGTAAGTGGCGTCGCTGGATCAGCTCACGCGGCGAGATTTTCTGGAAGTTGTAATTGTGCGTGCTCGCCGGTGTCGGCTCTTGCGCGAGCACACTATTCGCTCCCACGACAGCCGTAGTCGCTCCCGCGACCGCCAACCAATTTCTTCTTGTCATCTTTTTCATGATCTTTAGCTCCCTTCTCGTCGCGTATCGGGTCTGTTTCTTTGCACCCTCCCTGACGGTCGGGTTTCTGATTTCCGGCCGCTATGGGTTTTGGTTGTTGTCAATCACGCCCGGCTGTACCTGGAAGAGCAGCATCATCGCGTGGTCCTCGTGAACGACATTGTGGCAGTGCATCGGCCAGTCGCCCTGAAAGTCGCGGAAGCGGAAAAAGACCTTAACATCTTCATCGCCCTGAAGCCTGGTAACATCCTTGCGCGACACTTCCACGTTGGGCACACCGGAGCGGGTGGTGCTGATGCCGCCGCCGCCACCGCCAAAGGCGCAATCACCGTGGGAGCGCCAGTCGGGAGAGCCGGATCCGGCGCGTCGGCTGTGATGGCTGTAACTGAAGCGACGCCCTCCGTTGCTGGACCGGCTGAGGATTTGGTGTTCTTCCAGGTGGACGTGGATCGGGTGTTGCCAGTCGTTGCGCGGGTTGCTCCAGAGCCAATTCTCCGCGCTGTTCTGCGTCACGGTGAAGCGAAGCTCGTTGCAGTTCGCAAACCTACCATTGATGACCCATTGGCCATTGTCGCGATCAAAGTTGAAGTTCCGGGTGATGCGCGGCGTGATGACGCTTGGCAGTTGATAGAAAACCGGGTGCGTCGCCGGGTTGACACTGTTGTCGGTGACGGGGCTGCCGATTCTGAACTCTACGCAGGACATGCCCTGCCCGGCGGAAAAAAGGTCACAGCTTGGGCCCTGACCGTCGTCCTGAACCAGGCGGTTTTCCAGACGAACTTTGGTGTGACTGCCGATCAAACTCTTGACCGCGTTGAAGTCGATGATGATGTCATAGCGCTCGGCCACGCCCAGCCGAATGCTGGTCACCTGAATAGGCGTCGGCAAAAGGTTGCCGTCATCGGCAATTACCCAGAACGGAATCTGCGTACTGGGAGTGAGGGGATCGGTCAGGAACAATTCATAGAAACGCGACGGGCCGCCGTTCAGGATGCGGAAACGATAGCGCCGCTGGCTG
>Ga0207686_10000237_pt1 | contig 42142 bp, 39 predicted proteins | sample KBSM24metaG_FD_184396 | JGI IMG/M metagenome (GOLD analysis project Ga0207686, IMG submission 184396) | Miscanthus rhizosphere microbial communities from Kellogg Biological Station, Michigan, USA - KBS M2-4 metaG (SPAdes) (version 2) | ecosystem: Host-associated > Plants > Roots > Rhizosphere >...
TTCAATGTTATAAATTTTCAGTGTTTTTTTATGTTGTAAAAATTGACCTAACCTAGTAATTGAATGGGTGTTTGATGCTATGTCATCAAAAGTGATTATGTAGACGATTTAAACGCAATTAAACGCGCTTATAATCCATTTTTAATCTTCATTCATGGAATAACAATTTACTACTCAAAATCACGGATTTATTAGGGTATTTTCTTTGCTAGAAAGTATTCTAGCTGATTTTTTGGTGAAAATTCATGCATTTTCAGAGGGAGACTGTTGCCTAGATGCATAAAACTGAGGAAGGTTATGCTATAATTCATAACCTAAAACAGTAAATTATGCGTATTTATTTAAGACAAAATCGAGGAAGATTATCTTCCGAAAATGCCAAGAAAGGTAAGAGTAGAAAAATAAGCTTATATCTGGTTTATGACTTCGGCAAAGGACAAAAAAGAGAATACGAGTTTCTTAAACTTAATCTATTTGATAAGCCGAAGAATAGCATTGAGAAGGAACACAACAAAGAAACTCTCCAACTAGCTGAAGCAATTAAAGCAAAAAAGGTTTTGGATGCTCAATCCACTTCGCATGGATTTGTTAGTAGTGTTAAAAGCAAGATTGGGTTTCTCGCATATTTCAAAACCTTAGTTGATAAAAAGTATGACTCAATCGGTAATCATGGCAATTGGTTAAGTACTTACATGCACTTAAAAGATTTTTTAAAAGGAAATGATATTGCGCTTGAAAGAATCGATGATCGTTTTCTTGAATCATTTAAGGAATATCTACTTACTTGTAAAATGAGAAAAGGAGTTAGTGAGATTAAGCTTAATCAAAATTCAGTTTTGTCATATTTCAATAAAATAAGAGCGGCCATGCGTGAGGCATTCAACTCTAGAATGATAAAAGAAAATCCTTCAGTACGAGTTAAATCAGTAAAATTAGTAGATAGCCATCGTGAGTTTTTAACTTTCGAAGAATTACAAAAGCTAGCAGCCACTGAATGTGAGCTTCCAATTTTAAAGAAAGCTTTTTTGTTTAGTGCATTAACCGGATTAAGATGGTCTGATGTAAAGGCTATCAGTTGGGAAAGTATAAATTATAGCGAGACTGATGGCTGGTATATCAAGTATACTCAAAAGAAAACAAAAGCCGCTGAAATACTGCCGATACCTAATCAGGCGGTTGCATTGCTTGGTGACAGAGATGAATTTGGTAAAACAATATTTGAGTCACTTGAATACAGTGCCTGGAATAATAGAAAGCTTAGAGAATGGGTAAGATCGGCCGGTATTAAAAAGAAAATTACTTTTCATTGTGCTAGGCACAGTTTTGCGACTATTCAGTTATCAATGAATACAGATATCTACACAGTTTCAAAACTACTTGGTCATAGGCATCTGAAGACAACGGAAATATATGCGAAAGTGATTGACAAGAAAAAAATAGAAGCTGCTAATCGAATTCCGGAACTACAATTATTATAAGTTCAACTGCCGGTAGAGTAAAAACTACCGGCATAATTTATTGCTATGAAGCCTTCAAATAGATAGCCTGATAATTTTTAATGAAGATTATTATTCCCTTTTGTAAATCGTCAAAATTTTGGCATAGCTCAATAGTAATAATGAGATTCTATCTTGTTTTTATTCAAAAGAAAAATTTTGTCTTTTATTCGATACTGTATATACAGTATAATTTAGAAGCTTCTTTATATTTTTTATATTATTCTTCTTTTACAATATTAAACAGTATTAATACAATACAGTATATACAGTATATTATAAAATAAGAAAAAAAAGCAAAGTAAAAAATACTTTTATATTACTCAATTGCCATGTTTTGAATTTATTGGCTTATGCTCTTTGTAATAAGGAGATTTAGCTAGTAGCTCTATTTTTGTAGTCAGATCAAATTTTAATAGATCGGCTGGCTGAACTCCAAGAGCTTTCGCCATTTTACAAATTGTTGTAAAGGTTGGATTATTATCCATTTCCTTGAATCTATAGAAAGCTTTTTCTTCATACCCGGTTTCTAAAAGAAATATCTTATCGCTCCTCCATTTCAATCTCAGTACTTCTCTAAACCTTCGGGCAAGTTTGAATTTTAATTCATCCATCTCCGATAGCATTCCAATTTTTTTATTATTTATCATAAAGGGTATTTGTTTAGCGCACTTTGATATTTTCTCTTCGCAAAGATAGGTTACTGACATATATGCCATTCATGCATCACTTAATAATTAAATTGATAATGCACCTTTACAGAATAATACTGGACAGATGGAAAAAATATTGAAAGAGCTACAAGAAATAAAGAGGCTTCTGAGTTTCCAAAAGAAAATGCTAAGTGTAGATGATTTTTGCTCTTATACAGGAATGTCAAAGCACCATGTTTATCATCTCACTTCAACTGGTAAAATAAAATTTTATCGACCATGTGGTAAGATGATTTTTTTTGATGCAGAGGATGTAATTGAGTTTTTAAAACAAAATCCTGCAAGGTCTTCTATTAATAACGAGAATAGGATTAACAATTATTTTTTAAAGAAAATGAAATGATTAGTTACAATTTTAATATATCTATATGTCAAGATTAAATAAAGATGAAATTTTGAAAGAGACAAATGGCGGTTTAAAGCTCTTTCAGTTACTTGTTCCGGAATTGAAGATGAGTTATGGGAGAAATGAATCAAATGTTGATAGCCCAATTAGCCACGGGAAAAAATGTTTCAGCGTTTACGAGTGGAATGACAACAAATATTTGTTTAAAGACCATTATTCAAAGGCCCATGGTGATATTTTTGAGTTAGTTGCTTTAATGAACAAGTTGAATTCAAAGAGAGATTTTAAGCAGGTTTTGGAAATAATCAATAGGATTTTAACAGACAATGATTCGCGATTTGATGAAATACATAGAAAAAGATATGTAAATGGAGTTACTCAAGAAACTCTGATACTCTTAGAGGAGGATAAATCAAAATCGTTTGTCAAAAAATACTTTATGTCTTTAATGACTTGTTTAGAAAATAAGCCGTTATATAAACTTCTATTGGCAGAGGAATTTAAATTGAATGATCGGAATGGTAAAAGTATTCATTATAAGTTTGACTTTTCGAAACCAAAAGAAGCATTCTATGCCTTAACAGTCAAAGATGGCCAATACTATATTCTGTTTAATCCTCACACTCGTGAAAGTTATCAGTGGGGTCAAGAGCCCGAGTTTCATATAATTGGAAAAGAACACCTTTTCAAAATTGCGTATAGTCAATATGTAAACCTTCGTGATACAATAGTGTTAACAAATAGGGTTGAGGGACTATTATACTTGCAAGACAAAGCAGTTCCATGTATCGCGTTATTGAATGGTGAACTACAATTCCCATTATTTTTCGAGAAGGTTATTTTACCAATGTTTCCCAAAAGGTTTCTTTTGATCGATTTAGTAAAAAACGCTGGGGAGCAAAAAGAAATATTTGAAAAGAATCACTCTTTTCAATTTATCCGAACACACGGTAAAAATTTATTTCAATTCTTTAGAGATGATAAAGAAGCTTTTGAAAAAATTTCAGCACAATTTGAATATAAGGAAGACTTCGAACATGAAGGTCTTCAAAACCCCATAGTCAATATTTCGGAATATTAATCATATAAAAAAACGTTATGAAAAAGTCTATTATTAGGTCGTGCACGGTAAAAATCCCAGTAGATAATTTGAAATCATCCATTTCATTTTACAAAAAGGTTGGATTTTTTATTGAAGAAACCGAATCAACGAATTATTCAGTTTCGACGAAGATGAAGTTCGCAGAGGATAGTGATTTCGCAATTTGCTTAACACAAGCTCTTGATGAAAAATTTGAGGAACACCATATTTCATTTGATTTAACTCCGGCCGACGTTGGGGACTATGGATATCTAGATACAGTTGAGCTGATTTCTCAGAACGGCGTTGAGTTTGAAAATTTGAAGGCTTCAGAGGTAAAGACGGTTGGAACATGCTGCGTCATCATGAAAGATCCAAATGGAAATACTTGGAGCTTGAACGACGAATTCGATGGAATCGATTAATATAAGTTAATAATGCTAAACTGTAACATGATGAGTAAGGAGATTCTTCAACAGACATACATTGGTAATAGGGAAGCAGGTTTTGTACAAAAGCTTATAAACTTAACAAGGTTGAACATTGTTGTAAGTGGGCTTCCTGGAACAGGAAAAACTTTGTTGATGAAGAGAATTCAAAGTACTTCAAATAAAAAAGGATTATATCTGAACGGTTATTTTGCTCCCGTTGACTTTTCGGTTTATGGTTTTTTTGATATATGCTGGTGGCTCTATTTTCATAACGATGATGAGGTGGATCGAATAGTCAAAGGTTACAAGCCACAAAAAATTCAGGTGATAAAAAAAATGGAATATCTCATTTTGGATGAAGTTTTTGGATTGGCATTAACTACAATAGCTACTATAGATAAAATTCTTCGAAAAGTTAGAGGAAATTACCGTCCATTTGGAGGCATTCAGATGATTTACTGTGGAGATGTAGATTACGATGGGATGAATGCCAGTAGCCTAAGAAGTGAAGATATTACAAAAGACTTTTTCTTCGATTCATTTTCATTTTTGAAAAGTGAACATTTATTTATTGAATTAAAAAAGAATTATGTTTACTCTGACTTCAATTTCTTGGATGTATTGAAATCAGTTAGAATCGGCGAAGAGAAATATTTGGGATACATTAATGAATTATGTTTTTCTATTGACAATACACAGAACAAGACTTTTAAAAGAATTTCTTACCAGGACGATCTTAGACATGGCAATATGGAGTATGGTATGAAACAAAAAATGGTAATAGAAAATGAATGTTTTGATACGAAAGGACAGCTTTACCGTGTCTTACGGAAATCTAACAGTTTATCAAATATCGTATTACAAAAACAAGTTGATCTAAGGGATATTTCATTCAATCAATCAGTTAAGAATTTTATGGAAAAGTTTGATAGTCCCAAGAACAAAATGGCTTTAGAACTTTGGAGTAAAAGGGTACTCTGAGTTTTTTAGATTATTCTTTTAGAAAAAAATCTTTTGAGGAAAATTTAAAAAGTTTGATCAGTTCGTTTAGTGAAAGTTATTCAAGTTCAAAATCGAAAAGTTTTTTTGGCAGCGTATCAAGAGCTTTAGCCAAAACAAATACTGTTGATATAGTCGTATTAATCTTTCCTGTTTCTATTCTGTAAACCTGCATCGTTTCAATTCCAGCGTAAGCGGCGCCAAGGATAGTCGCGAATCGTTTTTAATCTGCTCTGTCAATTCGTTTAATACTGATCTTGTAGAGATTTTTTCGCCTGTTCTGAAAGACAATGTAATTTCTTTTTCTCCAGAATATGGTTCAGGTAGTTTACGAATAAAAACAGATTTGCCTGCTTTCAATTTGTTCCAATGTCCGGCTTGTGGTAATGGGATATTCATTTTTATACAAATCTTACGCAAGCCATTATCAGAAATATCAAATTTTCTAGATAGATTTAGTAATGATTCAGACCACACTAAATCATATAATTCTTTTCGAGTAAAGGTTTTGTTTTCCATTTGACCAAACAAATTTTAGAAATGCAATTTGAGAAAATTGATCCTAAAAATTCAAAAAGACATTATTTTTAGATTGGAATTAATCAGAATTGGATAATAAGAAACGATTACGGACACTAGTTCCGCTAAAACACGCAATGAATGCGGATGGTCCAATTCTGTATCGTCACGAAATTACAATGGGACAAAATTTAATAATAGCGAATTCCCCAGTGAAATGAGGTGAATCAAAACAAGAATCTTCAAAATATTATCGGTATCATACAATATCACCCAAAAGTGGTATTTGAGTGATGTTTTTTGTAACCTACTTTTAGAATGATGTCTTTCCTCTTCATTTTCTCGAATTATAAGTCTCGCAATACTTAAATTAATGTTATGTCCGTCACTGGAATTTTTTGTGGGATTAGTTCTCGAAATTTAGGGAGCCTCAATTGTCTCAACCATGAAATATCTATTTAAACTGCTTGCATTAGCTACACTACTTTTTATTAATTCCTGGATTTATAGTCAGTGCGGTTCCGACCGACTCAAAGTAAAAACATTGAAGGATAGTGAAGTAAGTGAAATAAATTTTACACCGGAGCCCAGTACGGTACATCAGCAACGGTTATTTCCGAAACCGGTATATCATAATAATAATCCTCGGGATTCTTCTGAGAAACAGGTTTATGTAATTGATTGCATTCTTCTAAGATTTAAAAGAGAAACAAATGATGGAGATTTTCATCTTATAGTAAGAGATCCGAATAACAATGAAAAGCTGGTTGTAGAAATACCCAATCCTCAATGTGTGAATATTTCAAGTAATCCACATTTTTCAAATATTAAGGATGTACGAAAATTATTGACAACCAAGCTTGGTTCTTTTACAACTAACTACAAAAATGCTCCAGCAGGAACTAAAATTCGTGTAACGGGGGTTGGTTTTTTTGATAAAAAAAATCATCCTACGGGATTTAAGGGAAGAGAGCTTCATCCTGTGCTTGATTTAGAATTTTTATAATCACTTTGAAATCTATAAGGAATCTGAATTATCTAATAATTATTAAGATAATATCAACTCTCGTTTTTATAATTAAATATTTAAATCTTTTTTCTCCCTTCATAAAGTCGAGATTTGCATAAAGAATTCATGGATGAATGTAACAAGGTCAACAACGGGACCATACCATGAGCACCTCTATTGCACGCCATTTAGCTGACGGACCGGAATCTGGATCGGGCAACCGCCGCCTCCCGGAATATTCAAAACAGCATTAAAGTTTAGGCCCGTTGTATTCGGCGACATGGCGATGCGAAATGAACAGGAACCGTGGGCCGGCAGAATGGTATTACTGCACGTTTCCGGCGGTTGCGACCCTCCTGGACGAACCCTAATGATGGTACCACTTTCCAGTCGAAATTTATCCGGGTTAGTACCCGTTAGACCTAATTTAGCAAGCTGGATCGGTGTATTCGTGGGATTCGTGATTGTGACGAGCTGTGACTTCATAAGGTTATTAGGAAAGAAATCGATCTCTTTAACACTCAAAGTGAGCGGAGACAATCTGCCTCCGGAACAAGGACCAACTGGGGTCGGCGGCACAACGTTCCATTCCACCTTTATACTGCCGCGAATCGGATACACCTGGTTGTCATCGATGGTGATACCCGCCTGGCTGTTGGCCCGTAGTTCATTCATGGTTAGCCTGACATCAGCCGGTTCAGGATACACAGGAATATTGTAGTGTTGCGTTTTTACTCCTTTCTCTAACGCAGCCGCCACGAATGGATTGGCAGCAGTTCCGAATTGGCCAACCCAAAGCGCAATGTTTAGTCGGGAATCGAATTTTTTTAATGTTTCAATGGGAATATTTTCTGTGATCGGCGCTGGCAGTTGGGGGTATGAATAGCTTAGTTCATCGAGTAAAACCGTCACATTAATGGTCCCCTGCCCGTCATTGATATCCGTAATGGCAACCTTTACTCCTGACCGTACCGTTAAATGATAGGATAAAAACAAATGTTCATCTTGTTTTGGTTTACGTGGTGGGCGAAGGTTGAAAGCGAGGAGGTGGGTACCTGTGAAGGATTTCTTTAGAATGTTGGGTACAGCTGTAAACCGGAATGCCGCCGCCGCTGGGCCCGCCCCTTGCAAAGCGATTAATTCGCCGGTTTCATTGATTATATGCTTCAAAAGCGTCCCTCCGTTATCGAAATCCTGCGTTACCATAAATGGCCTGCTGATGATAGTCGCTACGGTAGAGAACCCGCCGCCGATGGCCGCAGGCGCAGAGGCCTTTACCAACATCAGAGGCGGATGAATCTCGCTTTGGTAGTTGTCGTGGCCGCAATCGACCACCCACCGTCCGAATACGGCAACCGTGTTTCCAGCCTTGGCCCTGTACAAAGGCGGAACAAAAGCGCTATCCATTTCCACATGAATGTCACCATTGAAGCCGTTTTGAAGGGCATTGATCCGAGCACCATCCTCCTCCTCATCGGGTTTGATTCTCGGGCTGACAAGAAAATCAAAGTTGGGATTTGCTTTCCACTGTACATCGAAGTTGAAATCAAAACCAAAAGGATGCGTAAACCAGACGTCTGCTTTAGAAGTGTGAGGATTAAAGACATTCCCGGAAACGCCAACAATTTCGCTATTGCTGGTTGACTTATCGCCATCTAATATTGATTCCCATTCCCTTGACGCTGTTCCCGGGAGCCAGACTGCATCGCCGCAGATCCGCTTGGGCCATAAATTAGCAGGAAAATGGTTGATCGCTGTATTAGAGGGATTTTTATAATCCACATCTAAAATGCTTGCATTTGGCTGACCGGTAACCACATTTATAAATAATCCGATGATTATCGTTAAGATAAATCGTTTCATAAAAGGAGATTTAGGTAATAAGATAATTATGTAAATAAATATGCAGGACACCGAGCCAATCGTTTATTACAGCGAGATTGGTAAAATGCTGTTTGTGGCTTTGCTCCGATTTTGTTTGGCTGTATTGTTGTTGCATTCATCCATTTTTATTTTGTTATTGTATAAGGATACGTATGATACTGGGTTAATCCTTTTTAGGTACCTCATTTACAAACCAAATGGAGTTTTCTTTTAAGTGGGTTAAGATTGTAAAAAGAAGAAAGCATTCAAGCTTTGATATGCGTCCAATAGTAACCGAAGAAATCGTTTATGAGTAGTGTCAACAGAAGAGATATTTAAAATTGGTTAAAAAAAACGTTCGCCTCGGCCTACCACTACTAAGATACTGTATTGGAATTGATTTTCCAATACCACAAGGGGGAATGGGAAATCGGATTATCCGCATCATTGTTTTCTGTTCGCTCGGTGTCTTCGCCCGAAGACTTTTCAGCTAAGTTAAGATTTTAGCGAGACCCCGAGCTGTGAGGAATTTTCAATTAAATAATCAAATGTTTTTCCCTCGTGAGTCTTCCTATTCCTCTTTTTTGCGTTTAGTCAGAAACATTTTGGTTACTACTCTGTTATTAATTTGATCGAAATAATTGAAAACAAGAACATTTCATATTCTGTATCGTCACGATGGAATATATCGAACCAAAACTTAGCGGCAGTGAATTCCCCGGCGAATTAGAGGAATTATAAAAGCAATTTGATTCTCATAGAATTTAAAAGGACATGAATTAGAAGAAATGATTAAAAGAATGTTATGACTCGCATTTCTATAAATACCTCTTTCGGGGTATTGAATTTATTAAAAAGTGTAATATTTTTATCGCACTGATCCACCGAAATTTCCGATCCTTATCCATAACGATTCTTATTTTTCTGATTATTCAACAAGCTATCTCCATTAAATGGAAACCTTTTTCATTGTACTCGGTATTACTCTGGGCATTTTCATTCTAATTTATATTATCGCAATTTTTGTTGCAGGGCAAACAATTCTGCAAAGTCGGATTATCAGATCAACGGATGTCAACGGCAATCAGGCAGATCATTATTACTACCTGCCCAAACATTCAATGACCATTAATGCAACAGCTCTTGTTGGATTGGCGAGGGATCCATCGACTCAAAAGATCAAAGCTTCCCGACTCATTCAGCTAACGCTCGAACCACAAACCAGTATTGTTCCGGACACAAGTCAGCTGATTGCACTGAATTATAAAGGTCATTGGTTTTTTAGCGACGAAGTAAAAGTCACTACTTCCTCAGCTTCTTTAATTGAAAATATTTCTTCCATAGCGGAAGACAAGATCGGACAGATTGTTTCTCAATTTACTGGTGCTGGGAAATCCTTGCTGGATAATATAAAATTAGAAGGCTTTGCCGTTGATGAGGAGCATAGAGTGGGAGAACCAACTGAAACAATCGAATTCAAACGTCAGTTTACAATTAGTGACGACGATCTCCAAAAAGGAGATTTTACTGTGTCCTGGAAAATATATGTCAAAGGCGAATATGAAAAAGAGATTGAACCTGTCAATGCCGATTTTTCTATGAAGACTCCCAACGTCTTCCCACCACTTACAACTCAAAAAGTTTCTTTTGAGGGAATTCTCACGAGACCGCTTATAAACCAAACATGGAAGATTCAGCCGAAAAAAGATCTTACATCAAGTAGTTTTAAATGCCTCGTCCCGAATCCATCTGTCCTGCTCGTGGTACCCGTAAGAAGATCCTATTTTGCGAAAAGACAACAAATGCCAAAATTTTCAAATGGCATGTTAGTGGAAAACTATATCAACAAACCTGCTGAAGCAGAAGGACTGGCTTCCATTCCTATCAACATCGCCAAAGCCATCGTTTCAATACCGGCGCAACTGCTACAATTCAAGATCATTCATTTAAAGCAGGAGACAGAATATGAAAAAGAAACATTGGCATTGTTTAACGCAAGGCAGGCAAGACACGAAGCAGAAACAGGTAAATCAGTAAAGCAGTTGATTACTGAGTTGGATGAGTGGAAAACCAAGGTTAGCGACTTAGAATCAAAAACAAAACCTCAACGACCAACTCCTCCACCAGTTACACCAAAAGAAAAGGTACCTAAACTTGGAAAACTTCCTGCGACCGATACCGATGCGATGAAGCTGATGAGCTTTGCTGAAGGAGCGGAAGAAGTAATTGCTTTAGCAGGCATCGAAATACCTGAATCTAAATTTTGGAATGATAAATTTCGTGGTAACTGGATGGATTATAAAAACAATATTGACGGCGAGCTGAACTGTATACCTGCAGCGGCAGCGCACATTGTAACAAGTTGGACTTCTCAGACAAATGCGGTAGCTACCGTATTAACCCAGGATGATGTTGATATAGCTTATCAACGCGAGGTCGAGAAGGATCCTGAAACAGGAGAGTTGAAAGGATGTGTACTAAGTCAGTTCTTAGCAGGATGGAAACAAAAAGGTATCGGCAACCATATGATACAAGACTATGCTATGGTCAGAAAAAAAAGAAAAGACAAACTTCAGCATTGTATTTTCTGCTTTGGAGCCTGCATGGTCGGTTTCCAAATGCCATCGACAGCAAGGGATCAGTTTAGTAGATGGGAAGTGATAGCTGATACATCCGAAGTTTCTTCTAGGCCTGGTTCATGGGGAGGGCATGCTGTTGCCGCGATCGGGTATGATAAAGATATCCTGCTGATAATTTCGTGGGGAAGAGTGATTGAAGTGACCTGGGAGTTTTATGAAAAATATAATGACGAATCATACACAATGTTATCGTCCGATTGGGTGAATAATGAAATAAGTTCACCTTCAGGTTTTGCTTTAACAAGAATGAAAGAAATTATACGCAATGTCAAACTCTCTTAATCTTAAATGATGAATAATAAATTATTTGTTTGCCTGGTTTTATTTACAATCACAGCTATTGGCGCGGATGCCCAACAAGCACGTCCCTACAAAAAGGAATTTGATTTATTGTTTGACTCAGTGGGCCATGTTATTTCTTTTTCACCTTCAGTTGTTTGGAGATCAAAAAAGATTTGCCCCAAAATTGCAATGCCAGCCACTTATTTTTATGGTCAGTTGGCCCGCTATCGGGAGTTATTGGACAAAACCTATAAAGCATTATCTGAACCCGTTACCCAAAAAGCATACGCATGCTTTTTTAACACAAGGACACAAAAAGGCGATTTGGTATTTGACATTTCTAAATATCTGAATGATCTGAAAAATGTTATTGCACAACTTGAGGAAACGGAAATGCGCAAAAAAATTGAAGCCAAAGACTGGGACACCAAAAAAAAGGATTTGTTGAATACCATCGACGCATTTACATATGCTCCCACAAAAATTTTTCTTTCGAATCTTTTTGATCCGGGTTATGAGATCAGGTACTTCAATGGCACTAGTTTAGTGAAAACAGAAAAGCTTGCCAAACTTCAATACAACAAAAAGAAGAATTGTTTCTATTTTGAAGGTGACTGCCAAAAAGTTGAAGACATTCTTTGCAAAGACTGTGGTCGTAAAGCTGTTGATGAAATATCCGTCGAATTAGTTGGCTCCGATCCCATCACTTCTGCAATAAAATCCTGGTTTGAAACTCAGAACAACAAGATAGGTGAGGAGAATAAAAAAGCAATCATTGGCGCTCTTAATGCATTACAAAAAAAGGATATTTCCCCGGAGGATAAGGAAACGCATATAGGGACTCTAAAAAAATCATTGGATGATTGGTTCCCATACTGGTTCTGGTATACAGGCGGCGACCTTGTGATAGATCCATTTGATAGTCCCAATCCGGATATGCTAACAAATATCAAAGAGCTCATAGAAAACTCTGATAGGGCCCTCGATAGCATGCGCGCACAAAAGACATTTATTGATGCAGCGCTTTCAAAAGTCAGTCAATCGGCTGGTGAGTTAGAGTTATTTTTATTTATCCAAAATAAGAGTCAGCGCATCGCAAGGCAGATCGATAGCATCGCAACACTTCACGCTGCAGCAAGAACAGAATTGCAAGCCCGGCCATCGGATGAAAGAAGAAGAGAGTTAGAAGCCAATGCTAAACAGTATTCGTTTGGAACTGACAGTCTCACACGGCTAAAGAAATACATTGATAGCTCCCTTTCAAAAGTGGCCATTCTTGGAAATTCTCAATTGTTTATGATCTTGCAGGAGAGCAGCCTAAGCTTGAATGCAAAGATCAACACCGTCAGTAAGATCAAAGATGAAGCAGGAAAAAACTTCGCCTATAAATCGAAAAACTTGCCAAATCTACAAACCCGCAACTACTTCAATAAAGTGGGTCTTTTTGTATCCAGGCCAAATAAGGTTCAACCTCAACTGCAATTTGATTGGAATAATGGATATAAGAGTACAGCAACTACCAAACGCGAACTTCACAGGGTGACCGAACTTCCCGATAATGAAACTGGCGTAATCCTCTTGCACAATGTAGATTCATCAGCAAACATTAAATTTAACCAGTACAGGTCGAGCTTTGCTGACGATGAGGAGTTCACACAATGGGTAAGAGAGTTATTGGCAAAGATCGATCTTTCAAGTATTCCTGCAGATATAATAACTAATCTTCAAAATTTTACGAGATCTTTTGTCGGCTCGATAGATACTAAAGCACTAAATGAATCGGACGAATGTGAGAAGTTAAATGAAAGATTTTATACAAAACTTAAGCAACTTGGAGTACAATATTCACAAGGTAGGGCTATCGTATTTTATTCGAAGTCACCATTTATCGAAACATTGCCTGCTAAACCCTTGTACTCAACTAAAGCTGAAAAAGTCAAATTCAATTCAGAGTTTCCTTTTAAAGATAGTATCGTTGTGAAACAGGAATTCAGTGGTAAGGACAGCGTCATGATGCAAACCTTTGTGAAAGTCGGAAAGCTTCGCTTTGTGGATGTGGCTATGGGGATTGCCTTTACTACTAAGCCGGCCACTGTAACAACCATCGATACCTCGTCAGGCGGTTTTAAAGTAAACAGTACGAAGGACAACGAAGCAAGAGCCATTGTTGGCATCAAGCTCTATCCTTTTCAAAGTTATAAACGTGACCGCTGGCTGCTTCCACGCTATCCATTAAGACGACTTAGTGTTCTCGGAGGTTTTGAAATGCTTCACCCACTTGATAATTTCTACGTCGGGGGCTGCTATGATATTGTTCCGGGGCTTGGTTTTTCTGTCGGCGCAAACTTTTATCTCAAAACAAACTATAAGGTCGAAAACAACAAGATCATAGATACCTACAGAGGTTACCATACGCAGGGATTATATTATAGCGTGGTAATGAATCCCGTTGTTGTTGTCAATTTTGTTAAGCTTTTTTTTAAATCTATATGAAAAAATATTTAGTCAGTTTTATCTTTGTTTGCCTGCTGGCATATTGCAAGAAGCCCGGGTTTGATGATCTTTCAGGTACTGCAACCTTACAGGGAGTGTCTTTCATTTATGATACCTTAAGCGGCATTATATTCAAAACGCCTTTGAAAAATGCCAAGGTCTTCATTAAAAAAGACGATGGTTCGGATGGCTTTCTTTATTCAGTGAACACTAATCCGCAGGGAGAATATACATTTAGTGGGATCGATGCGGCAAAAAAGTATATCGTCTATGCAAGCACTGACACCGGTACCGTGAAATACTACGGAGAACTTCCCTATGGTGCGGATCATTCTATCAATGACAAGTCTGACACATTGAAATTATATCCTGATTCAACCAATCAAAACGGGATTCATTTGGTCGTTCAGGATATAACGCAGGCAAGAGTACCAAATGTCACAGCTTGGGTGTTTAATAGCCCGGTGCTATTTGCCGCAGATACAAGTGCGGGAAGAGTTTTTGATATGGCTACAAACCCTTATGGTGTCAGTAACAAGTTTAATATCCCTGCAGGAACTTATTACTTGCGTGTAAAAACAAGAATTGGGAATTTGGATCTTATTGGTGAGAAAAGTGTAACGGTTTCTGAAAAAGGGATCGCGCCGGTGACAATTACTCTTCAGAACGCAGCGTTGAACAGAAATGGAATGGAGATTAATACGCTCGATATCTTTAACACACCGATCAGTGGCGCCAAAATATATTGTTACCGGAGTCAGGCTGTCTTCTTAGCCGATACTATACAATTCAATAATAGTTTATTCACGATGACTTCGAATAATGCAGGCAAGGCATCAGCTTACGTTATCGACCCGGCTGTTTATTATCTGAGAGCGATCAAAACAGTGAACTCTCAAACCCTGAAACAAACGGCAACCGTTACCGTAAATGCTAATTCAGTCACAACTGCGAATATGATATTACAGTAGCCGGTAGTTTCCAGCAAAGTTTTTATCTTATTAAAATAAAAAATGACGGAAATACAATCAGTGATAAAGTAAGTTTGAAGGATAGATATTACTAAACCAGTTTCTACTAGCTTTTTTTCTTGTCAAAAGAACAATCACATTTATTTTGGTGGTCAGATAAGAATTAAACACGGAATAGACTTTAATTAAAAAACGAATTTCCGGTATCAGGCCATTAGTCTCGATGAAACACGCAATAAATGCGGATGGTCTTTTTCTGTATCGGAAAATAACTTCAACTTGTGGCATATCAAATTAATAGCAAACATGTAATCAAAATTGTATAAATTACAGTAGTACTCTGTGTTTACGCATAGCAAATTGGACTTTTAACCTTATCAATTTTCAGTAAAATGCGTTTTACCTCTTTTTTTATTTTTTTAATGGCAACTGTTTGCCATCTTGCATGTCAGGATACAACTAAAAATAAAAATTCCGAAAAAGTCGGTGCTAATCAATCTAGTTTAGAAGACACCTCTGGAACATTTGCAGTAAACCTAAGAGGTGACAGTGTTTCTTATATTAATTGGGCTAATGAAAATGAAATATTGGGATTAGCAAATACCGCATTTGGTGATCTTGACAGCATGATTGCCCGAAGGTACATTCGTGTATTAGTTCCCTACTCAAAAACCTATTACTACATGGAAGGGATGAAAACCTATGGTCTTGCCTATGACTTGCTTAATCTTTTTGAGAAAGAATTGAACAGGCAGTTGAAATTTAATCCAGCCAAAGTACGAGTGATCTTTATACCTGTAACCCGCGAACAGATCGTACCATTATTAACAAGCGGTCACGCAGACATGATCGCTTCAGGATTTACGATAACTTCAGAAAGGAAAGAGTTGATCGATTTTTCATCACCAACTGTCACAGGTATTAAAGATATTCTTGTAGGCGGACCTACTGCACCACCAATTAAATCCATTGCAGATCTAGCGGGTAAACAAGTTTATGTTCGGGAAAACAGTAGTTACCAGTCTTCGTTAAACAGGCTTAATGATTCGTTTAAAAAGATCGGACTTAAACCAGTGCAAATTGAATTCACAGGACCATATCTCGAAGCAGAAGATATTCTTGAAATGGTAAATGAAGGATTGATTCCTTTCACTGTAATTTCAGAGGATCTCGGAAAACTTTGGAGTAGTGTTTATAAAGACCTAAAGGTGTACTCGAAAATTGCAGTTGACAGTAACGTGTCATATGGTTGGGCATTCAGAAAAAATTCACCCAAATTAAAAGCTGCTGTCAACAAATTTATACCGCAAATAAGGAAAGGGACAATGGTTGGAAATATGCTCTATGACAAATACCTTAAAAATAAAGACAGGTTACGGAATTCTCAAAGCAAGGAAGCATTAGCTGATCTGAATCATTTTAGAACCATGTTTATTAAATATGGCGACAAGTATTCTCTTGACTGGCTTTTATTGTCTGCACAGGCATTCCAGGAATCTCAGCTTAAGCAGGAAACCGTGAGCCACGCAGGAGCGGTTGGAGTAATGCAGGTGCTACCCAAAACAGCCGCAAGCCCTCCAATCAGTATTCCCAATGTTAGAAATTCGGAGAACAATATCCATGCAGGTGTAAAATATATGCGCTATTTAATTGATAACTATTTTGAAAATGAACAAATAGATTCTTTGAATATGCATCTTATGGCACTGGGGGCCTACAATTGCGGACCCGGTAATATGAGAAAATTAAGACGTGAGGCTAAAGCACATGGACTGAATGAAAATGTATGGTTTAATAATGTAGAGATCATGGCAGCACGCCATATTGGAAGGGAAACGGTTCAATATGTAAGCAATATTTACAGGTATTATTGGTCTTACCAGGCGCTTCAACATTTTAAAGATTCAAGAGACGAGATAAAATCACAATAAGAAAACATGATTTTAAAAAGAGAGTAAAAGAGAACCGGCCGCAGAAGGCGGCCGGTCGATCGGACTTATTGGTTATCTGAGCGTATATAAGACATTTTTATTTCACGGCTATAAAGTTAAAAACAGGGTACGGGCCAAGGCAGAGTTAATTATCCCGTTAAGCCTTAGTATCCTTCTTCAAAATTTTTCCACTCTTATCTATCAAAACCTTTGCATAAGCATCTCCTTTCTCCAGCTTTATTTCATAGACAGTCCTGCTTTTATCATTCTCTTCATCTATAGATGTTATTTTATAACCTGAATAGCTTTTTTTAAGAGTCTTCTTTACAGGGTCCGGAAGCATTGTTGAATCTTCAACAACTGATGATGACCCTATCCAATTATTGTTTCTATCCCACCATGACCAAAAATTCCTATTTTCTACTTTATAGTTTACAGCATAATAAGAAGAATCCATAGAAGGCCATCCGGTCCATTCCCAATTGATCCTTTCATAAGGTTTATATGCAGACCAAGTTACATCTGTAGCTTTCGGATACTTAGTTTGAAATGCCACCCTGGTGTTATCTGGTGGATTATATTCCGGAACTATTGTTGGCGTTGGCGTAGTGTTGGTAGTGGGTGCGATATTATCAGTTGTTTTTTCATTGTAGGTGGTATCTGTTTTGTTATCTCCGCACGCAGCTAGTATAAAACCACTAGCAACGATCACGAGCCAATTCTTTTTCATAGTTGGTCTTTTTTTCAATTAGAAGTTTTTAAAGAGTGGCAAATGATATGCCATGCAACTTCTAAAAATGATTGATACTTTTTATTGCATGAAATATTAATCCAAGGCTATTGCTTCGGCATCTTTGTAGAAATATCTCTACATAACCCCTCCCTTTTTATTAATGACGAGCTACTATGGGAATTACAAATAAATTTTCATCTTAAGAAATGGGCATGATTTTTCACATCCTGGTATCATGTCCTCAATTACGGTTATAATAGAAACCCCAAGACACACGGCAGCTAAATATATATTTGACCCGGACAATAACTGTTATAGATTGAAAAAGAATTTACCCCTAGGAATGTATTTCCCTTATGATTTTGGATTTATTGAGAGTACGCATGCAGGTGACGGTGACCCGGCTGATGCAATGGTTATTACAGAATGTATTACTTATCCTGGCATTCGGTTAACATGCAGGATAATCGGCGCCTTACAGGTAAAGCAAATTAAAAAAGGAATATCTGTGCGCAATGATCGATATTTCGCAGTGCCAGAAGACTCTGTCATGTTCGAACACATAAAAGAGATAAAAGATTTTTCCTATCAGCATAACCAGCAATTGCGTGATTTTTTTATAAACTATACCAAAGCAGAAAATAAAAGACTTACAGGTCTTAAATTTATAAATGCACAGAATGCTATAAAAAATTTACAAAAATTAGTGGAGTAAAAATTTTACCATTAGTTCTTCAACAATTTATTTATTATTCGTGATGGCAAGATAATTGTCCCATTTTAACTAAATATATTCTTATGATAAAGCGGGATGGTTCTAACATTTCTGTATGGCAGGAAAGTGTAGATGAATATCTGCCAACGAATCAAATTGATTTTTCTAAAATATATGATGTGGTGATCGTGGGTGGGGGTATCACAGGTATAAGTACAGCATACCATTTGCAAAAAGCTGGTATGAACTGTCTTCTGTTGGAGGCTCATGAACTTTGTTTCGGCACCACCGGTGGAACTACAGCACATATAAATACTTTGTTGGATGTACCATATTCAACAATAGAAAAAAATTTCAACAAAGAAAAATCACGGCTAGTTGCCGAATCAGTAAAGGAAGCGGTAAATACAATTCGGGATACTGTATACAAACATAATATTGATTGTGATCTAAAAACAACTACGGCGACCTTGTTTGCAGAAACAGATAAACAAAAAGATGAACTTGATAAGATCAGTGCAGCAACAAATGATGCCGGTATTAAAAACAACCTTATAAATAAAATAAGTATTCCAATTGCGTTTTTAAAAGCAATGCAAGTGGATGAACAGGCAAAATTTAACCCTGTTCGTTATGTACATGGTTTGGGGATACAGTTTGAAAAAGCTGGCGGAGTGATCTTACAACAATGCCGTTTTGTTTCCGCTGATGAAAATGAAAATGTTACTATTGAAACGAGTAAAGGAAAATGTACAGCCAGGTTTTTAATTTATGCAACTCACATCCCTCCAGGCGTTAATCTTTTGCACTTCCGTTGTGTTCCCATGCGGAGTTATGCAATGGCGGTTATTTTAAAGAATAATGAATATCCTGAAGATCTTTTATATGATATGGTTGACCCTTACAATTATTATCGTTCACAGGAAGTTGATGGCCAAAAATATTTTATTGCCGGTGGTAACGATCATAAAACAGCGCATGAAGAGAACCAGGAATACCGGTTTTTGAAACTTGAATCACATATTCGAAAATATTTTGAAATTAGTGAGGTTGCCTATAAGTGGTCTTCACAATATTATGAATCACCGGACGGGCTTCCTTATATAGGCCAACTACCGGGACATGATAAAATATTTGTTGCAACCGGCTTTGGCGGAAATGGGATGCCTTATAGTACCGTAGCTGCATTACTATTAACTAAGATGATCACGAATCAGGACAGTCCTTATAAAGATCTTTTTGATCCAAACAGGTTAAAACCTGTTGCAGGCTTTACAAATTTTGTTAGCCACAATGCGGATGTAGTTAAACAGTTTGCAAGTAAATGGTTTTCTCACGAAGAACTGCATGAACTGGCAGAACTTGCAACGGAGGAGGGAAAGATCGTAAACTTTAAAGATGAAAAGGTCGCTATCTATAAAGATAAAGATGGAGCTATACATGCCTTGAGTCCAACCTGTACACATGTAGGCTGTGAAGTAAAATGGAACAATGCAGAACTAACATGGGATTGTCCATGTCATGGTGCCCGCTATTCCTATGACGGTCGTGTAATGAATGGACCTGCAACTAAAAATTTGGCAAAAGCTAATATTCGTAAATTAATTTCTAAAGAAGATTAAAATGAAAACTGCAGTAAGAAAAAAAGTTCGGAAAAAAAGAACTCCTACAAAGGTTGCGGCTTCTTATGAAGCAATAAAAAGTTATAATGGGAAACAATATGTCGGAATGCAAATAGGCCGGAGCCATAAATGGTATTATGATAAAGGTGAATGGAAGGATAAAAAGATCACACCTGATCTATGGGAAATAAGATATGCAGTAACCAAGAGAAGAGCTGGTAAAGCGCCTAAAGGATCGGGTGCGCCGGTTGGTACCGGTTATCATTGGTATATTATGGCTCACCAGGAAGTTTTAAAATTGAATGAAGATGATTATACCACAGTTTTATCGGGATTAAAATATAAGATAGCACACAAACGGGCTGCAAAAGGAAGTTGGAGTGCCTCGGTTCCAACACAACATAAAACTCTATTAAAGCTTTTAAAAGAAATGGTGGCACAACTTGAAAAAAAACCTGTGCCTCTAAAGTTTACCTATCGTGATGTTGAATATCAAGGTGAAGGTGTTCCCATTCCTGGAACATGTAACAATGGTGTATGTTATGACCTCGAAATAAATCTTAATGGCAGGCATGTTGGTATGTTGCATCGGTTAAAGAATAACTGGAAGATAGAGGGAGTGGAAGATGAAAAATTTGTCAGTGCTATTGGAGATGTTGTAACGTTATGGTATGAATAGAAAATATCATGCTTCTGTTCTTAAATATTATTTGTATAAAATTCCACACAATGTGAATCTTTTTACACAAAGATTTCCTTTTACATTTCTATTGTAGAAGTATAAATTTTTTTTATTCATCTCTTATAAAATAAACCTGGTCATTCAAGTTTTGTTTCTGCTTATCAAATAAAAATTTCTGATCTTGATTTTTATAAAACAAGACGGGCATATTTGTTGTTTTCAACTTTTTATTCTTAAACATTTAAAACTTAATCTATGATTACCAGAAGACGTAGGCGCTATGCCAATATGGAAGATGATAATCGAAATCGTTCCGGGGGTTACGGACAAACCGGACAACGTTATCAGCAGGAAGAAGAAGATTATGATGATGAAGATTATGACAACGAGGATTATGATGATGAGGAAGATGATGATGAACATGACAACATCAGAGGTCAGCGGCATCAAGAAGACTACGATGATGAAGATAATGATGATGAAGACGATTATGAAGACAATGGACGGAGTGGCAGAGGAAATTACGGAAATGTAAGGAGTCAAAATGATGATGAAGACAGGTATGGCAGAAGCAGTAATAGAGTTCCCCGCGGTCACTATAATGATGATGAAGATTATGATAACAATTACCGCAGAAGAAGTGGAAGTTATAGTTCTCAAGGTCGTCGATCACGCCGGGGATTTGGCGCCATGAGTCCGGAAAGGGTTAGACAATTTGCAAGAAGGGGAGGAATGGCATCCGGTCGAAGCAGAAGCGATCATGATGATGATCGCAGAGGATCTAATGGAAGATCAGGATCTCATTCTGGCCGCGGAAGTCAGCATAGCAGTTCTAGCCACAGCAGTTTGAGCCATCGCGGTGGTTCATCAAATGGACGAAGCAGAAATAGCTCAAATGGAAGAGGCGGAAGTAACTCAAATGGGAGGTCTTCTTCACGCAGTAATACTTCTTCATCAAGAAGTGGACGCAGTTCATCTTCATCAAGAAAAGGACACAGTAGCTCTTCAAACAATGGAAGACGTGGTCGCAGAAAAAGTAGTTCTTCTTCAAGCAGATGATGATATATGCATTAAACCATAAAGGAAAAATAGAGCTTCGGCTCTATTTTTCTTACTTATCAAACTTAAAAAAATAATTATATGGCAAAATATTCAAAAAAAGCGGGAGAAAAAGTTGAAAAAGTAATGCGGGAAAAGAAAAAAGGAACATTGAAAAGCGGCCGCAGTGGTAAAAAAGTTACGAGTCGCAAACAAGCAATAGCGATCGGTCTTTCCGAAGCTCGTAAGGGCGGCGCAAAAGTGCCAAAGAAAAAAGGAACTAGTAGTAGAAAAAAGAGCACCAGCAAATAAATGAAATGAATTCGTATATATTTTAATACCGTCGCCTATGCCGGAAGGACCTTCTATTTTAATATTAAAACAACTGATCACCCCGGTTTTTAAAGGAAAAAAAATAATAGAAGCATTTGGCAACGCTAAAATTGATATGCACCAACTGACGGGTAAAAAAATAAAAGACATAAGATGCTGGGGAAAACAGTTATTGATATATACAGAAGAGGCAATAATAAGGATCCATTTATTAATGTTTGGCTCATACAGTATGGATGAAAATAAAAAACCTGCCCGGAGTTTAAGGCTTGGTCTTAGAGTTACTAACCATGTTCTTTATTTTTATAATTGTTCAGTAAGATTACTAACGCCAGGTGCTGATGATCTCTATGACTGGCAAGCTGATGTGTTAAGTGATGATTGGGATCCTTTAAAAGCAAGAAAGAAATTGAAAGCCATTCCAGATACCTTGATCTGTGATGCATTACTTGATCAGCAAATTTTTTCCGGCGTTGGTAATATCATTAAAAATGAAGTTTTATATCGTATAAAACTTCATCCCGAAAACCCAATTGAGTATATCCCTGCATCAAAGCTTTCTGCAGTTATAAAAGAAGCTCGCAATTATAGTTTTGATTTTTTAAAATGGAAAAAAGAATTCACATTGAAAAAACATTGGTTGGCCCACACAAAAAAGACCTGTTTAAGATGCAACCTGCCTATCATTAAAAAATATTGTGGCAAAACAAAAAGGCGAACTTTCTTTTGCAGCGGATGCCAGGTAAGATATAATTAGTCATCTATTGATCACCTATATATTTCTTTAGCGAATTGGCATTTTTAATTGCTGCTTGTGTGGCTGTATTGTTAAAGAAGATATATGCATTCGTTGCTTTTTTATTTTCAAGTATTGAATCAGCAATTATTTTGAGATCATTTTTTTTGTAGGCTGAATAATATAAACGTGGTCTCCCATGAAATCGATAATAGACGTTTTGGTTGGTTATAATCGCCTTATTTGGCAAGTCGGGATAATCGATTCCGCAGAAAATTAATTTTTCTTTTTTCAACCTGTTAAAAACACTTTGTGTCCACCAACTAGCATCTCTGAACTCGATCACATTTTTAAATTCTTTGTACATGCTTTTTACGATCAGGTCCAATCGCTCATTTGTATAAATGTATTTGGGAGGCAATTGAAAAAGTACAGGTCCCAGCTTTTCTTTTAAACCTGTTGTGATCAGTGTATAAAAATCATCGATAAGCCTCGCACAATCTGAAAACTTTTTATAATGAGTGATGAGACGGGGAACCTTTACAGCAAAACTAAAGTTTGCCGGGCTTGCATCATACCATGCTTCTAACGATTTTAAAACAGGAAAACGATAGAAAGTGACATTTAACTCAAGGGTATTAAATTTTTGAGTGTAATACTTAAACCATTCTTTTTGGGGAAGTGATTCGGGGTAAAAAATTCCCTTCCATTCTTTGTAATGAAATCCAGAGCACCCTATTTCCCATTTTATTTTTCCCATAGATCTATTATCATACTCCAAAAAAAAGAGCTCCGGCGAAGCCGAAACTCTCTTTTAAAGTTTCTGTTCCCTGCGCCAGCATTACCTGGTTCAGGTTCGATGGGTATTATCTCAGAATAAAAAATCGTTTCCGACTTAATTTTTAATCAAACACCCCAAAGAAACTTACGATAATAAGTATTAAAAAATCGTGCCAGTAACATTTTATGTGCAAAAATGATTTCATTTTTTGTTAACTGATGGCACGATTTCCGATACACGTGTAATGGAAATAAATTCTTAATTAAATGTTTTTTGTATGAAAAAGTTTTTTGCCTTGCTGCCAGCTTTTTGTTTTATGCTTTTAGCATGTAATGATAAAGATGATACTACTACTGAAAGTACTACAAACACAAGCACTAGTTCAAACACAGCTACTGATGCAAATGTTACTACAACAAATACTGTTGTAACTGATGAAAAAAGTTCTGAATTCCTTAAAAAAGTTACTAACTCAGGAATGGCCGAAGTACAATTAGCCAAGCTTGCACAGCAAAAAGCAACAATAGAAGCCGTGAAAAATTTTGCAGCAATGCTGGAAAGAGATCATACGGCAGTAAATCAGCAAGTAAAAGATCTTGCCAATCAACGAAACGTGGCATTGCCAGCAACAATATCTGATGATAAACAAAAGATGTATAATGATGTAGATAAAATGAAGGGCAAAGCGTTTGATAAAGATTATATATCAATGATGATCAAAGCTCATGGTGATGGGATCTCTTTATTTGAAGATACAAGAGCAAATGCGTCGGATATCGATGTTAAAAATTTTGCTGATAAAACATTGCCAACTTTAAAAATGCATCTTGATTCCGCAAAGGCAATTCAAAAAAGATATTGGTAGAGATCATGGTTTTGTGATCAATTCTAATTCTTTAAAATAAAAGTTATGGAAATGGAAAATAAAAAAAATCCGCCGCCGGATAAATCAATTAATAAAAAATCTAAACAGGAACCCAATACATCTCCTTCTACAGGTCAGCCAGATATACAAGATGAGAAATTAAAGAGAAAGCATAGTAACAGGCCCCGGGGAAGAGATGATATAAATCCGGAAGAACTTCCGAATGGTAATCCTGAAGAATATAATGATGGGCCTCCGGTTGAAGAAAGATCACCGAGGATCTCAAATAGTCTATAATATAAAACCGATTTTATGAAAAAGATAAATATTGCAGGAATGCTGGTTGGGGCAGCAGCGATATTTTATAGTTGCTCTTGACCGGCATATGTGGAAAAGGATAGCGACACAAATTTATCCAGCTACAAAACTTATGCTTGGGTGGATGTAAAGGCAAGTGAAAATGATGCGTCAAGCCGGTCGACAGCCTTTGCCGATCTTAGTGTACATAATTCAGTGAATGCAAAGCTTAATAAATGGGGCTGGCAGGAAGTTACGGATAACCCGCAAGTGTTAGTTAGCTATGATGTACTGGTAGAAAGAAATGTAGAAACACAAAATGACCCGTCAGGGAAGCAACAGTTACTATTACTATGATGGATGCTGATACCGATAAAAGGATCTGGCAAGGATGGACGACCGAAAGACTAAGCGGGGGACTTAGTGACCTGGATGTAAAGAAAAGTGTACGAAACATATTTAAAGAATCTGACAACGCTGCTCCATAAGATTTAAAATCTCTATAGATAAAAAAACCCGGTTATATAACCGGGTTTTTCAGTGGTGCATATTTATTCCGCGATTGTACAAAAAAAATGTTCAAGCATCCATCATACTTTCTTCCTGTTGCCAGGAATAAGCACCTTCATTTTCTGCTTTTACATTAATGGATGTTTCAGCGATCTCAGTTAGATTTGTATCTGTATCTTCTTCTTCCTGTAATGTTTTATCCATCAATTCTGCAGCACGGTGAAGTTCCATAGTAATGGCGAGCTGTACCAGTCCACCATAAGTAGCGATTTCATAATGCTCTATTTTTTGTGCCGCAATTATTAAAGCTGCATCCCGTGTCATGCTTTCTTCTTTTGTTTCACTGATTATTGATTTTGCTTCTTTAATCAATCCTTCTATTGCTTCGCATTTTTTTCCTTCTGGTTTTTGCCCTATAAGCTGAAACACTTTTTCCAATCTTTTTACATGACGTTCTGTTTGTTTCAAATGCTCATCAAATGCATCTTCCAATTCTTCACTTGTTGCAGCCTTTTGCATTTCCGGCATTGCTTTTAACAATTGCTGTTCTGCATAATAGATATCTTTCAACTGGTCTACAAAGAACTTTTCTAATAAAGAAGTTTTATTAGTCTTATGGCTAGCATCTCTTGTGCCATTTGTACTGCCATTACTATCAGTACTGGTTTTCTGATTTTTCATACTCTTATCGTTTAATAAAGTGACTTTCGAAAATTAATTACCAAATATTACTGCGTCCGTTACGCCTGCCTGATGAATTTGAACTACTTCTTCCCCTACGGGAACTACTCTTTCCTGAACGATCATAATCATCATCGTAGCGGCTCGTCCGGCTTTGGCCTCTTCCTAAATATTGATCTTCTGAATATCCACGGTTGCTACGACCTTCATTACTACCGATTCCCCAATTACCAGAGCTGCTGCCTCCGTATTCACCTCTTGAAGATTGGCCGCGTCCGTTACCATAACCATAGTTTGAACCGCTGTCATATCCAGAACCCATTCTGCTATTTCCGTAATCACCATTTTGCCCTCTTGAATATTGATCACGGTTTCTATTACCATAGCCGGAACTTCCACCATATCCGGATTCCATATTCCTACTCATACTGCCAAAGCCTTTTCTTGAATAGGAACTTCCAGAATTATTGTCATCATCATAACCATAGCCTCTGCTTTGATTTCTTCTTTGTCCACTTTCCCAATTTCCTGACCGATTATAATCATCATAATCGTCATCTTGATAATTCATACCCGAACCTCTGCGTTCACTACTTCGCTGGCGATAATCATCATCATAATCGTCGTCTTGGTAATTCATTCCTGAACGCCTGTTTCGTCCACTTCTTCCCTGACGATAATTATCATCGTCATCCCAGTCAAATTGGTTACGACCGGAACTCATGTAGCGGTTTCCCTGATCTTTATCATCATCTTCATCTGAATAGTCTTCATAGTCACTTTCATACTCATCTCTTTTCTGACTTCGACCTTGTGATTGACGACTTCCGCGACCACTGCGTCGACGTTCATCGGAATCCATTGTTCCGAATCCCCGGCTTGAATTTCTACGTGTTGTCATAACCTGATTTTTTAAATTAATGAATGAGATATCATTCGATTTTTTCACAAACACTATGCCTTAGGAATTCTACGTTTAAAATGGAATTGAGCAAATTCTTTTGAGTCAGCAATAAAAAAAATACACAATAAACTTGTGTATTTTTTTCCTCGATAAAAATGTTATCTAATTTTATTGTTGTTGAGTTGTCTGGAAACTTTTCAATTTATTGTAAAGAGTTTTGCGATCTATCTTTAAAACTTCAGCAGCTTTTTTCTTATTGAAATTTACTTGTTGCATCACGGACATGATGGTGTAAAATTCAGCCCTGCTTGCTGCGCCTTTCAACAGATCTTTATTGGGGAAATTTTCAGGATGTGTCAAACCATCAAATTGAGGATGCATAGCTTGTTCAAATGGTGAAGCTGTATGGTGTGCCGGCACATGGTGAACAATTTCCTGTGGCAATGACGAAACAGCAATTTTGGCATCTGAAGGTGTAAGTAAGACTGCACGACGAACAACATTTCTAAATTCTCTCAGGTTACCGGGCCATGAATATTCAAGGAATGTGTTTAATACATCTTCGTTAAAGCCACTGATATTTTTCCTGGTTTCTTCATTTGATCTTTCAAGGAAAAACTCTGATAATGGAATAATATCTTCACGTCTTTCACGAAGTGGGGGAAGATGTATTGAAAACTCGTTTAAACGATGATAAAGGTCTTCCCTGAATTTTCCTTTCCTGTATGCGTCATTCAGATTCTCATTTGATGCTACTATGATGCGTACATCAGTTGGGGTCTCTTTATTGCCACCGACACGTTTAAATTTTCTTTCTTGTATCACCCTGAGTAAAGCAGCCTGAACACCAGCAGATAGATTACCTACTTCATCTAAAAATAATGTACCTCCTTCTGCCAATTCAAAATGACCTTCTTTATCCTGGATGGCGCCAGTGAATGAACCTTTCACATGACCAAAAAGTTCACTGCCTGCCAATTCCCTGGAAAGCGTTCCACAATCAAGCGCCACAAATGGTTTGTGACTTCGGTCACTAAGATTATGGATCAAGCTTGCAATTACTTCTTTTCCCGTTCCGCTTTCACCATAAAGCAGAACACTGTAATTAGTGCCTGCAACTATATTAGCCTGTTCATGCAAAAAAACCGATGCAGGGGACTTGCCTTTATAAAAATCCACGTTTGTTTTTCTTTTTGCACTTGCTCCCGGTTCAGTTGACTGGGCAATAGCACCGGCAGGTTTTACTTCGGTTAGGGTCGATAAATTATTTAAAATAGAAAGCACTTCATCAGGAATAAGAGGCTTTGTGATATAATCAAAAGCGCCTAGTTTAATTACTTCAACAGCAGTTTTTATATCGGAATAACCCGTTATAACTAATATGCGAACATGGGGATCTTTTGCTTTAAGCCCTTTGATAAGCTTAATACCATCCATATCATCAAGCCGGTAATCACATATCACTACATCAAAATTGGCCGGATCGTATAATGCAATACCTTTTGCGCCTGAATGAGCAGAGCTGGTTTCAAATCCATTTTTATTTAAGAAGCGACTAAGCAGTAAGCATAAGTCGATATCATCATCGATAATGAGAGCTCTTTTTGCCATTTGAAGGGAGTTTAAATTTGGGAAATAATTACCTCACTATTTTAACTGAAATCATGCCAAATCTATCCTTACTAAATTACTAAATCATTTTTATCCCAAGGTATTTGGCAATAAAATTGCCATTTTTGAATGTGAAAAGGAAAAGATATTGTGAAAGGAAAAACTGATAATATAATAGACGCCGTCCTGAAAACTAAAGAGCTAATTGACCCTAAAAGAAAAAGAGCTTTGATAGTTGATGATGAGACAGATATTTGCTACCTGTTAAGCAACATATTGAAGCAAAGGAATATACAGACAGTATTTGCAGGCAGCCTTGCGGAGGCTGAGAGAAGGCTCCAATCTCCTGATTTCTTTTATTATGTCTTTCTGGATAACCATTTGCCCGATGGACTGGGAATAAACCAGATAAAACGCTGGAAAGAAAAATTCCCTTTTATCCATGTAATAATGATTACTGCCCATGATTCTTATGAAGAAAGAAAAAAAGCCTCAAAGGATGGGGCAGACCATTTTATTTCAAAACCTTTTTCAAAAGAGGTTATTCTAAATTCCATCGTTCCAACATCAGCCTAAATGAATGGGAAAAAAATTCTACACTTAGTCTTTCATTTTAAGTGCTACAATAAAAGAGGTTCCTTTTCTTAATGTGCTTTTAACGGTAACATTACCACGGTGGCTTAAAATAATGTTCTGACAATTAGTTAGACCTAAGCCGTTTCCATTCGGTTTACTTGTAAAATAAGGCTCAAACAACTTCTGCAAGGTATCGTCATCCATACCCTTTCCATTATCTTCTATTTCGACTATGCAAGTATTACCGTCGTTTCTCGTTCTTAATGAAAGAATGCCTTTATTTTTTTCCATTGCCTCAATAGCATTCACTATGATATTTAATAAAGCAATTTTTATTTTTTCTTCATCAACCAATACATCACACATATTGGTCGCATAATTCTTTTCCACTTTTATCTGGCTCAGATCAAGCCGGTCAGCGGCCAGTTCAAGTGTCTCGTCGAGTATTTTATTAATACTTACTGGTCGTATATTCAGTTCAATAATTTTCGTAGCATTCAATAGATCAGAGACAAGTTGATTGATTCGAATACTGTTCCTGCTTATCATGTCCAACAGCATAGAGGATTCATTATTCTGTGTAGTTAGTTCCTGTAACTGTTCGGCTGCCAATGAAATATTGGTCAAAGGATTTCTTACTTCATGTGCAATCGTTCTTGCAACACGGCCAGTTGCAGTAAATTTTTCCATACTTTTTAACTCTCTTAATTTAGCCTCCATCTTTTTTAATTCATCAATATTTGCCTCCAGTTCTTTTTGATATTGAATATTTTTTTGAGTTGACTTATCCCTGGCAGCACTTTCTTTAATATATGTAAACAGCGAATATAATATTGCAATTATAGAAGTGATAAGGGAGATGAAAATGATAATTTGTGTAGTTTTAAATGAAGCGTTGAGGTTATTTTTTCTTTCAGTCATTAGACTTTCTTCATTTGTAATAAAGTGCTGAGTATACATACTGATACTATCTAATATCTCTTGTCCTCTTCGCCTGTTGGATTCAACAACCGGTGTTGTTTGTCCTCCCGCCTGTTGAAAAGCGGCAATGTTCGTTTTCATTAATGACAGCCGGAGATCGATCAACTGTTTTACGGTATCAAGCTTTGCGAGCTGATCGGGATTTTTTGCTTCTAAGGTTTTTAGCTCATTATAAATAGTGGAAATACCTTCCTGGTTTTCACGATACGTTCTTAAAAAAGCCTGGTCCTTTGTAATATAATAACCACGTACACCGGTTTCAATTTCTACGATTGAATTTTTTAAATCACCAATTTTGTTTTCGGCTTTATAGCTATTTGTCACCCAATCATATTCCTTCTGTACCGTACGGGTGGATCGAAAAATAAAAAAATAGGAGATCATCAATAAAACAAAGGCAATGATATAACCAGCTTTTATTTTTCTTCTTAAAGGCATCGGTATGTGTTTGTACAACTATGTTCACTCACTAAAATGAAAATAGTTGAAGTATTCTCTAAACAGTACTTCTTTTGGGATTTTCTTAAAGCAAATTAGGGTATTATAAGACAATTAAGCGGCATGCTCAATGAATTTCAAATTCATTGAGCAGAGAATACTCCATCTATAACGTTGAGATAATTAGAGCGTAAACTCTTCAGGTCGTAGTTTTCTTACTGGTTGTCTTTTTCTTTATTGATGTTTTATATGGAACTTTTGCCCCTTCTTCCCGAGCTTCGGACAAACCAATGGCAATAGCTTGTTTAGGGTCCGTTACTTTTTTTCCACTTCTGCCACTGCGGAGTTCTCCTTTTTTCATTTCTTTCATTGCCCGTTCTACTTTTTCACCTGCTTTCTTTGAGTACTTTGCCATAGTGTCTATATTAAAAATTGCAAAGATTAATGCAATTCAGTTAAACGAGGTTGAGCGCTCCTGGTTAGCCCTAATGTATTCATGAATACATCATACATCTGTGTTTTCAATTTTTTAAGGCCTGCCTCTCGTCTACCAGTTTCAGTGTATTCAATATAATAAGGAACCATTTTCAGAAGTAGTTTTCCTCCATATATATTGTTTATCCCGAACATTACATCTTGCTTATTTACAACAACAGCAGTACCTGTGATCTCTACATAGTATTCACAACCTTTTCTGTAAAAAATAAGTTTTGTGGGAAAATGAAGCTCGTAGGCCTTTTCCCAATTCCTTGGAGCATTAGCACTGAACCATAGTAAGCCATCATCATCCACACTCTCAAATTCAACAATATCATTTGGTAATCTTACGATGTTACTGTTTGTAGGATACATCACTGCACTTTTTATTTGCTCTAGTTTATTTTTTATAAACATGAGTTTATAGTCATTTTCCATTTGTTACTTTTTATAACCTATAAAATCAAATGTGATACCAATGGCATAGCGAAGCCATTAATTATTTCAACATTGTTAAAAAACATGGTATGTTTTTTTCTTCTTATAATAAGTGTTCCGGTTCATTTCTAGTTTAATAAAGGAATTGAAACATTATTAGAGCAAATCACGACCGATGGAAAAATAGAAATTAGATATATAGTACCCGGGCAATGAATGAGGAATTAATTCCTCGTTCATTGCTTGAAATAAATTACTTGAACTTAAAAACTAAACAACATGGCAAATTCAGAAACATTAAGAGATCTTATAAGGATCAACAACGACCGGGTTACCGGCTATTCAAAAGCAGCAACACAGACTGACGATCAGGATCTGCAATCATTGTTTAGCCAATTGGCGCAGCAAAGTCGTCAATTTGCAAGCGATCTTCGCAGATTAATAAGTGCTAATGATAAAGATGTTACTGACGAAACAACAACAGCCGGTAAAATTTACCGTGCATGGATGGATGTAAAAGCAACATTTGGTGGAGATGATCGTCACGGTATACTGGCTTCTTGTGAATTTGGAGAAGATGCAGCACAAAAAGCTTATAAAGATGCTTTAAAAGAAGATGATCTGACAATTGATGTTCGTGCAACAATTGAAAGTCAGAAAGGAATACTCAGGCTGGCACATGATAAAATAAAGATGATGAGGGATACAGCAGCAGCTCATCATTAAAACTATATGGCTCTAAGATAGCAATCGAATATTTTTTTGTGGCTTCTTTTATTTGTAGTTTTCAGATAAGGTCATTGTTACAATGACCTTATTTATTTAATTGCTTGGGAAGTTTATTAAACAAAAAAAACCGGCTGTATATTAAACAACCGGTTAGAACCGCCCTTCGAATTCAAAATATTTTAAGAGTCTACGCTTCCAGTGGGCCTTGGGCTTGAAAGCAGTGACACCAGGAGCATAACGATTGAAATAAAGAAGATGGTTTGAGCAATTACTGCAGCGCCTCCTCTGATTATTCCGAACCCGGTTACTCCTGTTATCAGCGCTATGATCATAAATAAAATTGCACTGCGTATCATGGTCTATGGTTTTATGGATTATCTAATGTAAGTGCTAATTATTTACCACGTATAAGAGGTATGCAAAATCATGCCGTTTGGCTTTAGCCTGAAAATTATTTAGAAGCGGGGAAAAATCGGGGATTTTTTTCATCACTCGATTCAAAAATGTAGTGTAATTTCTATTTGCCTGTTATGGTATAAAATTTTCCTGTTTAAAGGTTATGCAAAAAGGGAATAAAAAAAGACAACTCAGAAAACCCCAGCACCAACCCAGACCGGGTAATGAAAGAAAATTGGTACCTGAACCTGTTTTCGATTATCCCGAGAAAAAAGCCAGCAATAAATTAAGAGGAAAAATTGCCCTGATAACTGGTGGCGATAGTGGAATTGGGAAAGCCGTAGCAATTCTTTTTGCTAAAGAAGGCGCAGATATCGCAATAGCATATTTAAATGAGCATACAGATGCAAAAGATACTGCCTCTATTATCAGGAAATATAACCGTCGATGTTATCTTATTCCTGGCGACCTTAGTAATGAAAGGCATTGTAAAAAAGTAATAAAGAAAGTTATGCAGGAATATAAACGCATTGACATATTAGTAAACAATGCGGCATTGCATTATGAAAATAAAAGCCTGGAGGATCTTACCACCCGAGAATTATTAAAAACATTCAGCACAAATATTTTTTCTTATTTCTGGCTTACCCGTGAAGCACTACCGCATATGAAAAAGAATTCCTGCATTATTAACACTGCATCAGTAACTGCATATAGAGGCAGCGGTGGTTTAATTGATTACGCATCCAGCAAAGGGGCAATTGTCTCTTTTACAAGAAGTCTTTCCTCAAATCTTGTAAAAAAAGGAATAAGGGTAAATGGAGTTGCTCCGGGTCCGATATGGACGCCATTGATAGCATCCAGTTTTCCACGGAAAAAGGTGGCGGTTTTTGGAAGCGACGTGCCCATGGGGCGTGCTGGTGAGCCGGCAGAAATTGCACCGGCCTATCTTTTTTTGGCAAGTGATGATGCCAGTTATGTAACCGGGCAGTTTATTCATCCAAATGGGGGAGAGATCATTAATGGATAAACATGTTTGGCATATTTTTCCCGACTAACATTAAAAAAGCATATGAGAGCAATCTGGACAGGTTCATTAGGTTTTGGCCTCGTGAACATTCCCATAAAAATATTCAGTGCTGTTCAGGACAGCACATTAGATCTTGATATGCTTGATATTAAAGATCATTCCAACATCAAGTTCAAACGTGTAAATGAAAAAACAGGAAAAGAAGTTGCCTGGGAAAATATTGTCCGTGGCTATTATCTTAATGACAGGTATGTAGTACTTGATAAATCTGATTTTGAAAAAGTGAGTCCTGAAAAAACAAAACATATCGAGATCAAGCATTTTGTTGATGAAACAGAAATTGACAGCATGTATTTTGAACAGCCATATTATCTCCAACCGGAGAAAACAGGGGTCAGGGCGTACAGCCTGCTACGAGATGCATTTAGGAAAACGGGAAAAGCGGGAGTGGCATTATTTGTTATGCGTGATAGAGAACATCTTTGCATCATAAAAGCCAAAGACGATGTCATCGTTTTAAATCGTATCAGGTTTGCCGAAGAGATCCGATCAACTGAAGACCTGGATCTGCCTTCAGCAAAAAGCAAACCTGATGAATTAAAAATGGCGATCTCACTGATCAATCAATTGTCAGGACCTTTTGATATTAAAAAATATCGTGATGATTACAGTGAAAGATTATTAAAGATCATCAAGGCAAAATCAAAAGGGAAAGCTGTTCCATTTACCCCTATGAAAGTGGTACATTCAAAAACTAAAGACCTGATGGAACAATTAAAAGCAAGCCTTTCAGATAAAAGAAAAGCATCATAGACATAATTATATAAATGGCTACAAAAGAAAAATCCGGAATCAAGATCGGGAAACATGTTGTATCGATAACTAATCGTCAAAAGGTTTATTGGCCTAATGAAGGTTTTACAAAAGGCGATCTGATAGATTATTATGATAAGATGGCAGACTATATCCTTCCGCATTTGAAGGGAAGGTGTTTGTCTTTGAAAAGAAATCCTAATGGTATAAATGATAAAGGCTTTTATCATAAAGATGCAGGAGAAAATGCACCTTCATTTGTAGACGTGTTTAAAGTAAAAAGCGAAAGCAACGGAAAAATAATCGACTACATAGTTTGCAATAATAAAGCAACCTTACTTTATGTTGCGAACCTGGGTTGCATAGAAATTAATCCATGGAACAGCCTAACAAAAAAAATTGGCAACCCTACATGGATGGTAATTGATATTGACCCTTCAGATAAAAATAAATTTACAGAAGTAGTGGATACAGCACTTGCAGTGAAAATGGTTTTGGATAAGGTTGGGGTAAGCTCCTATTGTAAAACTTCCGGCGCCTCCGGCTTGCATGTTTATGTCCCCTTAAAAGATAAATATGATTATGAAACTGTAAGAGACTTTGCTCATGTTATTGCTTCTCTTGTGCAAGAACAATTGCCTGAAATAACTACATTGGAAAGATCTTTAAGCAAACGTGGACCTAAAATTTATATTGATTATTTACAGAATAGTGCGGGGCAAACACTTGCCTCCGTTTATAGTGTACGACCGGTACCCGGGGCTTCAGTTTCTGCACCATTGGAATGGAAAGAAGTAAATCACCAGTTAAGTCCCAGGCACTTTACTATAGAAAATATCTTTCAGCGGATAAAAAAGAAAGGAGATCTCTTCCTGCCGATATTAAATGAGTCTAACTCAATTGACAAAGCCTTGAAAGCATTAACCGGTTAATTTTTTTTAAAGCTGACCTGGAATTCAGTTCCTTCGTTTTCTTTACTCTGCGCCTTGATCTTTGCATTGTGAGATTGTAAAATTGAATAGGCAACAGTAAGCCCGAGGCCCATGCCATTTTTTTTCATGGTGAAAAATGGTTCAAACAATCTTGACTGGTATTCATTTGTAAATCCTTTACCATTATCTTTTATACAAACTTCATAACCCTCCTCTGATTCAGTAATACTAATGTTCAGCAATCCATTTGTGTTCATGGCTTCAATTGCATTAATAATAATATTGGTAAAGACGATTATCAGTTTTTCCTTATCAGCTCTTAAAATGGCAGGATGAGATGGGTAGTGTTTTTTTACATGAATATTTTGAAGCTTTATCCTGTCTGCCGTCCGTGAAATACTTTCATCCATGATGTCCTGTAAAGAATGCTCAAGAATAATTAAGTCGGATGGTTTGGCAAGATTCAGCAATTCAGTAATGATATTATTGATACGTAATGAATTTCTTTGAATGATATCCATGAAACTTTTTTGAAATTCATCTTTTTCCAGCGGGAGTAATTGTTCTATAGAAAGGATGATATTATTCAAAGGATTTCGTATTTCATGCGCCAGCATTCGGATCAACCTTTCATTGGCAGCTAGTTTTTCGGCCTGTAGATTTGCTATTTCTGCTTTTTTGATCTTGGTGATATCGTGAATGATACCATGAACCACAAATGTTTCATCATCGGCTTGCCGCTGAGGAGCAAGAGAAAGAAGACATTCTCTTGTTTCATTATTGTTATTTATGATCTTTATTTCATTGTCTTCTACGCTGCTTTTTTCGTTCAATGGTTTTAACCTGCCATTTAAATGATGTTCAGAAATAAATTCACGAAGATTCCGGCCAACCAATTCATTTTCGGAATAACCTAATAGTTCAACAGCGGCATCATTCACTTCACTAAAATTGAGCTGGTCATCAGTAATAAAAACAGCATCTTTTGAGCTTTCAAAAAGAGTACGATACTTTACTTCTCTTGCTTTTAATTCTTTTAGGAATTTTGATCTTTCAAGTGCATAGCGAATACTACGTTCTAGTTTTTCCGTACTCAGATCATTTTTTACGAGGTAATCAGTAGCGCCTCTTTCCATAGCTTTTATATCTATGGCTTTATTGCCTAAACCGGTGAGAAGGATGATGGGCTCATCGCAATTCAATTCCGCGGCCGCATCAAGCAGGTCCAGTCCTGTTTTATGACCAAGAAAGTAATCAACAAAATAAAGATGATATTCTTTGTTTTTGATCGCCTGGATCGCTGAATTATAATCCTGGAACCAATCAACAGTAAAAGACTTTCCTTCTATATCTGTGATATAATCTTTGATGATGAGATAGTCATCCTCATCATCTTCAATAACGGCAATTTTATTTTTATTCTGGTTCGGCATCAATTGGGCATTTTAGAAATGAAAGAAAATCGTGACTTCTATCTAGCAAAAACAATTCCTATGTTCCTTAAATAATTAGTGAAGTAGTGCCGTCGGGCTGGAATTCGGATATTCACCTTTAAAGTGAAAAATATTTTGAGTTTTTTGGTGTACTGTTTATCAAAACTGAGGTTTAAGATTTGTATTATTTTTGTTGGGCTGGTATTTGATGAGTAACACAATCGTAACGCTAAATCTCGTTATGATGTAACCTTATCTTGTAAACCGAAACCAAAAGGTAATTGCAATTTCATCAATGAAAAAAAAGATACTGATAATTGATGACGAGGTAGACTTTTGTTTAATTATGAAGGGATATTTCAACCGGAAAAGCTATGAGGTATTTGTTGCCTATAACCTGCAAAGCGGGCTTTTTCTTATAGATGAAAATAAACCTGATATTTTATTTTTAGATAATAACCTTCCGGATGGGCAAGGCTGGAAATATGTAGACCAGATTGTAGAAAAAAATCCCCATTTAGAGATTTATTTGGTAAGTGCGCACCAGTCTAAATCGAGTTTCACCTCACCAAATAAAAACATTATAGTATGGGAAAAGCCGATCTCTTTACAGATCTTAAACAGCTCTTTTCAATAAAATAAAAAGAAAACAAATGAATTAAACAAGACAAAGTGATAACATGTATCGGGCAACTTCCTCAAGACCAATTACATTATTAGGTTTTATTACATAATCAGCTGCACCTAATTCGAGACAAATTTTCCTGAATTTTTCTGATCCAGCAGTGCTCCAAACAACTTTTGGAATATTTTTATAGCGTTCATTTGTACTCAGTTCCCTTAAAATATCTGCTCCGTTTAAACCGGGCATATTGTAATCCAGTACAATAAGACAAGGCATCTGGTCATCCTTTAATTTTTCAAGGGCTGAAAGTATCTCATCGCCATTATTTACAAAAAAAAGGACAAAAGCAGTGTCTATTGAAGAAAACACATCTTTCAGCATTTCCTGATCATCTGCATCATCTTCACCCAGCAGTATGAATTTGGAAGGCAAGTCCTGGCTTGTAATTACTTTTTGTGGCACAAATTTTTAAATAAGAAATGATCTGCATTCTAAGATAGGTCTTTCCCTGATTGGCGGGCCGAAATTAGAGAAATTATTATTGGTTACAATTTCCCTTACCTGGTTTTAAAAATATAGTATGAAAAGAACCCCCAAACCTTCGAAGGCAAGTACTGCTTCTTCGGCTGAGAACATCACACTTGATGTGCCAGCCCCGATTATTTCTGGTAAAGCAAATGGAAACGGCGCCGGAGGAAAACAACATAAAAATGGCAATAATGGTTCTATCGATGAAATAGATAGTTACGAATTGCTGAGATTATTATTAGAAGTAAAAGAAGGAAATTTTAGTGTTCGCATGCCCGGAGATAAATTAGGTATCAGCGGAAAGATCTGTGATACCCTTAATGGAATTATTCAATTGAATGAAGCTTTGGTTGAAGAGTTGACAAAAGCTCGTAACACTATTGGACTTAAAGGACATTTAAATCACCGTGTTGAATTGCCACGTTTTGCAAAAGGTTCGTGGGCTTCCGGTGTTGAGTCAATCAATAGTTTGATCTCAGATCTTGTTCACCCAACTATTGAAATAGCCCACGTTATTAGTTCTGTGGCGAAGGGAAATCTTTCGCAGGAAATGCCTTTGAGGATTGGTGATCACTTGTTACAGGGAGAGTTTGCAAAGATCGCTGCCGAGGTAAATGACATGGTGAAACAGTTGAACTTGTTTTCAATGGAAGTTACCCGTGTTGCCCGTGAAGTAGGTAGTGAAGGTAAACTTGGTGGGCAGGCTAAAGTAAAAGGTGTTGCAGGTGTGTGGAAAGATCTTACTGACTCTGTAAACCAAATGGCAGGCAATCTTACAGCACAGGTAAGAAATATTGCGGAAGTGACAACAGCGGTTGCAAAAGGTGACTTAAGAAAAAAGATCACGGTGGATGTACAGGGAGAAATTCTGGAATTAAAAAATACGATCAATAACCTAGTTGACCAGTTGAATTCATTCTCATCAGAGGTAACCCGTGTGGCGAGAGAAGTTGGTACTGAAGGAAAACTTGGTGGACAGGCAGAAGTAAAGGGTATTGGTGGTACATGGAAAGACTTAACGGATTCTGTGAACCAAATGGCTTCTAACCTTACCGGGCAGGTAAGAAATATTGCAGAGGTAACGACGGCGGTTGCAAGAGGTGACTTGTCAAGAAAAATTACGGTTGACGTAAAAGGTGAGATCCTGGAATTAAAAAATACGATCAATAATCTTGTTGACCAGTTGAATTCATTTTCATCAGAGGTAACCCGTGTGGCAAGAGAAGTAGGTAGTGAAGGAAAACTCGGCGGACAAGCAACAGTAAAAGGAATAGGTGGTGTGTGGAAAGACTTAACAGATTCGGTAAACCAGATGGCCGGCAACCTTACAGCACAAGTAAGAAATATTGCAGAGGTAACAACAGCGGTTGCACGAGGTGACTTATCAAGAAAAATCACGGTGGACGTAAAAGGTGAGATCCTTGAATTAAAAGATACGATCAACACGATGGTAGATCAATTGAATTCATTTGCATCTGAGGTAACCCGTGTTGCTTTGGAGGTTGGAACAGAAGGGAAACTTGGTGGCCAGGCAAAAGTGCAGGATGTGGGTGGTACATGGAAAGACTTAACAGAATCGGTAAATCAAATGGCATCGAATCTTACCGCACAGGTAAGAAATATTGCAGATGTAACGACAGCGGTTGCAACTGGTGACCTTTCAAAAAAAATTACGGTGAATGTGGCGGGTGAAATTCTTGAATTAAAGAATACGATCAATACGATGGTGGATCAGTTGAATTCATTTGCCTCTGAGGTAACCCGTGTTGCATTGGAAGTTGGTACTGAAGGTAAACTTGGTGGTCAGGCGAAAGTGCAGGGTGTTGGTGGTACATGGAAAGACTTGACCGATTCAGTAAATCAAATGGGATCAAATCTTACAGCCCAGGTAAGAAATATTGCAGAAGTAACAACGGCCGTAGCAAAAGGAGACTTGTCAAGAAAAATTACGGTTGACGTAAAAGGTGAGATCCTTGAATTAAAGAATACCATCAATACGATGGTTGATCAGTTGAATTCATTTGGTTCAGAGGTATTCCGTGTTGCCCGTGAGGTTGGATCTGAAGGTATGCTTGGTGGACAAGCAGATGTACCGGGTGTGGAAGGTCTATGGAAAGATTTGACAGACTCAGTAAATAAGATGGCTTCGAATCTAACATCACAAGTAAGAAATATTGCGGAAGTAACAACGGCGGTGGCGAATGGTGACTTGTCACGTAAAATTGAGGTGGATGTAAAAGGTGAGATCCTTGAATTAAAGAACACGATCAATACGATGGTTGAGCAGCTCCGTGCCTTTGCATCGGAAGTAACCCGTGTTGCAAGAGAAGTAGGAACGGACGGAAAACTCGGCGGGCAAGCAAACGTACCTGGGGTTGGGGGTACCTGGAAAGACTTAACCGATTCGGTGAATCAAATGGCAGGTAACCTCACCGCCCAGGTGCGAAACATTGCAGACGTTGCGATCGCTGTGGCAAATGGAGACATGTCAAGAAAAATTACCGTTGACGTTCGCGGTGAAATTTTACAATTGAAAGAAACTTTGAACACGATGGTGGATCAGTTGCGTGCCTTCGCATCTGAGGTAACCCGTGTGGCCCGTGAAGTTGGTACTGATGGTAAACTCGGAGGACAAGCGTTCGTGCCGGGTGTTGCAGGTACATGGAAAGATCTTACGGACTCAGTAAACCAAATGACGGGTAATCTTACATCTCAGGTAAGAAACATCGCCGAAGTAACGAAAGCGGTTGCCTCTGGCGACTTGACTAAAAAAGTAACGATCGATGTAAAGGGAGAAATATTCGATTTGAAAAATACCATCAATACAATGGTGGATCAGTTGAATTCATTTGCGTTTGAAGTAACGAGGGTGGCTCGTGAAGTGGGTACCGAAGGTAAGCTTGGTGGCCAGGCAGAAGTACAGGGTGTAGCCGGTACGTGGAAGGATCTTACCGACTCTGTGAACATGATGGCCTCCAACCTTACCAATCAGGTTCGTGGTATTGCAAAAGTTGTAACCTCAGTTGCAACTGGTAACTTAAAACAAAAACTTTCGATCGTATCTCGTGGTGAGGTGGCGCAATTGATCGATACGATCAATGAAATGATCGATACACTTGCGGTATTTGCTGACCAGGTAACAAACGTTGCCCGTGAAGTTGGTGTTGAAGGAAGATTGGGAGGACAGGCAAGTGTACCCGGTGCATCAGGTATCTGGAAAAACTTAACTGAAAACGTAAATCAGCTTGCGGAGAATCTAACAACACAGGTGCGTAACATCGCTGATGTTGCATCTGCGGTAACGAAAGGTGACTTAACACAGATGATCCGAGTAGAAGCAAAAGGTGAAGTGGAAGAATTGAAAGATACCATTAACCAGATGATCGCAAACCTGAAGCAAACAACATTGCGTAACCAGGAGCAGGATTGGTTAAAGTCAAACCTTGCAAAGTTTACACAGATGTTGCAGGGACAAAAAGATTTGAACACGGTAACCCGTCGTATCCTTTCAGAGTTGGCGCAGGTGGTGAATGCACAGAAAGGTATGTTCTACATTTTTGAGCAAGACGAAAGTTTTAAAAATCAAAAACTAAAATTATTCTCAGCTTATGCATTTGGTGAAGAAGTAAAAACTCAAAAAGAATTTGCATTAGGAGAAGGATTAGTTGGACAATGTGCACTGGAAAAAGAAAGAATTTTATTAACGAATGTTCCAAAGAGCTATACAAAGATCAGTTCCGGTCTTGGAAAAGCATCGCCATTAAATCTTATTGTATTACCCGTATTGTTTGAAAAAGAAATAAAAGCGGTTATTGAATTAGCTTCTTTCGATACATTCAGTGAAACACATCTTGACTTTTTGAGCCAATTGACTGAAAGTATCGGTATCGTGTTGAATACGATTGAAGCAAACACAAGAACAGAAAGCTTGCTTGTTCAATCACAATCATTGACAGACGAGTTAAGAAGAACAAATGAAGAATTGCAGGATAAAGCTCACCTTCTTGTAAAACAAAAAGAAGAAGTGGAAGCAAAGAACAAAGAAGTGGAAGAAGCAAGATTGTCATTGGAAGAAAAAGCGGAGCAATTACAGTTGACATCAAAATATAAGTCTGAGTTTTTAGCAAACATGTCGCATGAGTTGCGTACACCATTGAACTCATTATTGATCCTTGCTCAACAATTATATGAGAATCATGATGGCAACTTAAATGAAAAGCAAGTAAGCTATGCAAAAACGATCCATAGTTGCGGTGATGACCTGATCCAATTGATCAATGATATTCTTGACCTGTCTAAGATCGAATCTGGTTATATTTCTACAGACTTCGTTAAGTTGCAATTCCATGAGATCGCCAATTTCGTGGAAACAACTTTCAAGCATATTTCGGAAAATAAAAACCTGCGGTTCACAATTGACCTTGATCCCAAGTTGCCCACTAGTATGGAGACAGATGCGCAACGA
>Ga0207686_10000238_pt1 | contig 42003 bp, 58 predicted proteins | sample KBSM24metaG_FD_184396 | JGI IMG/M metagenome (GOLD analysis project Ga0207686, IMG submission 184396) | Miscanthus rhizosphere microbial communities from Kellogg Biological Station, Michigan, USA - KBS M2-4 metaG (SPAdes) (version 2) | ecosystem: Host-associated > Plants > Roots > Rhizosphere >...
AGCGAGGCTTGCACCACGTCGCCCTTCAACCCCGCGTGCCACACGTAGACCACGCTCCCCGGAAAGAGCGCCCAGGCCGCGCCCCAATCGGCCCGGTCGTCGTTGGCGACCCGGCCCATCTTGTCGGGGTTGCGGTTGACGCCCGCCGCGGCCCGCCACGCGGGGTCGTACTCGACGCCGTACGGCGGGTCCGTCACCATCAGGATCGGGGCCAGGGCCCCCAACAGCCGCGCGACGTCGGCCCCGGACGTCGCATCGCCGCACAGGAGCCGGTGTCGGCCCAGGTCGAAGAGGTCGCCCGCCACGATGGCCGTGGGGCGGACGGGCGGCACCGCGTCGGGATCGGTGCGCCCCGGCGTCACCCCGGTGCCCAGGAGGCCCGCCAGTTCCTCCTCGAAGAAGAACGGTTGCAGGTCGAGCCCCGCGTTGACGTCCGCCCGCAATTGCTCGATGTCCCAGGCCGCGAGTTCGCCACTGCGATTGTCGTAGATCGCGAGGTCCCGCTTCTGCTCGGCCGTGAGCCCCGACCGGCGCACCGCGATGATCGTGTCCCCGTCGGCATCCACGATCCGCACCTTCGAGAGGCCCGCCGCCGCCGCCCCCTGGAGCACGCCGTTGCCCGCGAGCACTTCGTTCGTTTCGTCGATGACGATGGACCGCGCCGCGCCCACCGACCGCAACGACGTGGCGATCATCTCGATATTGCGCGCGGGATGGGTGCGCCGGTTCGCGGGATCCGGGGTGAGCCCCGCAATCGTCGTCGGATCGGCGTGAACTGGCGGGATCGGCGCGTTACGCCTCGGCATTCGATACCCCTGTTTCAATTTCGCGGCCGCGCGAGCGACCTCCCGGCGGTATTACAGGCCGCGGGAACCGTAGCGATTTGATGGCCCCCCCGCCCACCTCAGGCCACACGCATCCACGCGGTCCCACTCGAATCGGCTCAACCCTTCCGCGTGTTGCAACTCGCGCATAACGATTGATGGTTCATCGGGTCGAACACGTCACCACCGTCAGCAATCGAACGGATGTGATCGACGACGCGCGCGGGCGTGCGTTGTCCGCGACGGACGCACCAACTATGTTCCACGTGAAACGCGCCGTCCTGTCGCATCCCGCACCACGGATACCGCGCGAGCCACGCGCGAGCGACCGCGGGCCACGCCCCACCGTACCCACGCTGCGCGGCCGAGGGGCGGCGATGCTTCGCGCAGCGTCCACCACCGGGGACCAGGACCTCGCACGGTCCATACGAGCAGGGGCGCGGGGGTGCGATGGACATCAATGCTCCGCGTGGACCCCAGGCCGCAGTTCGTCACCCTCGGCGACGGGCGGTTGTTTCCGTGGTCGGCCGCGGGGGCGCGCGGGCGGTTGCTCCGTCTCCGGTTCGTCGCGCCCTTCGAAGTCGAGCGCGGGGCTCTGCGGGTGAAAGGTCACGAACCGCTGCTGCGTCAACCAATCGCAGATGTATTCCAGGTCTTGCGGGGACGCGGGTCCATACGAGACATAGAACACGAGCGCGTACCCGTCGACGCCCTTCTCGGTGCGGGCGCGGACGTCGCTCACCTCGCAATCGTTGAACATGATGCGGGCCTCGACCTCGGGGAGCACTTGTACGACGAGGGATTGATTCGGCACCGTCAGGGCGAAGTGGATCGCTTTGAGTTTCTGTCGGGGGGTCGCGCTGTTGAGGGTGAACAACAACGCCCGCACGTCTGGGTCGAGGGAGCCCGCCAGTTCCGCGGTGAGGGGTTGCACGCGGAGCGTGAGGTCGACCATCTTGACCTCGTTCCCGTCGTTGGTTTTTTCGACTCGATGGTTGATGGCGTCGAGGTAACAGCCGATGCGGTCGTCGTCGAACAGTCTCATCGTGCGCGTCCTTTCCGGGGAGGGATGGTCTCGTTGTCCTTGCTCGCCTTCACGGTCACGCCCCTGGTCCGCACCCGCATGGCGAAGTTCTCGCATTCCACGATCAAGAGGTAACCCGGTGACGCCTGCATCGTCATGACAGGTGTCGCGTTCTGGAGGATGGCCGCGTCGAGTCGCGTGAGGGTCTGCGTGATCTTCGCCCTGAGCACGCCGATTTCGCGTTGCATCTCGCGCTCGCGCCTTCGCGAGGCGGGCACGTTCGCCGGGTTTGTAGCCTTCTTGGTCATAAGTTCCATTGAGGACGAGGGGATGGTCGGCCTCGAAAATCTGTCTCATGGGACGGCCAGCTCAAACAGCGGCAGTGGTGCCGCGGGGACCACGAGGGGTTTCCATCCCGCGGTCGCCTCGACCCGGATATCCACGTGCGGGAGGTCATCGACCTCGGCGTAGTGCTTGAGCGCGAGCAGCTCGACGACTTGGGAGTCATCACGATAGACGACCTGGGTCAGCGCGTCCTCGACCGCACGAATCAGCTTCGAGGTATCCGGGGCTTTCAGGTGCGCGGCGTTCACGCCACGTTTCATCAGGGCTTTCGGCCGCGGCAGATAGAACGCGACGGAGAGCCGCACGCCTTCCATCAACAGGCCGCGCTCGCCGTCGGGGATCGCGGCCAGGGCCCGACTCGCGCCTTCGGCGATGAGTTGTTGCCACGACTTCACGTTCTTGTTGGAGTCGGTCACGATGGGGAATTTCATCCCGCGCAGGTTGATCGCGCGCATGTTCCCCTTTGGTTGGGCGACGCCGTAGACGCGGAAGGTCAGCGTCATCGGTGGCGGTCTTTCGTCCGTCGGAACTGTTCGTGGCCCAGATCCCGCTTGCCCTCGGCCCGTTTTTGCTCATCGAACGCGCGGGTCCCTTCCTCGAAGAGGCGTTGACGCTTCGCAAAACGGGTCGCGGCGTTCACCGGGGGGCCACACCGCGCGCAAAACGTCACCGAGCCGATAATGCGGGTCCCGGCACGACCGCATCGACACGCGGGAGGATCCAGACGGTTGAGCCACGCGCGATAGATTCCCGGCACAATTTGACCGTCGATCATCGCGCGGGCACGGACCGCGCGACAGAACCGCCGCACGGCATCCTCCCCATTCAGGGCGATCCATTCCCGCTCAAACCATCCGGTATTGCGACCGACCGCGAACAGTTTGACGCACCCGAGTAACCGCCCGAAACGCGCGGTCCGTGTATCGATCACGGGGTCATGTGGAATGGCCGTCCTGAAAATCACCGGTTCGACCCCAGGTCCCGGCGCGCGGCGGCGGCGCGGGCCTTGAAATACGCCGGGGGCCGCGGGACCAGGGCCGTGCCATCGCGGCGACAGATCCCGAACGCGCCACGCGAATCATCGCGTCGCGAGCGACGGTAATCCTTCCCGCAGGTGGGACACACGACGCGAACTTCCTGCACCGGTGCGCGTCTCATCGGTCCCCACTCTGTCGCCGAAAATCGAGGGGGAGGAGCTGACGGAACATGACCGGGGGCTCGATGGCGCGCGGCTGCGCGATGAGCACCACCAGCTCGGGCAGATCTGGCGGGGCCGGTCCCTCGCAGACCTCGCATCGATACCGGAACGCTTTCAACCCTGGCAACGTGATCACGAACACGGGTTTCGCCGTCTCGATGAGCCGACCGCAACCGCCGCACGTGTAGGTCACGCCAGGGCGTGCACGGTCCCAGCGGGTCATACGAGCCCGTCCCGCAGGTTCTGCGCGAAGCGTTCCATTTCCCGTTGGAGCGCCATGAGTTGGCCCGCGCCCGTATCCTCGTCGAGGGCAGGGTCCCCGAGGCGGGTGCAGAGTTCCAACATCGCGGCCGCGCCCGCATAGAACGCCCACCGGCACTCTTGGCGCTGCACGTCGCTCGCGCGCGGGGAGATGGTGGACGCTTGGTAAAGCAACCAGATATCGCGCACGGTCCGCGCGCGGTTCAATTCGCCGTCGATGAGGAACGTGAGGCGTTTCTGGACGGCCTGTCGTTCTTGGTCGGACATCATCGGGTCACCTCCTGGCGTTGGAGCGCGGCCACGAGCCGGGGCCAGAGGTCCGCGGCCTCCTCACGGGTGAGCGGCCGCACGTCGGCGTTATCCCGTTCGGTGTGGTCATGGCGTCGGGGTTTCGGTGGGGTCATGATGACCGGCCGCGTCCGTTCGACCAATTGAATCGCGTCAGTGACAAGCCCCGAGTCATACGGAATCTTGAGCCGCGCGCATCGGCATTTGACGGCTTCCGAGAGGTCGGCCAGCGCCGTGAATTGCTCGGTGCGCAACACGTCGTGGACGACCGCCGCGATGACCCCGACTGGCAACGGTTTCATGTTTCAAAACGTGGGTCGGCGCGTCTGCGCGCCTGCTCTAACTGTTAATAGAACGACGAGTTACGAAGAGAGAAGAACGTACCGAATTAGCGAGGTCTGTTTTAGATCCGGAGACAGAGGGCACCGTACAAGCGCTGCTTAAGCACCTACTTAAGTCCCTGCTCGAACACGTCAGAAGCACTGCTTAACTATGTGCTTAAGCGCTGCTGGCGCAGCTTCTCGGCCCGCCCGTTCCCTCCTTTGCGTGCGCGGTCGACGGCGCGCCCGCGCGCCGCACTCGCCTCCTTCCAGATCGTGATTTGCGTATCGTTGACGAGGAACTCCCCCTCGCGCCGCCAGTACTTTTCCACGTGCGGCCAACACCGTTTCCATTCCTGCGGCGTGCACCCAATCGCCCGTTGAATCGCCACGGGGTCAGCGGGTAATCGACAGTTCCGCCGCCATGCTTGGGTCAACATTTCCCGATAGAGGCCCCGCGGCTCGATGGGCAGCAGGAAGCCCGAGGATCCGGTCCAACGATCCGTCCAGAACCATTCGGCCAACAATTTGTCGTCGTTCATCCCCGGCTCCGGCTACCCATCGAGGTCACTCAGGTGTTCACGCGTGCGGCGTGGGCGTCGGGGCCGGGGGCTCGGTCGGCTCCGGGGGTAACCCCTGGTCGGGGCGCTCGGGTCGGTCTGGTCGGTCGCCTCCTGGGCGCGGCAGATCGTGATCGGGCCGGGGCGACCCCGGCAAATCCTGATTCGGTTTGTCTTTAACAGCCATACTCGATACTCCTTTTGGTTTGAAGCTTCCTCGACGACAACGCACGACCGCGCACGGCACCCCACGGCATCGGCATATCTCGACGTCGAACCACGACACGACACTGACCGCGCAAGCCACCACTCGACGTCATGACGTTCCACCGCAGGCCCGTCCAACACCTGTCGCGTCACCCCTCGGCGTCACGACCGGACACAACACCTCGCATCGGCCTCTGGCCACGGCGCAACACGGCTCGACGCCACACCAGACCACGCACAAGCTCACTCCGGCACTCGACGCGCCAACACTCGACGGCACGACAAAACGCTACGCGCCCCCGACACAACGGTGCTCGACGACAACTCAGGTCGACGGCCACGCCGTCACACCGCTCGCCCCGCCACCGACATTGCGGCTCTCCTCACGCCTCGGCTCCACGCCAAACCAGCGACACAACGATTCACATCGGATCTCGACGTCACCGCACGACTCGCGCATCGACCCGCCGAGTCACCTCACGGCTCGGCGTCACAACGTCTCACCACGGCCCCCAGACACGCCCCATCACATCGAATCACCACGCCCCTCGGCGTCACGACAGGTCGACACGATGCGGATCGCCTCGCGTCTCGGCGACACGACACCACTCGGGCACCCCGCTGCGATGCAGATCGCAACTCGACGCCAGACCACACCTCCTCGCGACCACGACAAAACGTCCCTCGACGGCACCTCACGGCGCGCTCCAGTCACTTCGCAACGTCGCACTACACAACTTCGGCGTCGAGTCACTTCGTTTCCGGTAAGAGGGCCCGCACCTGTTCCCCGTCGCCGGGGGAGAGGGCTTCCGGCAAGCCGAGCATGTTGCGAAGGATCGGGGTGCGCGGCACCGCGGCCTTGCGCCCCATCTTGATCAGCAGGGACATGTATTGCATCCCGAGCTTCTCCAGGCCGACGATCCCCTTCAGCGTTTGATTCATCTGCTCGGCCACCTTACCGTTGATGACCGAGCGTTCGAGCGCGTCGAGGATCTGTTCGTGCTTCTCGATGATGGCGACCGCGGTCCGCATCTGCGGCGCGTCACTGCGGAGCATCGTCCCCTTCGAGCCGTTCGATGGTGAACTCGTACCGCCCTTCGCCGTCGCCGCGTTCGCCTCCGTAGCCATGTGTCCCTCCGTATTCGAACAAGTAATAGAGGTCGTCCTCGGCGACGTTCGGGAAGGTAACGATCTGATCGGGTCCCGGCTTGCCGTCGGGTAACGTGGTTTTGCGCCGCACTTGAGTGTTGAGGACCCGCAGGACGAACGACACCTGACTCGGCGGCTCGATGTATTCGAAGGTCTTCAACGCGCTGATGGGACCCCGCGGGGTCATCGGGTGCACCGGTTTGTCGTAGGTGCCATCGGGTTCGGTGATGACGGACCCGTCCGGGCGGCAGATCGGGATCCACTTGATCCGGGGATCGTAGTACACGTAATTCTTGATGCGGGCCTGAAAGGAACTCTGCTTCTCCATGCGGCTGATGAAGCCGCGCGAGAGCACACCCGAACAGTCTTTGTAATGCCCGCGGAACGTGCCCATGCGGAGCACGAGGCATCGCGTGAGCGCCTCGCCGATCAACAACTCCTGCCGTTGAAAGACGAGCGTCGAATGCTCCACGTCGGGCTCGCCTTCCCCGCGTTCCAGGCTCGCGAGCACCTCTTCGTTGATCTCATCAATCGAGGGCGACCCTGGTGGCTTCACGCGTGGTTGTCGGGCGTCGAGCCATTTCTTCACAATCTCTGGGTCGGAGGGCACCGAGCCGCACAAGAGGGTTAGAAACCTGAACACGACCCGGTAGTACGTCCACATGGGGACTCGACCGGTCGGCGCGGTCATGTTAGGATCCGCTTCCACGAGCGCGGTTGAACCATCGGTCGATTGCGTTCGTTTCTTTCTCATTCACTCTCTCCCTTCGTGATGGTGGCCGGGACTTCACCCCGGTCACGTTTTCCCCCTCACCGAATCGGCTCGTCGACGTAGAAAAATCTGACCCCGGCCACGCTCGCCGTCTCCTTCATGTTGGTGGCGTAGCGATTGAGCTTGACCTGATCGATCTGGAGAAACTCTCGCGGGACCAGGGCCGCGTTGATGACCTGACATTTCCACGTGCGACGGAAGCGTTGCACCGCGCGGACCTCGTCGGGAAGCACGACGACCGGCGGGGGCGCGTCGATCTGTTCCGCGAGCACGCGCGCGGCGAGGTCGTGTTCCCCGGCCGATTCGAGGGCTGCAGCTTCGTGCGTCGCGCGGGCCTCGTCGGCCTTGCGGTGGGCCTCCGCGATCACCCGTTCCCGTTCCTCGCGGCGTCGGGTTTGTTCGGCATCGAACAGGCGGATCTGTTCCCGTTCGTAGCCGTCGAGAATCTCGTATTGCACGAGGGACGCGGCTTCGAGCGAGCAGAACCACTTGTGCAGCCCGAACGCCCAGGCTTTCGGCTTGGCGAGCTTGACGAGGATTTCCTTTTGCCGGTCGCCAATTGCGGCCCGGACTTCTTTCGCGCGGGCGAGGGTCGCGAGGTCGACGACCGCGACCTTGTTGGCCTCGACGAAGGCCAGGGCCGCGGATTGCTCGATTGTGGCGAGGGCCTGGACCGCCGCGGGGTCGAAGCCGGTATCGGGGGTCGTCGTGATCGTGGCACTCACTCGCGATCCTCCTGCTCAAGCGCGGCGTCGTAGTCGGCGCGGGCGTCGTTCTCGGTCGATTCGTCGGGGATCTCCCAAAACCCGAGTTTTCGCATGGCCTCAAAGGTTTTCAGAGTTGGGTTCGTCGTGAGTAGCTGCCCGACTGAGCATTCGAGCCAGCGCGACGTTTTATCCATAGCGAGCACGGCGCGCGAGATCGCTTTTTGTTGCTGGATAAAGTGACTGTACCAATGCGGGCCGGTGGCTTCGTACGGCTTGATGCGGGCGCCGTTTCCGAGACGGATGACACTTTGGCGGGCGATGTCTTCCGTAAACATCGACGGTTGCCAGAGGCCTTTATCGTCTTCGATAAAGATCGGGCGGTGTGCGCGGTCGGCGATGTCGCGTTGAATGAAGCTGGCGATAATTTCGTCGAGGTGGTCGTTAAGGTCGACCTTTGTTGCGGTGAGTTCTTTCTTCAGGGCGGCGTGGTACGCCGGATCGAACCATTCGCCCACAAGGGCGTCATCCCACACCTTCACGCCGTAGTCTCTGAGCAGGCGTCTGAGAGTCGGAGTTTTTCGCGTCGGTTGGGTGGCGGTTGCGATCACGGTAAGGCCTCCATTGTGGCGTTCAGGTTGTCGATCCATTGGTGCGCGAGTCGCTGGAAATGTTCCCAATCGTCGGGTGACTTGCGGAGGATGGCGACCACATGGTCGCGTTGCGGGCCTGGGGCGAGAAAGTCGAGAAACCGTGTGAGCCCTTCCAAGATGTCGAGTACGGCTTGTCGCGCGCGTCGTTCTTCACCGAGGCGTGTTGTATGGGCAGATTCGGCTTCGAGCAGCGGCATCCGGCTTTCGTCCACGAGGGCTGCGAGATCCGGCGCGCGTTCGCGCAAGCGGGCGAGGCGCGGACCTTCGCCGTCGGCTTGTTCTTTCAACCGCCGCGCCTCGGCGTACGCCTCGTTGAGGTGCCTGGTGCCCGCCATCACAAGGTCGGCAATCTCTGGGAGCCACCGCAGGACGGTCCGGGCTTGAGAGACGCCCGTCCCTGAAATGCTTTTATTTTCTAAAAGCATTTCGGCCGTCTTGGACTTCTTACCAGGGGACGTCTTTTCTCCATCGGGATAGAGCTTGGCGACGGCCATGGCCCGTTGCCCCTTAGTCAGGTGCCGCCGGTTGACGTTGGTCGCCAGGATGTAGGCGACCGGGTCGGTGCCGTTCAGTTCCTCGCACCTGGGTTCGATGCCCGCGCGGCGGCACGCTTCGCGGCGGTTGCGCCCGTCGATCAACACGCCGTCTTTGATGATGAGGGGTTGGAGTAACCCGTTGCCCTTGATGTCGTCGGCCAGCTCGTCGAGTTCTTCATCGGTGAGCATCGGGAACACGTCGGCCGCGGGATGGACGGGCAACTTGAACGGGTCGATCCGTTTCGTCATGCGACCTCCGCGAGTTGAGCCCACTCGCCCTTGCGCGCGGTGACGATCCGCTGCGCCTCGACCAGAGTGACGAACTGCCGGAAGTGGGACGGGTCGTCGTAGGCTTCGAGATGGAACGTGCCTTCCTTGCGGAGCCCGACGGCGTACCGTTTCACGAGGGGATGGGCGGTGAAGAACGCCGCGAGTAAGGGGTCCTCGGACGCCCATTCAAGGGCCAGGGCGTAATACGCCGCGGTTTGGAGGTCCTTACTCACGTCTTGCGGTCGGCCCGTGGCGAAGTCCAGCAGCACCGCGGTGCCGTCGAGGACGCCGAGACAATCGAGCGTGCCCGCGATCTGATACCGGCGCGAGGCCACGCGATGCTCGTTGAGGACCGGCACGAAGTGTCGTTGTTGGCAGAAGGTGATCCAGCCTTCGAGATACCCGACATACGAGGGGAAGTCCTCCCCGAATTGCGCGAGGTCGAGGTCTTGCTCGTTGTAGAAGTGGATGGCCTGATGGACGTAGGTCCCGCGCTCGCGCGCCGATTCCAGGATCCCCGCGGGGATCGACGAAAAATCGATCAGGCCGCTTGCCTTGAGGATGCCGGTCACCGACGGCACGGGGTTCCCGTCGAGGAAATAGCGGTGCGGCACGTGGTCGAACGACAGGCTCATACCGCCGGGTCCGTGTAGCGTGCGCGTGGTCGCGTGCCCGGTTCGGGCGTGGCCTGCTCAGACGGCGTGGCCGGTTCGCGGAGGGTGGGCACGTCAATCGACGCGTTCCCATAGAGCAGATCGGCGAGCACGTGGAAGATCAACACGGTCGCGTCCTCGCGGCCCGTGAGGAGTCCCGCCCCATCGAGGCGACTCACAATCGCTTCGGAGAGCCCGACGAGGCGCAGGCCCCGCGCGTGCGCGAGGAGATGATCGCGGGCTTCTTCGGCCGCGGGCGGGTCGTCGCCGAATTCGTAGTGCGAGCGGGATTCGAACGCCATGACGGGTTAACGGCCGAACGGAATGTCCTGCGCGGACATCGGGGGGAGCGTCGTCGTGGTCGGTGCCGCCGCGGCGGTGGCGGGCGCAGCGTCCTCGACCGCAAACGATTCGATGTTGTGGTAGACCTTCCCGTTCCACTCGTTGTCTTTGAACGTGAGCCGGATCTTGTGGTCGGTGCCCTTGAACTGGCCCAGCTCCGCGGCGAGCTTGCCGTCCTTCGTCGTGTACTCCGTCGGGTCGCCGTCGAGCACGACCGCGAAGTTCGCTTGATTCTTCCCGAAGGACCGGACCTCTTTCACGGTTCGGAACGCGGTGACTTGATCGCCCGCCACCGCGGGGCCCGCGACGACCGCGCCGCCGACGGCTTTCTCCGACGCGCGTTGCACGACGCGCTTGGTCGACGGTTGCGCCTCCCGGTCGTGATCGAGTTCTTCGAAGGTATGGAGGTCGGCGAGTTCCTGGGGGAATCCCCGACGGAGCGCGAGGGCTTCGGCGCATTTGCCGAGTTGCCCATGCGGCATCTTCTGCCACATGAAATCGTTGGGCGGTTCGGGGAGGTACTCACCGAACCGGGCGGTCGCGGTGAACGCGCACTTCTCCCCCTGCACCATGCGATACACCGTACACGTCGCCGCGAAGTCGGCGACCATCGGTGCGCCCGTGTACAGAATCTCGTCGGTCCCCATGTGCTCGCGGGTTTGCGCGGCCCGCGACCGCAGGTAATCGATGGAGGTGACCGGGACGTATTTCCCTTTGCGCTTGGTGAAGTGAATGAGCTTGTCGAGGGGATGCACCCCGCGTCGGCGGCAATCGTAAAAGAACAGGGCGAGCTCGGCGTCGTTGGCCTCGGCCGCGATGGTCTTCCGAATCAGATCGATTTGGTCATTCGTGATGACCACCGGTGGCTCGTCGGGGTGCTGCGCGAGGGCTTGCTGACGGGTGGTGACTAACTCGGTCGTCATTGTCGGCGCTCCTCTTGATAGAAGGCATATCGTCGCGCCCGCGTGATCGGGATCCGCGTCGCCGCCCGCCACGCCCGCCACGCGCGCCACCGGGCGATGAGGCGCGCGCACCACGCCGTCATGCGCGCTTCCGGCCGAAGGTCGGTTGCAACAGGCGCTCGCCCGTCACCCACCGATAGATCAGGATCCCGGAGAAGCACCGCGGCCCGATGGCCGGGTGGACCTTGAAGCGGTCGAATTCGCCGCGGCGGTTGCGGCGGCAAAACTGCGACGGGCCGATGCCCAGGATCGTTTGCAGATCGCCGGGGCCGAGGAGGTGTCCCGCGCGGGCGCGTTCCAGGATCGCCTGGGCCGTGGTCTCCACGGCGGCGGGAGGGGCGCTCACGACCGCTCTCCCGTGGGCCGCACGGTGGACGGCGGCGCGTCGGGCGGCACTCGGCGGGGGCCCCGGCGACGCACGCGCGGCTTGGCGTCGTTGGGATCCAACCCAAATTCGAGGGTGAGCGGATTACACCCGAGCGCGCGGGCCAGGGCCTCGACGGTGCGGAGGGACGGCCGCGCATTGACGTTGCGCTCCAGACGGCTGATGGCGTTCTGGGACACCTTCGAGCGGCGTTCCAGTTCCTCTTGCGTAAATTTGCGCTTCTCGCGGAGGGTGCGGAGATACATGCGGTCCCCTCTTCAGAACAAAGAAGCGGGGATCTAATCACCTTTGGGGATACCCGTCAAGGTATGTGAAAAACCTTAAGGATTCTCAGCCTCAACAATGCCCTCTTGTGCTTTAACCAAAACAGGATAAGATTCCCGTCATGAAATGGGAGCAAATGCGCCGGTGCTTTCAGACGCTCTATGAGCAGAAGCAACGCGCGGGCTTGACCCAGAAGGCCATCGCGGCCCACGGGGGATTGTCAGGGCCCAACGCGATTTCGAAGCTGCTCAAGAATCGCCACATGGGCCCCTCGGTCGAAACGTTCGTGTCGGCCTTGGAAGGTATGGGGGAGAACGTGGCGACGTTCTTTGAAGCCCTCACGGGCGCGCGTGACCCACACGGGACCCGCGTCGCCGCCGCCGCCGAGGACGCGGGGCTGGATCCGATCCTGGCGCGCTTGGAACGGGTCGAGCGCGCCGTCGATGTGCTCGCCACCGCTATCTCGTTGTTGTCGTCGTCGTCGTTGTCGGCGTTATCGGCCACTACGCACGCAGCATCGTCGTCGCGCGGTTCCGTTCCAGGGCCAGAGGTCCCGGCCCCGGAAGACCGTGGAGACATCGGGGGGCCACATGGCGCGTATCCTGCCGTTCGCACCACGCTCGATCCAGCCGTCGTCGCGGTCATCAACGAGGCCTTTCGAGCGATCCAGGACGACCTTCGGAGTGACGTCGCTCGACTCATGGACGCTCGTCGTGCAGGACACGACGACGTGGCTGCAGCGGCACCAAAGCCCCGCGCTCGATCAACTGTTCGCCGACAGCCTCAGAAAACTGCGTGACGTGGCTGACGACGAGATGATCGCGGCGGTCACCTTCCCACGACCGCGGCCCGCCAAGGTTGTGCAGATCGGGGATGACGACCTGACGGACCGCTACCGGGAGTGGGTCGCCCGGTTCTTGGTGGGCACCGCCAAGCAGCGGTGGAGGATGACCCCTTGACACGGAGGTGACGGATGGACTGGTCAGTCCACGTACTCGGCAGCGTCGGCACCAAGTTACAAGCCCGCACCCATGCGGTCGTGCTCCGGATCGGGCGGGACACGTTTGATCGCGTGAGTCTCAGCAAGGTTCAGTGTTTCAATTTCACCGCGGCCGCGAACCTCTCGCGCATCCTGACGCGGGACCTGGAGGTCAAGGACACCCGCGACCTCTTTGATCGGATCCATCCCCAACAACTCGTGCTCCCCCGGCTCGGCGCGGTGTCGCTCGCGGTCCTCGGGGCCGCGTTCGAGGCGAAGGGGATCGGCGGCGCGACGCCGCTCGCCAACTGGTATCGGAAACATTTGAAGGTCGAAGACCGCGTCACCTTCACCACGCTCAAGACCCGCACCGCGACCCACGAGAAGGCCGCGGACGACGCCAAACCACGCAAGGCCGCGCGGCGGGATACGGCGCACCGTCTCCGCGTGGATCGCTTCCTCGCGCGCCAGGGAGCCAAGGATCATGACAGCGGAGAACAACGGCCACGGGCCAACGGTCGCACGCATTAGAGCGTTACTCGCCCACCACGAAAGCAAGGCCGCGGCGTTGCGGACCACGTTGGAGTTACTGACGGGCGAGGCGACCGAGAAGAAACGCGGGCGACCGGAGTCGACCACCGTCCTGGCCCAAGCCCTCGCGCTCGACGGTGCGCGCCGCACCAAGACGAAGACAGTTCGACCAGCACTCACGATGGAACAGATCAAGCAGCGACGGGAGCGGTCCCTCTCCTTACTCAACCAGTTGACCACGACCCCACAAACCGTCGACGAGCTGCGCGGGAAGGGTTTCAGCACCGGGGACATGCGGAGCCTCGGGACCTACAGTTACGCGGGCTATGTGAAGCGCAAGGGCGACGGATGGGTGCGGACGAAAAAGGTGTTCCATCCGTGAGGGCCACGCGCGCGGCGGGGCTGGAGGTGCAAGACCGGATGTGCGAGTCGTGTATCTATCGACCTGACACCGACTTCGACATTCCAGATCTGGAGCGTCAGATCGCGGACCCGAAGATGCCGGGGTTCTTCCTGAAGTATCGTGCCTGCCACCACGCCAGCGACCGGCGCGCGGTGTGCTGCCGCGGGTTCTGGGATCGCCATCGCAATCACTTCACCCTCGGGCAACTCGCGCAACGCCTCGGGCTCGTGACGTTCGTCCACGTCGACCGGTTCCAGGGGAAGCCGCGATGACGAAACGCGACAACCGCACGCTGGTCAACTCGGGGCAATACTTCGTCCGCACCCTCGACGGGCCCTTAGAGCCCACCGGGCCGGGGATCCCCGACGTCGTGATCTGTCGACGGGTCGAGGACTTCCCGAACGCGGAGGTCCCCGAGGGGGGCATCGTCACCGTGTGCCAGGATTGTCAGGCGACCATCGTGACGAACCTCGCGAAGTATCCCGACCGGCCGCGCATCTGTATGCAGTGCGCCCGGATCCAACCCTTGCCCATCGAAACACCCAATGGGTGAAGGGCATAAGTACTACACCGCGGTCGCGGCGCTCGACGCGATCTATCGGGACCTCCCGACCCTCGCGTGCCAGGGCCGATGCGCGGCGGCGTGCGGCCCGGTCACGATGACCGACGTCGAGGCGCGCCGTCTTCAGGTCACGAGTCACCGCAAGCCCCGGACGATCCCGGTCACCGTGGTCGACGCGAGCGGGAACACCCTGCGGGAACGCTGCGTGTATCTCACCCCGACCGACCGGTGCAGCGTCTACGCGGTGCGGCCCCTCATCTGTCGCGCCTGGGGACTGGTCAAGATGTTGTCCTGTATGCACGGGTGCGTGCCGAGTCGCTGGTTGACGGATCGGGAGTTCCTCCGCATCGCGCAAGCGGTCGAACGCCTCGGGGGCGGGCGGTGTTTGATCACCAATCCTGACGGACTCGCGCGCAACCCCTCGGGGAACTTCACCGACGTGAACGTCAACGCGGGGCGACCCGATGAAGAGGTCGCGGACAACGCCGAACGCACGCGATCCCTCCGCGCGTTGCACGGGGGCCGGATTCTGCTGGCGATCCAACGCCGAGACCAGGGAGACAACACACGATGATGAAGCGTTCCGACGCCGAACTACTGGCCGTGATGGTTGAGGAAATGCGGGTCCGGGAAGCCCCGATCACGTTCGTGCTGCGGCCCCTCGTGGCCCTCCATCTCGCGGGCTTGTTACAACTCGCGCTGCGGCACCCTGGCACCGTGGCGTCCGACGCGCACCAATACGCCGCGACCACGTTCGTCGAGCATGTGCGCGCCTATTTCGCCGACGCGCCCGCGACCCTGGAAGTCCTGCGGCGCGGCGATGATCCGGAGCACGACCGATGACCTACTATCCGACCCTCGCCGAAGACCTCACACGGGCGAAGGAGATTCTTGAACGGGGCAAGGCCGAGCACAGGCTCGACCTGACCATGACGCTGCCGCGCGAACGGGTGAAGGCGCTCAGCGGCGGCACGATCTACGGGGGCGACACCTACGCCGCGTACATGCTCTTGGAGTCCTTCGTCGCGGCCATCGAAGCGGTCGGGCCGAAGGTGTGCGAGTTGGCGCTGCGGCACGAACGGATGCGGACGGGGACCGTGGGCGCAACCGTCACGTGTCCGCTCTGCGATTGGTCCGCGCGCAACGAGGTCGACGACGACCCCGAGGCGGCGGCGCGCATCGAGCGACACCTTCAGGCCGCATTCACCGCGCACGTCGCCCGCGCGCACGGGGCACCAGAGTAACCACATGCGTGACGATCCCTTGGACCACGAGAGCGTGTTTGATCGCGCGCATCGGCTCGAACATGAACGCGCGACCGGCGTCACGCCGGAAGACGCCGCGTTGTTGAAGGCGCTCGATGACGCCCGCGACGACCCGCAGGACTTCGCCGAGCAACTCTTCGCGTATTACGACGACAACGACCGTGTCCGACGCACGCCGCGCGAACTGATGTACCTGCACCTCGGGGCGTGCACCACCATGATCAAGCGGGCCGCGAGCTTCGACGCGCGGCTCGCGCACACGTTGTTTATCACCATGCGGACCGAGGAGTTGCGCCACCTCCTGGCCGCGCATCACACCGACCTCGCGCACGCGACGACGCCCGAGTCCATCGCGTTCGGCGGCGGGCGGATCGCCCTGATCGAGGCCGTGCTCAAGACGCGCGAGCAGAAGTGATGGCCGTCCTGATTCGCGCGAACGGCGAGGTCTCGATGGTGCATCCCGCGAACGGGGTCGCGTTCGACCTCCCGGAATTGCACGCGTTCGTCGGGGGCTTCATCGAAATCTTGCGCGCGACCGTTGTCGCGGCTCCCGACGGCCTCGATTGGATGGTCATCAACGAGGACGGGAAGGGGCTCGGGCTCCCCACCAATCACGCGGCGACGATGGCGTTCTGGGTGGCGGGGGGCGATCCCGCGGATCGCATCGTCGGGGACGCGCTCGTGTGCTCGTTGATCGAGTTAGAGGGGAACGACCGCGAGGATTCCTAGCGATTCCGGGCGACTTGCAATAACCTAAGCGTCACGGTAATGTCCTAACCGTTGGGCGGGATTAACCGCCCCCCGGAAAAAGGATACGCAGATGACGAAGGGTTACACGGTCCACCAAGCGAACGCGCAGGGCACGCCATTGTGTGGACGTCGCCTCAATCGACGAGGGTTTCTCGGGAAGCCGAACGTCAACGAGGATCCGCGATTTGTGACTTGCCACGAGTGCCAAGAGAGACTCAAGCGGGTCGTCGACGCAGAGACGAAGGCCTCGCAATACGGGACGGCCTTGTTCACGGTCGACGAGTTGGGCTTCATCCAGCTCGCCGACACCAAGGTGCTCGCCGCGGTGGCGCGCGGCGAGGTCGACCTCAACGCGGTGGCCCGCCGCGAGTTGGCGAACCGCGGCCTGGATCACACCGGGACCTGGGTGGGGTTCCCAGAGGCCGCGCGGATCGCGGCGGCGGCGGGGGTGGCGCGATGACCATCACCATCGAGAGGCAATGGTCGGTGATCGTCAACGGCGCGGTCGCCTCGACGCACGATTCTCGACGCGATGCGGTCGACGCCCGCACGCAACTGCTCAACGCGCGCCCCGCCCGCAAGCCCCGCGCGAAACGGCTCAACCGAAAGTTCTTCAGGGCCATCGGCATCCTGGGCGGAAGCGCGACGTCGGAAGCGAAGGCGGCATCCTCGGCGGCGAACGGTCGCCTCGGTGGACGCCCCCGCAAGAACGTCGAGGTGACCCGATGAGCGTTTCGAATCTCGCGTTGTATCGGTTGCTCGTCAAGTTCGGCGCGACCGAGGACGAGGCGGAAACGGCCGCAACCCTCGATGCGTCCACCCTCGCGACCAAGGCCGACATCGCCGACCTGAAGGTCGCGCTCGCCTCGCTGGAGGCGGCGCTCGCGTGGAAGGTGATCACGGCGATGGTGAGCCTGACCGGCATCTTCGCGTTGATCGTCGCGTGGCTGACGAGGGGGGCGCGATGACCGCCACCACGCGCATCTGGCGAGGGCCGTTCAAGGTCGCGCGCGATGGTCGCGCGAAATGGAAGATCGTCAACGCCCAAGGCGGGGCTGAACGACTCGGGTATCGCTACAAAGGCGCGGCCGACGAGGAATGCCGGTTGATGAACCTCGCGGAGCCGTACTGCGACGCCATCGTGCTCGACGACGAGGGGACGCGATGAAGGCCAAGCGAACCGCCATCGAGCCGAACATCTTCATGTATCCCGACGGGCACTACGAGGTCCGGATGACCGCGGGGGGTCGCCCGGTCCCGCCGCAACGCTTCCCCGGCGACACGGCCCTCGCAGTCATCCGCACCTGGATCGCGGGGACGCGCGAGCGCCTGGAGGAGGCCGCGCGCGACCGCGGCGAGGTCACGGTCGCCCGCCGCGCCACCGGGTCCCTCGAAGCCCAGGCCGCGGGCTACTTCCAACAGATCCAGGGCCGCGTCGGATCCGCGGCCGAGTGTTCCCATCTGCGCGCGTGGTTCCCGGTGGTCGTCGACGGCGTGCGGCTCGGCGACCTCTCGCCGCACGCCCTCACCACGCACCACGTCAACGCGGCCATCGCGCAGTGGAAAACGAAACCCTCCAAGCACGCGATCCGCACGGTCCGCGTGAGCGGGTTCACGCGCGACGCCTTCGCGGTCGAGGCGTACGCGATTCGCGGGACGACGGTCCAGGCGCATCGCCAGGGCCCGGACCGGCGTATCAAGGGCTACGAGCGCAAGGGCTCGACGATTGCCGCGCACCAGCATCCAGGGTTCACGGTCGAGGCGTATGAGCGGTCGGCCCCGGCGACGAGCGGGGACGTGGTGGGGACGCTGACGATCCGGCATCGGTGCCGGGTCCTCCGCGATTTTTACTACACGCTGAACGGGCGGAAGGCGGCGACGCCGCTCGACGACGCGAAGGTGCCGCCGCGCCCCAAGCGCGGGATGCCGGTCACGGTGCCCGCCGAGGTGATCATGGCGACGCTCCACAAGCTCCGCGCGCTCGACGTCAAAACCCACGCGCGGTTCGCGGTCGTCGCGACCACCGCGCAACGCCCGGTCCAGGTCGGGACCGCGCGGCCCGACGACCTCCAGATCGCCAACAACGGCACGGCGATGTGGTTCGTCCGCAACGCCAAGGGGGGCGACCCGCACCCGATTGTCCTCACGCCCGCCGCGGTCGCGGCCTGGGAGGCGTTCATCGCCGTCGACGCCTGGGGGGCCTTCGACACGGGCAAATACGGCAAGCTGATTCACGAGGCCGGGTGGCCGCGTGGGATCCGCCCGTATGTCGCGCGGCATTCGATGAGCCGCGCGATGATCGAGCAGGGCATCTCGCTCGGCGACATCCAGGCGCATCTCGGGCATACCGATCCGAACACGACGCGGACGTACGCGCCCTTCGTGGTCGACCGGCAACGCGCGGTGAGCACCCTCATGAAGGATTACTTGATCGACGCCTTCAAGCCGCGATTGGTAAAGGGCGGCGGCGGGAAATCTGGCAAGTAACACTTGCCACCCGGCACCCCTGAAGGGCCCCACCGCGGGGCCCTTCGTCGTTGGGGGCCAACGGGGGCCAACCACGACGGCTACCGGACTGCTTTCCCACTCCGGTAGCTCGTTGGGCCGGGGCCCAAAGGTCGCGGGCTCGCCGAGAAAAAACGGATCACCCCACGAACCGGGGGGCCAAGATGGGGGCCAACGGGGGCCAAGTGGATGCGGAATGTTTAGGAAAAAGAGGGCATGAAATGCCGGGGTGGTTGGCCCCCGGCGTTCAGGGGGCCAGGGCGGAAATGGTAGGTTTTGCTAGGAAAATCTAGGAATTGGTTGGTTGCGGGGGCGGGATTTGAACCCGCGACCTTTGGGTTATGAGCCCAAAGGTCGCGATCATAACCCTTGTGTTTGCTATGGTTTACAGCCTCGATTTTTTCGGGGGGCCAAGATCCTGACCCGGTGGGGCGGTTTCCTGGCCCCCGGCGCGACCGGGTCCTATCCCTCGCCCGCGCGCCGGATCGCGCGCCTACGGGGCTCCTGGCGCGGCGGCGGGGCGCTCTAGCCCCCCGGCGAACTACCGCGAGCACCACGACGCCAGCAGGATCAACGCGGCCAGCAACAACAGCCCGACGGGATCGACCCCGCGCCGGTCGTCCGTCACGGCACGAACTGCGCCGCGCCGCCATCGCACGCCCCGCTCGCCGGTCGCGCCGCGCCATAGAAGTCCGTCGGAATCTTCGCGTGGCTCAACCCGAGGCCGCGCGCGGGACTCCCCGCCGTGAGATGGACGTTGCCCGCCGCCGCATCCACCACGAGGGGATCGATGCCGAAGAGGTTCGTCGACACGATGGTGCCCACCCCCAGGTCCACGTAGTCGCCGCCGCCGTTGCCCTGCGCGATGTTCGAATGGACCTCGGTCCCCTGCTGCGCCCCGCTGATGTAGATCCCCTCGCCCTGATTGCGGAGCACGGTATTGGCGGCGATCACCAACCGCGTGGAGCCGGGGCCGGGGTTGAACCGCAGATTGATCCCCGGTCCGAAATTGTCGTGCACGTTGTTGTTCACGACGAAGTGCCCGACGCCCTCGCCGAGGTTGATGCCGCCGAGGCCCGTGCCGCCCTCGCCGCAATGGTGGACGTGGTTGCCCTCGACGATGTGGCGATTGACGTCGCAGCCGGGGAGCGACGAGAGGTTGCTCACGCCGTACCCCCAGCAGTGATGGATGTGCGACCGGCGCAGGATGAAGTCGTTACTCGCCACGTAGAACGCTTGGGTGTTGTTGTTGTCGTGACTCGGCCCCGCGACGTGATCCACCTCGCCGTCGAGAAATTCGCAGCCGTCCGATCCCCACATCGCCGAGAAGCCCTGACTGTGTTGCACGTTCGTGATCCGGCACCGCGACAAGCGGATATGGTGCGCGGGCGCGTTGGCGGGCGTGACCGTGCTATCCCAGGCACTAACGTAGAACCCCACGCTCGCGACGTTCTGGCAGTCGAAGAGGATCCCGTCGAAGACCATCCACCGCGGCGCGTCACTCGATCCGGATTGCGACCCGCGCAAGTACACGCCCCAGGTCGATCCGCCCGGTGGGCACAGCGTCACCGGCTCCCCGGCTTTCGCGCGGACCTGGATCGCGCTCGCCCAATCCGTCCCGAGCGGGCCCCCCTTCCACCCGATCAACTCGATGGCCTCGGGATAGACCCCGCCGCGCAGCGTCAGGGCCGAGGTCGCCGACAGCTTCGGCAACGCGTGATTGACGGTGCGCCAGGGCGCGACCTCCGTGCCAGGGTTGGCGTCGTCGCCCATCGGCGACACGAAATACTCGCTCGTCACCACGGGCGGCGGGACTTCCGGGCCGGGGGGCCGCGCCGGGGTGATCGGGCCGATCACGATCCAGATCCCGGTCGCGCCGTCATAGACCGTTTGATTGATGCTCACGTCACCGTTGCTCATATGCGCGTCCTCTTCCGGGGCGCGGGTGCGCCCCATCGAATGGTCCCGGCGACGCCAACGACGCGCGGGCTGATGGCCGGGGCCACGGTCACCGTGCGCGAGCGCAGACCCAACCACGTCATCGTGACCCCCGCGGCCACGACCGCGACCCCGCCCGCGACCCACGCCGGATCCGATCCGCATCGACACCCCGGCTCGTGCAGCATCAACCCGAAGCCCGCGCCGACGACGACGGTCCCGACCATCGCCACGGTGAGGCTCACGGGCTCGCCGGTTGCGACCGTCCGCGGCGCGTCCTCCTGCGCCACGATCCGCGACGACGACGCAGGAATAAAAAATATCGGTGCTGGCGATATTGAGTATTCCTGCGCCCCGGCCGTCCCCGTCCCGAGCCCCACGACGACGAGCAGCAGGACCCAGGCGCTCACCTTTCGAAAGCGCCTCGGGCTCCCCATCAACCGGAGCGGCACGCGGAAGATCCGCGCGATGCGTTTCTCGTCCTCGTCGTAGAGCACGTGCTCCAGCCATTTCACGAAGGCGCGGGTGCGCCGCCGACGCGCCACGCTCATCGCGGGAACACCTGAAGCATCAACACGAGGATCGCCAGGATGACCGCGACCCAGAGCGGGGCCCTGCCCATCGCGGCGGCAACGGCGGCGACGAACGCGGCAACGACGACGAACATGGTCACCGTCAACATGCGGCCTCCCTTCGTGCTCGATGACACGTCTTTCGTGTCACCTGTATCGTTGTCGAATCGAGGAACCGCCACGCGCGCGGGCACCCATCGGTTGATGATGATGGGGTCCGGGCGTGGGAGCGGTGGCTCCTTCACGTTGTTACCGTTCTCCCATTGCGCGCACGATGACGAAGATCAACCACGCGAACACCAAACCGACGATCAGGATGGCCTGTGGCAACGTGAGCGTGTCGAGGCTGAACGCCGCGACCATTGTTTCAGCCCGCGTCCGGTCGGTTCGCCAACAGCTTGAGCAGCAGGGCGAGAAGCGCGTTGCCGTCCCCAGGTGGCGGTAACTCGGGATCGACCGGCGCGTCCGGTCGGTTCATCGCGAGATACAACGCCAGGGCTTTCTTGCCCGACGCCTCGGCGTTGTCGACGACCTCTTCGATGCGGTCGAGGATGCGCTCGGTGTTCAGGTCATCGCGCGCGATGATCGCTGCGGTATCCCGCGCGTGCACCTCCTGCGCCCGTTCGAGCATCGCGATGACTTGGTCGAGCATCTCGATGATCTGGGAATCGTTGTTGTCGGGATCCGGTGGATCGGGTCCCGGCCCAGGTCCCGGCATCCCCTCTTCGATCTGCGCCAGCTCCTTCGTGGGTTGCGCCCAGCGGGCCGCGAGCGCCGGGTCGAAGCGTTCCTCCCCATCGACCGGCATCGCCATCCCGTTGGCGTCGGTGGCGATATCCCAGAACCGGCCGTCCTTCGCAATCAAGATGTCGACCGAGTACCCCGCCGAGTTGTTGCCGGTGGTCTTCTCCAGGATCCCGATGGTCGGGTCGCGCTCGACGTTGGAGTAATACCCCGCGCGCCGCGTGAGCAACCCTTTGTCCTGCTCGACCTGTTCGGGGTCGGTGCGCCGTCGAATCTTCCCCTCGGCGATGAGTTCCGAATGCGCGCGTTGCACGAGGTCGAAATACGGATAGCCCACTTACGCCCCCCTCTGGTTTCTGAGATACACGAACGGTCGCCGCGGCATCCGGGTCTTCATGGCCCGCTGCGCCGCGTGCGCGCAACTGTAGACGTGCACCAACGGCGCGTCGCCGTCCCCGCGCGTTTGCGCCACGTAGATCCATTGCCGGTCGGGATCATACGTGGCCCCCGAGAGTCGCGGGAGCCAGGAGTAGAAGTCACTCGGGAGTTCCCAGGTCGCGTACGGCACCGGTTCCCACGGTTGCATCGTGCCCGCCGCGACCCGCGCGAGGTCGAGCGCATCGTACGCCCAGACGTACGCGGGATACGGATAGGCGTGATCACCTTTGGCGTGGTTGACCGGATCGAAACAATAGAACACCTCGTTGTTGTAACCGGGGACGGGGGTGCCGTCTAACGCGGGGTCGCTGGTCCCTTGCCCATAGCTGTACTTCCCGATCCCGATGACGCCGAAGAACAACACGCTCCTCGTCCCGACCGGTTGAATGACCGCCCCGACTTGCATGGTCCCATTGAACAGGACGTTCGGGTTCGGGTCCGTCGGTCCGGGCGTGTACTTCCCGAGCGTTGGATGACTGCCGGGATAGAACAGCAACGGGGTCGTCGGGATGGGATCCTTGATGCCGATATCGGAGGGGTCGAAGGTGAACAGGCCGGGGCCCAACGACGTGCGCGACACAATCGGGATCCCGCTTTGCCCGGTGAAGCACGGGCCCTTGAACCGTTCCTGCCACTCGGGCGCGACCGCGCCCATGTACCCCGACACGTTGCCCGCGTGCACGCTCGCCGTTTCGGTGGCATCGGTCACGAGTAGGGTCTTCGGCCCGACGTAGTCGCCCGCGGCGCTCAAGTTCGGGTTGCGGGACCAATGCGAGAACGGTTGATTCCCGTCCGCGTCGTAGTGCCGATAGACGGTCACCAGGAGCCGGTCCCGGTGGATGTGCAGCCCGCCCAGGTTGAGCGCCGCTCCGTAGTTGAGCGCCCAGATACTCCCCTCGGTCGGGTCGGTGATCGGTTGCAGTTCGATGGCCCGGTGTAACTCCGAGAGGGTCAACGCGCCCTTGATCGGGGTCGGGATCGACACTTCCCCGGTCCCGTGGAAGTCGGCGAACCCGTTGAGGAAGAGGGAGTCGCGCGGGGCGTAATACGCCATCCCTTTCGGCGGATAGTCGTAGCGCACCGGATAACTCGGGAGCCGGAAACACCCGACGTAGCCGAGGTCGGCCGGATAGATCAACCCCGGATCCCCATCGGGCGGCACCGGCTCGATGATGGGCGGTTCGATGGGCGGCTCGATGATCGGGGGCGCGTCGTCGTCCCAGGTCAACACGCCGCGCAGCATTGCGGGTTTCGAGGGCATATCAGTTCTCCGGATCGGCGTTCGGCCCGCCGCCGCCGCCGAAGCGTTCCGTAAATTCTTCGTCGGAAATCACCTGGATCGGCCGGCCCGAATAGCGATTGGTGATGACCCACTCCGTGTCGTGGAGGGTATACGCCTGCGTGGTCGTGAAGACGCGCGGCAGGCCATCGGTGTAGAGGTCGATCATCACGGCCCCGACGGGCAAGGCCCCGCCCGCGTGGTACTGCTCCCCGAACACCTTGAGCGGGCGCTCGGTGTACTGCTTCTGATTGCCTTGCGCCGGATGGGGATGGGCCATCGTGACTCCTTTAGACTTCGTAACCGCCGCGCGCACTGAAGATACACCCCGCGTTCCAAGCAAACGGGCTCGTCGGTCCCCAGAGCGTCCCATTCCCATGAAGCACGTAGATTTTGTTCAGGCCAATGAAGTAGCCGATCATGCCCGCTTGCGCCGCGCCATTGCTGAACATCGTGCCGACCCGAAACGTCGTCTCTTGCCCCGACGCGAGGAGTTTCGGCGTGACCGGCAGGGTGATCATCCAATAGTTACTCGTCCCGATGACCGACGTGCTTCCCGGCTGGAGCACGATCACGACTTCGATCCACGGCCCATTGCGCCAGTACCGTCCGAGGAGGAGCCCGTTGCCGATCACAGGCTGGACGTTCGCATCACCTGACCAGACCGGCGTATAGGTCTGCCACGTCGGAACGAAGGCGGCATCCATCGGATCGAGTAACACGTTCTTGATCGATTGCTTGTTCCAGATCGATCCGACGGTGTTACTTCCGTCGTCGTCGACGAGCGCGTTGTAATTCGTGCGGTCGATACTCATGCGCTCTCCAAGCTGCCCGCGAGTTGTCGGAGCAAGTCTTCGAACGAGAACCGGACGGTGCTCGCGGTCACGAGAAACCGCGGCGCGACCCCCGGCGTGGTGTCGATCTGGTCGATGGTCACGTCCTGAATCACGAAGGTGCCCAGGATCGGCGGCGAGGCGAGGTCGATGGTCACGGGTTTCCCGCTCTTGGTCTTGAGGTCGCGCGTCCCGTAGGTGATCGTTTGAATCGGGGCTTTGTACGCGACGAGGTGCGCGTCGCAAAGCGCCGTGAGCGAGGGCTCGCCGCGCCGTTCATCCTGCACGAGGTATTCATAGATTCCATCGCCGCCGTCGAGCCGCGCCATCGCGGCTTGTGCTGCCGCATCGTCGCGTTGAATCCAGAGATAGATCACGGTCCCGACCGGCGCGAGGAGTGCGCCGCCTGGGACGGTCACACCCGTGAGCATGGGAGCCGAGAGAATGTGATCCCCGAACCGCACGGTGGCAATGAGCGCGCCTGGGCCCGACGCTGGGATCCCGATCAGGGTGTTTCCCGCGACGCCCGTGTAGCGGATCGCTTGCGTGCCGATGAGCGCCCACCCGCCCGACACGAGAAACGGCCCCGCGCTCGCGGTGGGCAAGGACGTCGACCCCGCGTTCACTTGCCCCTGCGGTTGCGCCAGTCCGGAGTTATCGCTCGTCGGCACGTTCGCCCCGAGCGCCGCATCGGTCGCCGCGTCGAGATAGGTGAGCGTCGAGTTGTTGGCGAGCGTCGCCAGGAGCTTGAGTTGCGCGCCATCGACCGGGGTCCGATACACCTTGCGCGCGGTCACCGTGGAGGCCCCGACCGCAATCGCGCTCAGTTGCACCTGATTCGCGGTCGCCGTATTCGTGACCGGGGCGACGACGCCCAAGGCACTATCCGGCACCGTGTCCGTCCAGTCGGCGGTGACGTTGTCGTTGATCGTGCCCGCCAGTTGGAGCGTCCCGCCGACATTCGCTCTGGTGCGATAGATCCGGCGGGCGACGACGAGCGCCGGTCCCTTGGGCACGGTGACCGGGAACTGTTGGAGATGGGCCGTCGACACGAGCGGGAGCGCGGCCCCTAACGCGGCATCGGTGATCGTGTCGGTGAACGTCGTGGCCGTGTTATTCAGAATCGTGGCGACCAGAAAGAAGGGAGTCTGACCCGCCTTCGTGCGGTACAGCCGTCGCGACGAGACGTTCGCATTACCCCGCGGAATGTTTGCGAGCGCCAGTTGACAGAGCGGCACCGTGACACTCCCCGCCGTGTTGGTGGGCGGGCCGATCTGTCCTGACTGACTCGATTGGGTGCCGCTGGTGTAGTCAACCCCGCCAAGCACCCACGTTGTCGACGTGTTGTCGCTGATGAGATGACGATACACGGTCTGGATGGGAGGCCCGGTCGTCCAGCTATTGGGATAGGAATACAACCGGCGAGACACCGTCCCCGGTGGGCCGAGGGGGATATTGGCGAGTTCTAAGGTGGCACCATACGTACCGCCTTGCTGGCCTGGGATCAACACCGACCCTGACGGCCCCGCCGTGGTTTCACCCGCCGCCGTCACGAACGTGACGGCCACGAACATGGAGTAGCCGCTCGCAAAGGCCGCGTTGTACGCGCCTCGATTGCCTAACGTGACCACCGGAGCGACCGCGGGCGGCGACACGCCTTGCGTCCCGCTGCCGGTCTGCACGGCGACCACCGGCCCCGGCGTCGTCTCGCCTCCTGTGCCGATCACAAACGTCACGGCGTAGTAATGCAGGCCTGGGTCTGGACCAGGGCCTTGCGTCGCATTCGCCAAGGTGGGGGCCGTCTCGGGCGCGGGTGATACCTCTGTCGCGACCGCGACCGAAGGACCGGGCGTCGTTTCCCCGCTCGCGGTGACGAACGTGACCGCGTAGTTATGCCCGCCCGGATCGGGGCCGGTCCCCATCGCGGGATGACCGACGCTCGGACCCACCGTCGGCGGGGCGAGGACGCCGACCGATACGGCGGCGACCGGGCCGGGAAGCGACTCACCCGACGCCGTGACGAAGGTATAGGCGTATTGATAGAGTCCCGCCACCAACCCCGCCCCGCTCGCCAACGTCGCCAGGGCAGCCACGCTTGGCGCGGCTCCTGGTCCCACGAGTGAACCAATGCCGCCGAGATAGATTCCGGTGTAGGTCAACACCTGGGACAGCGCAATCGCGCGGCCCCCCAGGGTGGCGAACATGACCGCCGACGCAATCGGGATCAACGCCTCTCCCGGCACGACGGCACTCAAGAGTGCTTCACCGTGGCCGCGTCCGAACACGCGCGTCCGGACTTGGCTCATCTCGACGGCAGCGGTAATGCGGGGGTCCGCGAGAAACGGATGCGCGGCGTCAATCGGGTCGGGCGCGTCGGTCCCCTCCGTCAGGAACAGATGGAGTTGCCGGTCGTTGAAGTACCAATAGCCCCCAATGAGATTCGTGATCTGCGTCAGGCACCGGTTCATTCCCTCGGAGCCATCGAAGATCACCGTCACCGGCGGCAAGCCCGCTTGCACAAAGGTGGTGCCGAATCCCGGCACGAAGGCCGCGATCAACGCACGGGCGATTTCGGTGGCCGTGACGTTCGTCCATTGGCCGAACGGGCGACGCCGGTTCGCGCGCAGCGTGTCATCTGTCGCGGAGCAGTGATAGATCGGGAGGTGCGCGCGGCCTTCGTAACTCAGATCGACTTGCGTCAATGCGCCATTGAAGAGCAGCGTTGGGTCATCCACGCCGATGCTGATCCGGACCTCCTGGGCGACGGTCGGGGCTGCAACCGCGCGACCCGCGGCATAGTGCGCGGCGATGCGGTTGCCGTCGAAGGGATAGCGATAAATCGCGACCTCGTCGAGCGTGCCGGTGAAGGGATAGACGTTACTGCCGAGGTGCCCGATCAAGACGGGCCCGAGGTTGCCGTCGAGCGGGCCAGTGGGGACACCGTACGTGATCCCGCCGAGCACGCCATTTTTATAGATCCACACCGCGCCCGCCCCGTCGTACCACCCGCACACGAGATGGACCCAGGTCCCCACGTCGGCGGGCTCGACGGGCACCGTGACGTCGTACGCGGTCCCGCCCATCACGATCCGAAAGTTCCACACGGTATTGAGTTGGAACAGATTCCACGCCGTATTGACGGCCCCGCCCACAGTGCGCTCGGCGATCCCGGCGATCTGCACCCCGTCCGTCTTGATCCAGACCTCGACGGTCACCGCCGACGGGAACGCCAACTCCGCGGCCGCGGCCACTTCGACTCGCGCGCCCACGACTCCCGGAAAATGCATCGCGCGGTCGCCGTCACTCACGGCCCCCGGTTGATTGATGGTCACCGCGCCGATGACCGTGCCGGTATGTCCGTGCCCGGCTTGATCGAACGCGGTCATCCCGGTATCGCCCAGCCGCCAGTACGCGACCGGATAATCGGCGAGCACGGCCGCGGCATAGGCGGAACTCGGCGGGCCTTCAATGGTGAAACTCGCACTATTAGGCGAGTCGTTGATCGCGTCACGAATGGTCGTCGAGTGGACGCGCACCCGCCCGCGCACGTCTTCGCCATTGAGCAGAAACCGCGCCTTCGTGCGGCGGATCCGTTGCAGCGCGGGGTTGATTGCGTTGAGCCGGAAGTTATTCAACCGGCCGACGTTCAGCAGCGCGTTGGTGGTCGCCATGTTACCGGAGCGTGAGTTGCTGACCGGATCGGAGGGTTCGCATCAATTCGGCGGCGACCTTCTGCGCGACCTCGGCCGCGGTGCCGTTCACGTGGATCACGACGTGGTTGGTGACGCCCCCGCCCCCGAATCCCCCGCGGGGAATCACGTCACTCCCGGCCGGGAGGTTCACCAGCTCGGGGCCCTGTTCCCCGACCACGGCGAGCCCCCCGGAGAAGTTCTCGACGCCGGTCGCAAACCCCTTGATGCCGGGGGCCCTGACGGTCGGCGGCGGCGCGTTGACGCCGGGGACATACACGTATTCGTTCCCGTAGTAATCCTTCTCGACGCTCGCGCCCGGAATCTTGGCCGCTTTCGCAGCGAGGTCGCCAGAGGGGCCCATCGAATAGGTCGTCTTCTGCCACGCGTTCGCGGCCTCGTCGGCTCTCGCCTTCGCGTCCCTCGCGGCCTTTTCGGCCAAGTCCATGACCCGTTGTTGTTCACTGAGGAGCCGGTTCATGGCGTCGATCCCGGTCTGGGTGATTTCGTCGATGTCCGAATACGCGACGTTGATCGCCTGACGGGTGGCAGTTTCGAAGGCTTGTTCCGCCGCCTGGGCGACCTGGAGCGACGTCCCATGCGCGGTCGAGAGGTCACGGTCGAACGCGCCCCAGATGCTACTGAGCGCCGCCGCCCCGGTTTCCGCGGCCTTCACGATCCCGGTCGACATCTCGGACACCTTGATCGCCGTCGCCTCATACACCTTGTTGGAGAAGGCGGTCACCTGTTCGGCGGTCGCGCCGGTCTTCTTGAAGGCGGCGATCTGGGTTTCGGCGGCTTCCCAGAGTTTCAGGTTCTCGTAGGTGTAGCGGTCCATCGACTGCTGCATGTAGGTGTCGTTCAATTGCTTGTCAATGGCGATGAGCTGATCGGCGGCTTTGCCCGCGTTGGTGATCCGGAGTTGGGACGCGTCATTTTCGGCCTTGCTCAACCCGAATTCGTTGACCTCCCGCTCCTTGATGCGGTCGGTTTCGAGCTTCTGGACGGCCTTGATCGTGTCGGCGTAATCCTTCATCCGGTCGGCCACGGCCTTGATCTGTCCAGCGGTGAGGTCGAGGGCTTTGGCAATCACTCCCTGCGCGTTCCCGGCCGCGAGAAACCCCTCCGCTTGCGTGATGAGGGCGGGGTTCAGGGTGGCGAGGGTTTCCGTATAGGTCCGGCCGACCGAATTCAACTCGGCCATCGCGTCGGCCATCTCTTTTTGTTTTTTGCCGAGGGCGTCGGACTTATCGGTGATGTCCTGGAGGTCCTTGGGCACGCCGGGAGGCACGATCTGTCCCCACATATTGGCGAAGGCTTTGGCCGTCTCGTCGGTCTGCGCGACCTTGGGCAGGTTTTTCATCGCGTCGGCCAGGGCCCGCACGTCTCGCGTGACGCCGGTCAACAGGTCGGCCATCCGTTCGCCCAACTCGGTTTTGAACGCCTCATAGAACCGCTTGATCGCGTTCCCGCCCCCGTCGAGGGCCGCGGTGGTCGTCTCCCCCCAGACGTGCATGCTGTTCTTCGTGTCATCGATCCCGGCTCTGACGAGGGGCAGGATTTCGATGAACCCGCGCCCCATCGCGGCCGATCCGAGCGCGACCATCCGGTCTTGGTCGTCGACCTCTTTCAACGCGCGAACCATCTCGCGGAGTTTCTCCTCCGGGGTCATGCGCTTGATGGCTTCGAGGCTGATCCCGAGGTCGGATAACGCCCCGACCGCCGCGGTATTCTTGTTGCCGATATTGCGTTGGAGGATCGTCACTGCACCCGCAATCGATTCGATGCTGACCCCGGCCTCGGCCCCCATCGCCTTGAAGCGTTGCAACGATTCGACCCCGAGGTCCGTGCGGCCCTTCAGGTTTTCTAACGCGCTCGCGTCGTTGAAAATCTCTTTCCCGAACGCAATCGCTTCGTCAATCACGTGTTGGAGGGAGAGTGCGCCGAACGTGCCCTCTAAGATCGACACCGCTTGCGACCACTCACCCGTCTGGGTCGTCGCGTCCTTCGTCGCGTTCGCCAACGCGCGCATGTCCTCGGGCACCGTCTGACCCATCTTTTGCAGCTTCTCGGCTCCCTCCGCGGCCAGCGACGACATCCGGGCCAGTTCCTTCTCGGTCAACACCGCGGCCCCGCCAATATCCTCGACGGCTTTGGTCGCGAGATAGGCTTGCTGGACGATGTTCTTCCCCGAGATGGAATCGGCCATCCGGTTGAGGGCTTTCTCGGTCTGCGTGGCCTCCGTTTCGAACCCCTTCAACGAGGATTCCGCGGCGGCGCACGCGGCCGTGAAGCTGGAGAAATCGGCGTTGAAGATTCCTTGTAGGGGCATGGGGGCTACCTACTCGTCGACGGGCGTTTGTTGCTCGATAAGCATTTCCAGCAACACCTCATAATCGTCCACGCTCAAGTCCCGGACCCACTCGACGCGCCAACCGCAGCGGAGGGCGATGGCAAGATCGCTGCGGATCCCTTCTCGCCACCCTGGCCGTTTTTTCGGGCGACGCGCATCTCACTGACCCGTCGCTCATGTGCGTCGATGGCCGCGGCAATTTCCTGGAAGGTGTCCATATCCAGGTTATCGAGCGAGCTTTCGTCGAAGGGCTCCGGTGTCCCCTCGAAACCGACGAGGGACCACCCGATGACATAGGCGAGGATCCGCGTGGTGCCCATGCGTTCATAGTCGAGCGTCGGCCGGTCCCCCGCGAGGAGTTCCTTGTACCGCCCCGCGTCGGCGTGCCGTTGTTCCCCGGCCGTCAGTTCTTGCTTGACGTCGATCCATTCCCCCTCCGAGAGGGGCAACCGCACGATGCCCGGTTGCACGAAGCGACACCGACCCATGACCGCGACCTCCCTGGTTTATTGTTCTGGTGGTCCCAAGCGCGCGACGATTTCAATCTGGCCGACCTGGATCGCCTCGACACCCCAGGCCCAATGCCCATCGCGGGCGCGCTCACGCGGCGCGGTGAACAAGAGCGGACGCTGCCGCACCATGAACGGCTCGACCCGTTCGATGATCCCGGACAGCATCCACTGCCCCTTGACGCGGATAATCGACCACGACTTGAGGGTGACCGCCGCGCGATAGCCCCAGAGGATCGACGCCGCGGTCCCGTGGATCCGCAACTCGTCGAACATGACCGGGACGACCTTACCGTCGTTGCGCGAGCGGCGCGTTCAGCAGCGTGCCTGTGGACATCGTCCAGGGACCCGCGGCCTTGAACGTCGATGTCAGCTTGGGTGCGCCCTTTGCGCTGGCGTCCACGTCCGCGTCGAGATAGGCGAGGCCCGACCACTTGAACAACGCTTCGGTGCTGTTGGGCGCAAGTTCCAGGAGCCCAGGCGTCGCGGCCTTGGTCGCTTCGAACAACGTGAGGTCGTCGCTGTTCCAGAAGCCCCCGAGTGAACCGGACACATCGGGCATCCCCGGCACGTACACTTTGTTTTCGTCGCCGAAGCACGTCACGTCTTCGTAATCGGTTTTGAATGAGGCTTTCCAGGCATTGAGGGAGATGATTTCGACCGGTGGCGGCGTGCCCGAGCCCGTCGGATCGTATTTGACCGTGCCGTAGCGTCCCGTTTTGATCACGTTGTCACCCTGTCTTTCTGTTCGATGTCCACTTACACGCCGGGGATGGAAGCCTGCACGCGATAGTGCCCGCCGCGGTGTTGCCAGCGAATGGTGTCGTCGACCTCGTCGACCTCGGTGTAACGAATACGGGCCTCCCGGCACGTCACCATGTGCGTGTAGCCGGGGATGGTCAGCGGTTGGTCTTCGAGGAGCTGGTCGATGCGATGCGCCGCGGTCTTCACGTCGTTGCCGGTGGACATGAGGACGACGGCCTTGACCAGATAGAGCACGTCCTCATACCCACGACTGCCAAAGACGGGCTCGTCGTCCGCGGTCACCAGGGACACGATCACGAACCGCTTCGCCTTCGGCGCGGCGACGTCCCAATAGACCCCGTCGGGGAGCAACGCCAGGAGGGTCGCGTCGGCCAGGAGGGCCCCGATCACGGCGTTGTCAATCTCGGAGGAATTCGGGATCGTGATCATGGCTCGCCCGTCACCTGGAGCCCCTGGCGTTCCAACAGGGCCGTGAGGCGCTCGTACATTTCCTTGCGATGCTTCTGCATCGTGCGGACGAAGACGTGCGTCGGCGGTTGCGCGGTCTTGCCCCACATCGAGCCCGTGTCGTGTCGTTTCCCGCCCTTGCTCGTGTAGTGCCGCGCCTGGGATCCGTTCTCGAAGATCCACGCATGGTGCGCGGTATTTTTGACCCGCGCCGCACTGCCGAAGGTCGACACGGTCGTGTCGCGTTCCAGTTTGTCGGAGAGGTTCCCGGTCACGCGATGGGCGTCATACACCGACCGGACTTCGGCCTCGGCACGGGCCGCAGCGTCTTGCACATACCACGCGGCGGCTTCGCCCAATTCGGCCGGTAACGTCCGGAGGCGCGCGAGTAACTCGTCGATCCCCTCGAAGACGAACTTGTTGTTACTCACGGCACGACCTCGGCGCAGAGCAGTTCTAACTCGCGCTGATCGTTGTTCGGGTCGGTCACGCTGACCACGTTCCACACCCGATTCGGAAGGACCACGACGCGCGTCTTGGTCGTGACGTCGGGCCGATACCAGATGGTGATCAAGTGACTCGCGAGGGCCAGCGTGGTTCCGGCCCCGGCCCGTTCCAGATTGCGCGCGGTCGCCGGGACCACATGCGCCTGGGCGTGCGCGGGATCGAGGTCGGCCCAGGCCTGGGTGAAGTTCCCATCGCCGTCGGGCACCGGAGCCGCGGGGATCTGGAGCACGACCCGCGTGCGCTTCTGGCTGATGGGGACTTGGGACGGCATACGTCACGCGAGCGTTTCGGGCCGGAAGGGTTGAATCTCGTCGGCGTAGCCCATCGGCACCTCGACGACGATGGTCCCCGAGAGCGCGTGGTCACGCCCGAGCGTCATGTTGTGCGCGGTCAACCGGCCGACCAGATGCACGAGCCTGGGTTCATCGGCGGTCAGGTCCGCGACCGTCGGCCATCCGACGACCACGCGAATCAACACGGCAGTCGGCCAGACGTTCCCGGCCCCGAGGGTCACCAACCCGGTGCCGGGAACGAACGAGTACCACGCCGGATCGATGGTCTGCACCGTGCCCGTGGTATCCACCCACGTCATGCTCTCGACACTCTGGAGCGGGCGGCATTTCGCCGGGAGGACGATGATCGAATCGGCCGCGGCCTCGGTGGCGGCTTCTCGGGTCTGCGTCAAGAGCGAGAGGGCAGCGTCCTCTTCGACCTGGGCGCGCGAGGCCGCGATGACCGTCTGCAATAAGGGTTCGCGCGGGTCACCCGCGGGCCAGTCGAACCCGCACCAGAGTTTCCCCTCGTCGAGCGTCAACGGTTCGACCGCGGGCGGGACGACGAGCCGGGAACGCGCGTTGGCGAGGATGACGCTCGCCATCTCAGACGCGCCCTTTCAACTGCCCCCGCCGATAGGTCTTCGTGGTGAACGCCGTCGGCGGCGCGTCCGGTGTCTCTGGCGTCAGGGAAGAAACCGGCAGCGGCGCGACAGCGGCGTCCCGGCACGGGAGCTGGACGATCACAATCGACGGCGACGGCACATAGTCCGGGCTCGTGCACGTCGTGTGCGGGGCGTCATCAACGGGGCACGGCGGCGGGGTCGGCCACATGGCGGGTTACGGCTTGATCCCCGACGTCCAGGCCGCGCCGCCCCAGAAGGCGTTACTGCCGTCGCCGAGCTTGACGTATTGGCCGCTCGTCCACGCGGTCGCAGGCGACGCCGTGATCGCGTTCATGTTCTGAAACTTGTTCGGCGGGTCGGCATTCGCCGGGGTCCACGCCCCAGGAATCCCCGCGGTTGCGCCGGTCGCCGCGGGCCCGTTGTTGCTGAAGCCGGGGATCGACATATCGACGCCGGGGGACACGGTCGGAAATTGCGGCCCGGTGTCGCTGGAGTTACTCCAACCGGGAGTCGGTTCCGCCAACGGGTTGATGCTGTCCCGTGACTCGCGGCGCGGTTCGTGAGCGGGTTCCGGGGCGCGCGGTTCGATATCTCGTGGTGACTCGCGGCGCGGCTCGTCGTCCTCGTCGCGTCGGTCGTCGGTCGCTTTCTTCGCCATGGGACCTTTTCCCTTTCACAAAGGGAAGGAAACAAACCGGGGGGTTTATTTCCTTCCCTCCCACCTCTCCGATTAGTTCAGGCCGGTGACCTTCCCGAATGCGCCGGGTCGATAGACGGCCAGGGCAAGGCGTTCCTCCGCGCGAATCGCCACCAAGTTTTTGATGAAAAAATCTTGATGGGAATTGCTCGCCTCAACGCGGATGCCCCCCTTGCGGAAGACCTGGGCCTGCGTGCCGAATGCGCCGACGACCGCGGTGCCCGCCACGATAGACGGCGTCGGCGCGACCGGCGTCCCCCAGATCGTGGCCGTCGGCAGTGCCGAGAATGGCCCGCCGCCGTAGTACTGCCCGCTGCTGTCCTTGCTCGTCAGAATCGTGAACAGGTTCGCGGGGTTCATCACGATCCCGTCGGGATACACGAACGACGTGGTGGCAATGGCGGAAATCTGCCGCAGGATCGCGTCGGCGTTGGTTTCCGGGGGCGTGGCTCCCGCGTTGCGGGCGACCGCCGTGGCGAGCCCCGGACGATTCAGGAGGCCCAACAAATTCGGGGGCGTGCCGTTGCCGTTGAGAAGTTGATCCTCTTCGGCCAGTTGCACCCCGAGCCGCAGCCGCGCGTCGATGTAACTCGCGATGGCGGCGACGTCTTCCAGCAACTCCTCGGTCACGGGCAACCAGTGCGCGATCTTCGACACGAGGTCGGTCTTCTGGTCGAAGGCCATCGCGCTTTCCGGCTTGGTCCCGCCTTCGAGCACGGGGGCCGCGGCGTTGGTGAACAGCGTTTCCACCATATAGGTGATGGCGTTGCTGTCCGCGGTGCCCGAGGCCATCAGGTCCGCGACCACGAGGCGCTTGTAGAGCGTCTGCACGATGCCGGGGGTGTATTGCGGGGTCAGGAGCTTGCCGCCCGAGGCCGCGTCTTCCGTCAACGTCGTGGCGGAAAAGTCAAAGCACTCGACGACGCCCGAGGCCCACGACCGGCCCGCGCGATGCAGCCCGCTCTTGATCAGTTGCTTGAACTGATCGGACCCGGTGAACTGCGCGCCCAAGGATCCCAGACGACGCGCCGGGGCCGCGGGGAGCGCGGGCACCGCGGCGGTGTGCTTGTTGCGAATCTCATCGAACCGGGCCATTAGCGCGGTGTCGCTGGCCGCACTCCGGATCTTGAGTTCGATGGCTTCCATCTCCCCGAGCGCCGCGTTGATGGCGGACTTCTCGTCGACCGTCATGTCGCGCGCGTCGGCCGATCCGGGTTCGCCGCAGGCCGCGCGCGTCTTCTCCATCAGCGCGAGCGCCTTCGCCGTCGACGTCTTCAGATCGGCTTCGAGTTGTTGAACGTTCATGGTGCGAGTCTCCGTAGGTGCAGATCGAGCACTCGCCGCTCGTAGGCTGCGAATTGAGCGCCGGGGGACACGACGCGCGATTCCTGGGGGGCCACCGGGGGCTCCGTGATCGCGGGGGGTGCCGTAGCGGCGACGCGGGCGCGACCGGCCGTCGCCGGTTGCGTGACGCGCGCGAGGGTTTCGTCGAAGGTGGCGATGCGATTGACGAGGCCACAGGCGAGCGCATCCTCAACATTCAGGAGGCGTCCCTCGCCATAACTGCCCCGGACCGCCGCGGCCGAGATGCCACGACCTTTCGCAATGTCGCCGACCATCCGGTCGTAAAAGCTGTCGATCAGGTGTTGGGCGTGGGCGCGGGCCCCGTCGGACAACGGCATGCCCCCGGCCGCTTCCGCCTTGTACTTCCCCGCCGACAACACTTCGCGTCGGATGCCGAGTTTTTCGCGCGCGGCGGTCAGGTCGTCATGAATGCCGATGACGCCGATGGATCCGATCATCGCGGACGGACTGGCGACAATTTCCGTCGCGCCCGCCAGACCCCAATACGCCGCGGAGGCCATCAGGTGATTGGCCTGCACGATGATCGGTTTGATGGCGCGGGCCCGCAGCACGTCGCGGGCAAACTCGCTCGCGCCCGCGACGTTGCCGCCAGGGCTATCGACGTCGAAGACGATGGTCGTCACGTCCGGATCGGCCACGGCGGCGTTGAGTTGTTTCGAGAGTCCTTCGAACGTCGCGCCCCCAGAAATCTCCGACAACAGGTTCATGCGCGGCGCGACGACCCCGTGGAACGGCAGCACCGCGACCAAGCCGCCGCCGCGCACGGCCACGTCGCGGGTTGCGCGGGCCTGTTGCGCGATGGCGATCCCCTCTTCGTCGTCGTCCATCCCGGCCAAGCGCCGCGCGATGGTGGTCGCCACAATCTCACGCATGTTGTCCGTCAACGCCCACGGGTGTTCGAGAGCGAACGCGGCGAGATGGTCGTACGTGTGCGGCTTACGCGGCATCGCGATCCCTTTCGAGTTGACCGATGGTGTCGTCGTTGGTCAGGCGAGCGAGGACTTCGGCTTCGGTGGCTCCGAACACCGCGCGCAGATCACACGCCAGTTCCGGCGTCCAGCGGTCCGGGCACCCGATGCGGAAGGCTTCGGCGCGCGACGCTGCGGGCAACCGTCGCAAGAACGCACGTTGCCGCTCCTGGTGGCGTCGGATGATGGGGGCGGCACGTTCGAACGGCAGGGCCCCCGCGGCGGCGGTGAGGGCGGCGGTGTCGGCCGACTCGTCGGGTGGCATGTCAGCCGCGCCGTCGTCTTGCGAGCCGTTGCTGCGCGACGACGAGGGCCCGCCCTGTTGGGCGGCGAGCTGGTCGGCCGACGGGTCGTCCTTGATCGACGGCAGATTGAGTCGCGCGCGGCCCTCGTTCGCGGTCATCACGGGTCGGCCCACGAGCAACCGCAAGGCCGTCGCTTGTTCCTCGAAACTCCCGGCGAGCTTGGCGGCGATGTTGAACTCGCCATACACGTCGGTCGTGTCGCGCGCCTCGGGCAGCAACCACAGTTCAATCGCTTCGCTGACCATTTCGAGCCAGGGCCCGAGACAGTCGGCATACAACTGCTTGTGCTGTTCCTTGATATTCGAGAAGGTCGCGTGCTCCAGGATGCCGACCATCGGCAACGGGATGTGGTACGCCCTCGCGCACTCTTCGCGCGTCAACTGGCGCGCGGCGACGTATTCGGAATCGCGGGCCGAGTAGGAAATCTGCCGGAAGGTCATCCCGTCTTCGAGGACCGGCGTCTGCCCGGTGCTCTGCAAGCCGGTGAACCGGGTCTGCCACTGCGTGCGCCAGTCCGTTTTCTGCGCGGGCGTCCACTTCGGCGCGTCCTTCGGCCGCTCGATCACGCCTTCCATGCGGGACGCGTTCTGCCAGTAGCGGGCGCGATGATCCCCGGAGGCGATGTCTTCCGAGAGAATGCGCCGCAGCGTTTCGAGGGGCGAGAGGCCCATCAGGGGATTGAGCGGGTTGTACCCGTTGGCGTACACCAGCTCGGTCATGTCGAGCGGCGTGGCCTGCCCGTCATACGTCCAGATCACGCCCGACGGCAGCAGGCCCCCTCGGACCTCGACCGTCTCGGGCGGCATGCGGATCAACCCGATCCGGCGATCCGGGTCGTCGATGCGGACCTTCAACCAGAAGGCGTTGAAGTACACCGCCAGATCCGCGATGAACGATTCGAACAGGCGGTAGCGCGTCGTCGAGGGGTTGGGCTTCGCGAGCCACTGCGCGAGTTCGTGATCGGTGAGCCGAAGGCGGTCGGTATCCGACACGCGGCGAAAGATGTGATACCCGAGTTGCGCGATGTTGCGCGCGAGGAAGTCCACGCAAATCCGCACGTTCGGTTGGGTCGCGTAGATCGTGGCGTACGCCGAGGAACTGAAGGCGGTCAGGGACGACGGGGCCTGCATGGCCGGGGTCGTGTAGGACCGGCGCGTCATCGCTTGCAGGCCGTTGAGCGTGCGGACAATCGCCATCAGGGGCTGACCTGGAGAAAGGCCACGTTGTCGCGATGCACGATCAAGTCACCGACGACGACCGCGGGCGGTTCACCCTCTTTGATCACCGACCCGTTTTTTAGCGTCCACCAGGGCCCGCGCGTCGTGTAGAGCACGCCTTCGAGCGCGGTCGCCTCGTCGCCCTTCAGATTGACGAGCACGGTTTTCAGAAGACACGGGGGACGCCACCAACACCACCAGCTCACGTTGGCGGTTGAGTCTGTCAGGCCGAGGGCTTGCGCCCTATTTCGCGTTTTTTATCGGGGTTGGGTTAGAGGCACGGAGGGTGCGGCGGATCTGTTCGGGGACGGACACGCGCTCTTGTTGCGCGCGTTGATACAGGTCGTCGTAGTCACGTCCGGTCAACGTGAGATGGACGGGCACCGAGTCGTCGTCGTCGTCAAGCGGGGGGCGTCCTGGTTGACGTTTCACGCGACCACCAGATCCGGATCTTCGGCCGCGGCTTGAGTGGGGGCCGCGGCGAGCTTGCGCGCCATCACCGCGCCGACGACGGGGTCGATCCGCCCCCGGCTCCGACGTTTCGAAATGAAGATGTTCCCCCGGTTATCCGGGGGCGCGACCGCATTCGAGATACACCACGTCAGCAACGGATTGTCCCCTCCGTCGACCAGGGCGTCGAGCACGTCGGCTTCAAACTCTTTCGCGGGCGCGGACATCTGCGCCACGTTCTGCGGAATCTCGACGACGAGAATGTTCTCGGCTTCGAGATGGGTCACAAGGTTGCCCGCGTTCCACGGGTCGATCCCGACCCCTTGCACGTCGTAGAGACCGGCCGCGCGTTTCACCATGTCGGCAACCACGTCTTGATCGATCCGGTTGCCGGGGTTCGTGTGTAAGTGGCCCTGCTCGACCCATCGCTCGTACGGGACTCGGTCGCGACGCGCGCGTTCTTCCAGGGTATCGGCGGGGGTCAAACACTCGGCGAGGACCCGCCACGTGTGGCGGGTGGCCGTCGGAGGAAACACTATCACGACCGCGGTCAAGTCGATCTTGGAACTAAGGTCGACGCCGATCCAGCAGACCTCCCCGCGCATCGACTCGGCGGTCCAGTGACTCTGCCCCGCGCGCCACCCTTCCAGGGAGAGCCACGGCGCGATAGCGTTCACCCAGAGATTGAGCCGCTTCTGTTTGAACGCCGCCGCGGCCGACGACATGTGGCGGGCCTTGCGCGCGAGGGCGCGGAGGTCATCGGGTTTCACCGACACGCCGTAGTTCGGGTTGGCCTTTCTCCAGGTGCGCTCCTGGGTCCAGTCGTCGTCGAGGTCCGCGTGGGCGATGAACGCGAAGAACGTCTCGTCGGTGAAGACGCGTTCCAACACCTTCGTCGCGTAGTCGTGTTGATCGCCGCACGGGGTGAGCGGGTCATCGCCCGCGGTCGTGATCTGGAAGTTCACCGGTTGCCGCCGCGACCCGGTGGCCGTTTCCATCACGTCCATCAGCCCGCGGTCCTTCTGGGCGTGCATCTCGTCGTTGATGATGAGGCTCGGGTTCAAACCGTCGGTGCTGTCGTGGTCGGCCCCGAGGGGCTCCAGCTTCGACGCCGTGTCGTCGCGGTGCAGGTTCGCCGTCAGCACCTTGATCCGCGAGCGGAGCCCACTCGATTGCACGAGCTTTTTACAATCGCCCCAGACGATCTTGCTCTGGTCCCGCTTGGTGGCGATGCAATAGCCCTCGGCCCCCGGCTCCCCGTCGAAGAACGTCACGTAGAGCGCGACGATGGCGGCTTCGAGGGACTTGCCGTTCTTGCGCGGGACCTCGTTGTAGTGCGTGCGGAACCGGCGCAGCCCGGTGGTGACGTGGACCCACCCGAACAACGACCCGAGCCGGAAGAGTTGATACGGTTGCAGGACGATGAAGCGACCGGCCCATTCCCCCTTGTAGTGCCGCAGCCGCTCGGCAAACCGAAAGAAGCGTTCGGCCCGCGCGAGGTCGAATCGATACGGGAACCCGCGCGTGCCCTCGCGTCGCCGATCACGTTGGTGCCGTTCACACGCGAGCCGGTGATATTTCCCGGCGAGCACACGCCCGCCAACTACGTCGCGCGCGTACGCATCAATCGCGTGAACCATAAGGGGCGAGGTCAGTGCATCGTATCGAGGATCGGCGGTTCGTCGAATTCGGAGAAGGCGTCCCCGCCAGGACCAGGGCCCTCGGCCTTGACGCGCGACCGACTCGATGGCGTCAACCCGAGTTCGGGCCAGAGTTTCAAACACGCCGCGAGGGCTTTGGTCTGCACCGACAACCACGGGTTCGGCATCGCGTACCCGCTCGGGGCCTTGACGATCCGGGGATACGCTTTCTCGCGGGCTTCGAGATACCGATCCCACTCCAGGCAGAGCGCCACGAGCGCGGCGCGGTCCGCCTCCGTCACCTGTCGACACTTGCGGAGCATCGGCGCGAGGCGTCGCCACTCGGCGGCGGCGACCGGTAACTCGGCGAACAGCGCGGGGGGCTCGTCGAAGGTGGTCGCGTCCACCGCGGGGGGCGTCGGTTCCTGATCGTTGATCGTCCGCTTGCCGGGGTTGCCGTCGAGGACGCGTTGCGTGGTCGGTTTCGGCTTGCGGCCCCTCATGGCGAACCGATCTGAATATATCTACGGATCGGTTCCAATCTATTCACTGGACTTCCCGCCGACGTCGAGCGTTCATGTGACCACGGACGCGCCGCGGAATTCCCCGCGGCGACGATCCCGACCAAAGGTTGAGCATCGTGGCCACGAAGACAACGACAACGAAGACGGCGAAGACGACGCGGACGAAGAAGGACGACGGGCGGATTCAGATTGTGGGACGCCTCCCGAAGGATCTGAGCGAGGCGGTCCGCGCGACCGCCAAGCGCCTGGATATCACGCTGAACGCGTTCATGGTCGACGCCTTCACCACCGCGGTGAACGCCGCGAAGACGAAGACCGCGAAGAAGAAGACGGCATCGGCATAACCCGCCGCACCGTCCGACGCACGCCGGGTCGGCCCGCCAGGGCATCCCGGCGTGCGCTCGTTTCGCTACCACCACCATTCCCCGCGTACGAGACGCCTCCACCACAGCGCGGGCCACGACCAGTAGCGCAGCCAATACCACCACCCACGAACCGTGCGCGGGCGGAAACCGAGCGCGACGCGTTGTTCGTCCGGAACGCCCCTGGCGTCGCTCATTCCAATCCCCCCCGCGAAGATATCTTCGGATCTATTCGCGTCACCGGACCGCTTCGCCGACCTTGACGGCCGGAAGCCCCGTGAACGCCGTCCAGCGATCAATCGCCATCTGCACGTACACGGGATCGAGTTCGATAGCGAGACACCGCCGCCCGAGTTGCTCGGCGGCGATGATCGACGTCCCCGACCCGCAGAACGGTTCGTAGACGTCCATCGCCTCGTGGTTCTGCATCGGTCGCCGCATACACTCGACGGGCTTCTGCGTGCCGTGCCCGTGCCCGCTGTCCTCGCGGGCCGGGATCGTCCAGAGCGTCGTCTGCGAGCGGTCGTCGGTGCGGTGGCCGGTCGCCCCCTTCCGCACCGCGTAGAGGCAGGGCTCGTGTTGCCAATGGTAGTCGCCGCGGGAGAGCGCCATGCGGTCCTTCGCCCAGATGATCTGGGCCCGTGGCTCGAAGCCCTCGCGCACGAGCGAGGCTTGCACCACGTCGCCCTTCAACCCCGCGTGCCACACGTAGACCACGCTCCCCGGAAAGAGCGCCCAGGCCGCGCCCCAATCGGCCCGGTCGTCGTTGGCGACCCGGCCCATCTTGTCGG